>Ga0315535_1000809_pt1 | contig 21537 bp, 14 predicted proteins | sample SalMarSW160220MG_2_FD_203092 | JGI IMG/M metagenome (GOLD analysis project Ga0315535, IMG submission 203092) | Salt marsh sediment microbial communities from the Plum Island Ecosystem LTER, Massachusetts, United States - Salt Marsh Sediment SW1602-20 ... | reverse complement strand
TCTGTCGGCATTCCAAACCACCTGGTAAGTCCCTGCTGATTGATGGTCATCCACAAGGGTCTCCACCAATTGGCCCTGGGCATTGTAGACATCCAGTTTTATATGGGTATTCTCAGGCAGGACATACGCTATGGTTGTGCTTCGGTCGAAGGGATTTGGAAAGTTTTTCAGCTCATTTCCATGGTGACCCGGTTCGGCGCTCATTTCTTCGATACCTGTTATTCCTTCTATGTAGAGGACTGCACTTCCCAAACCGTCCACCGTGGCTGTAACGGTTGCCGGGGATGAGCCGGAACGGTGGTAGTCAAAGACAATCCCTCCCTGGTGAAGGTCCAGGGTAAAAGGATCGGGTTGTCCTTCCCCATCCATCTGAATGTCAACCTGTCCGCTGAATGAAACATCCAGCATGCGGTCTCCATCGGTCACATAGCAGACAATCTTGTATATGGTAGAGTCTTTCATGGGAGACCAGGGTTGCGGGCCTGGTAGCAAAGTGTCTTTTTTGATCAGTGCCAGGCCCACATTGATGGCTGATGTTCCGTTATCCAGTTTACTTATTTTGAAAGCAATATCCTCTTTATCAATTGAACCTGTCACATCAGCCCAGGTATTCCCATCCACACTTACGGCCGTATCGCTATCCATATATTCGCCTGTCCAGGTATTGAACCACTCCATCAGATAGGTGCCATTGGATAGTTCAGTGCCGGAAATATACATGGGAGCATCTGCTATGGACGCTTCCTCATAGGTCTTCATCCAGCCGAAACCGGAGGAAGTTGCACCCATGTAGTAGCCGTCTATACCCTCTGCCCAGATGTCTGCCGGTTCAAGGGCCAGGTGGGCAAAATCTATATCATTAACAAAGCCATTGAAAAAGCGGAGGTGTTGCAGGCGTTCGGGGGTTACTATCTCGGGAGAAGCATAATCCCACCAGAAAGGGGTTGAGGCCAGCCCATTGGTTAAACCCGCCCAGAATGCATTGTGCATCTCCCAGGTATATGCTTCCGAACTGGCATCTGTCAGCATGTTGGTGTATCCGGCTTCACCAAAAAATGCCGGACGGTCCCCCTTGCTTTTCAGTTTCCGGGATTCGCTGACCACATTGGCAAGGCCGCTCCGCACCAGGTTATCCGGGTAGGGGTTGGGCCAGCCGTGAAGCTCATAGAAATGGACATTGGGGATATCCCCCAACTGGTCGGTTTCAGAATAGTAGGAAGCGCCTTCGCTACCCCCGAAGGATGCGGTGGTGGCACGCTGAAAGGGATCATTCTCTTTGAAATAGGCATGTACCTTCTCCACCCATTTCAACGAACCTTCCTGGTTTCTGACCCAGCCTGTGGTTCCGTGCAGCTCGTTGACGATCTCCCAGATGCCCAGGGCCTGGCTGTAACCCCACCGGGCAATCATGTAGCGGTAATGTTTCTGCTGGTAAGTCCAGGCCAGAGAGTCGGTGAAAAATTCTTCCGGTTTCACAATACTGCTGTAAGGATTTTGTTCGAGCCATTGACCGTCGTCCCAGGGAATACCATCAATCCTCAGGTAACCGTGTGCCCACATGGCCAGCATCACCTTCATTTCCCGGGCCTCGGCCCAGGTCAGTACTTCATCGATCCGTGCGGCTTTTCGCTGGTCATATTTCCCCAGACCTGCATCCATGGATTCAAGTATGTACCTACCACCACCATTGCCTTCATCATCGTAGGTACAATCCCAGTATCCGAAGAAGTTGCCGTCCACTGCAGCAAATTCATCCAAACCTTTTTCAGTGACCCTCCAGGGATAATAGACGGAGATCCCGTAGAAACTGGATTCATCATCGTACATGAGGTAGTTGGAGTTGTCAGGAGAGATATGTAACCATCCTTTGTTGCTTGATTCAGCAACATCAAAGACCCCAGGTACACTGCTGCCTGTTCCGTCCACATCGGTGGCAAAAACCTGATATTCCCAGGATCCAGCCTGGTTGGCAGCAAACCGTATTTTCCACTGGTCTGTTCCCTGGTAGTTATCATAAAAGCCATTCATCTTCACAGAATCACCATTGGGGGAGTAGAACCATGCGTACAGATCGATCTCCTCCGGGTTGAAGGGATTGGTAAAAGTGGCATCCTCCAGAGCCAATACCAGTTCGTATTTTTCATAAGTATCCACAGGGTTGGTGTTCTCACTGGATATTTCGATGGAAGGGACTGCCCCCGGGGTGGCGGTGCGAAGGCTAACCTCTGCGGGATTATGTTCTCTTCCATCTGTATCTGTGGTTGTTACCTTGTAATAGTAGGTGGTGTGATTGGTCAGACCGTTATCATGGTACAGGGTTTCAGTGCTTTCCCCGATCTTGGTAAGGGGATCGGCTGAAAATACCATTTCCGTACTTCTGTAGATGTTGTAGTGGTCTGTATGTTCCGCACCGTCTGATTCCCATGAAAGATCGATGCTTTCGGAATCGACCAGGGTGGCCTGTAGATTGTTGATGTTGATGGAGAAACCGGCGATTTGAAAATCATCAAACTGGACCAGGCCCGATTTCAATTCTGTGGAGCCGCCGTCCAGGTAAAGATATATTTTGGTCAGGTTTGCTCCGGTATAGTTTGATGCTGATAGTTCGTAAGTATACACGTGCCAGGCATTGTCAGCAGGAATCTCTTTGGACAACCACCCGCTGAGCTCATTGTCATAGATGGGCTTGACGGTGAAAGTGGTGGCCACATCCGATCGGATCTTCAGGGTGATCTTCGGATTGTCGGATACATCGATGGGCTGCGGAGGGGTGAAATTGAAATTGTCCCATGCTGCACTTTCAGCCGATCGGTTGTATACGATGTTCAGGTACCCTTCGCTTTCCGTAATCCCGAAGGTTGCAGGGTGATCTGCCTTCCAGAGGGTATGGATGGTATTGTTCCAGAGCGTATCTACTGTTCCATCTTCAAAATCATCAAAAAAACCATTGGCCTGTGAAAAAAGCGGACTGGTCGCCAGCAGAAGAAATACCACAATTTTTAAAGTCTTCATCATTGTTCAGTTTTATTTTTTTCAAACATAAGCAGCCGGAAATCCATGACCGTCCGGCCGGGTTTTTCAAGTGCCTGAAGGGTCAGCTGTCCCGGACCTTTGTCCAGGTGCATCATCCCCAGATTCAGGGGCTTAAAGTCTTTTACATAGGATTCACCCCGTGTGGAGGTCCGGTCGTTTTCCATCCCCCTCAATGGCGGATCAAAGGCTGTTTCAATCCGGCCTGTAATGCTGTTTCCACCCAGTGATAATTCAAACAGGGAACCCTCATCTCCCTCCGGGCAGGTATAGTACAAAGTTACGTTAAAATCGCCCGATTCCAGTACTTCCACATTCCAGGTCACCCGGTCCTCAAGGCCGATCCAGTTGGTAAAAAAAGAGCAGTTGGGCCACCGGTTGGAGCGTTGAATATTTCCATGGGCAACACCGTCCCGTGCAGGTATCTGGGTATAAATGGCCTGGGGATACCCGATGGGAAATGGTCGCAGGTCTTCTTCCGGCATTTCAGATGCCACATGATCCATATAGGCTGTTTTTGCATCCAGCATCTCCTGGGCAATTTCGGGCCACCGATCCGCTACGTTCACCTGTTGTCCGCGGTCATTCTCAATATCAAACAAAGCGCCATCCGCATCAAACCTGAACTTCTGGCTTCTGACACTGACCCTGCCATTCCAGTAATTGAAAATATAGCGCTCTTTCCATACAGGATCATCTTCCAGCAACAAGGATTGCAGGCTTACTCCATCCAATGGCTTTGTGATGTGATGCTCAATTCCGGCCATTGAAGTCAGTGTGGGCAGCAAATCAATCACCGATGCGATCTGTTCCACCACCACACCCTTCTTTATTTTTGCCGGCCACTTCACAAACAGGGGGGTGCGTACACCCCCTTCATCGGTGGATCCCTTGCGTCCTTTCATTCCTCCGTTCCAGCGCCAGCTGTTGGGCCCGTTATCGTCAAAGTAAATAACAATTGTATTGTCTTCAAGTCCAAGTTCTTTCAGTGTGTTTACTATGCGACCCACATTCCAGTCGATGTTCTCACACATGGCCAGTGCTGCCCTGGTATACTCAATGTCCTCCTCTTCAGAATTGGTGGCATGCATTTCGATGTCCATCTGCGCAAATTTCTCATACCAACGGTCGGGTACCTGCATGGGACTGTGCGGTGTATTGAAGGGGAGATAGAGAAAAAAGGGCTGATCCCTGTTTTCCTCCATGAATTCAATTCCATGGTTCGTCAGATCATCCACCAGGAACCCATCTCCTGTTACAATCGCTCCATTGTGTTCCAGCATGGGGCTGAAATAGTCTCCCCAATGGCCCGAGCAGAATCCGTAATAGTCATCGAAGCCCCTGGAATTGGGGTGGTAGGGGGCTTGCATCCCGTTGTGCCATTTGCCATAGGCGGCTGTGGCATAGCCGGCCTGCTTAAACACCTCCGCAATGCATGTCTCATCCAGGTCGAGCCTTTCTCCGCCGGATGATGTGCTGTACACGCCTCCCCGCTGGTGATACCTTCCTGTAAGCAGTTCTGCCCTGGTGGGAGAACAGACAGCCTCCACATAAAAATTATTGAAAAGGGCCCCGTCATAAGCAAGCCTGTCAATATTCGGGGTCTCTATCTGGGTGTTCCCTGAAATACTGAAATCACCCCATCCCTGGTCATCGGAGAGGATAATTACCACATTGGGTTTTTGTTGCAATGTTTTGCCGGCAGGATTGCAACCGGTCATGGCCCATGCGAAAAGCAGAATCAGGAACTTCAGTGGTTTCATCATTTGTACAGGTTATCTGTCAGGTCATCTTCAAACAGGATCAGATCGCTTTCTCTGAATTTTTTAAAATCTTCTGCCTGTTCATGCCCCTCATAGGGAACAAAGAAATGATCTACCTGCCGCTCCTCATTTCTCCAAACCAGCACGTAGGCGATGCCCCTGGTTTTGTCATTGGCGTTGAGGATGGGTAGCAGGTGCCCCGTAAACCAGTTTTCCGTTTTGAGACCGTAATCCCCGGTTTCGGTAAAGGCATACAACTTATCTCTTTCTGCCGCCAGGCCGGCCAGGATCTCCATGCGCCGGATGGCCGATGCGCCGCTCTCCTCACCCGATTTGATCCTGTACTGATCAACTCCAAGGATATCCACATAGTCATCTCCCGGATACCTGATCAGGAAATCCTCTGCAGAGTTAAAATTACTGGAGGCCGGTGAGTAGCAGTAGAGCAGGTGATGCAACTGCCGCTCCTCTTTCAGGTAGTGAACCGTGAACCGGTAAAGTGCCTGATACTGCTCAGCAGTGCAATGCTTTTCTCCCCACCAGAACCAGCTCCCCGTATTTTCGTGATACGGCCTGAAGATCACCGGGATCATCACTCCTTCAGGGGTTTTGAGCGTGTTTAGAAAGTCGGCAACGTGATCCAGGTGTTCCACAAATACCGCGTGATGCGATCCGCCGGGAAGTATGGACGGAACCGTCTGGTTCACGGTATCCCCGGTATCTGCCCATGCATCTTTTCCTGAGAGCGGACTGTATTCGTGCCAGCTGATGGTGGTAACACCTCCCCGCAGATAGCTTTCAATAATCAGATCGCGCATGGTGTCAAAAGGAACATCGTCCAGGTTCTTCTCATTTCCAAGTTCCAGTCCACCCAGTTCCCAGCCATAAACAGCAGGATAGGAGCCGGCAGTAATTTTGCAGTCCGATTTCCCGGGTTCGTAGGCCCAGCCAATGCCATAGGCCGGATCATCCTGGTGTCCGAACAGGATGTACTGTTTAGAAAGTTCCATCAGGTTGTTGTACAGGTTGATGGTCTCTTTGGTAGCCTGCCGGTCAACGGTAGGACTTTCGGGGGTAGTGCAGCCCGGCGTCACGCTGACTGCCATGGCAAGAACAGGGATGAGTCTGAATAGGACATGAATGTTTTTCATCTTTTCCTTATTGGAGGATTATACGTTTCGATTCTTTCATATTGAATGCTTTGTATTCAAGCATCAGTTGGCCGGGAAGGTTGTCGGAAGCCACCTGAACTGTGATGGTTTTCTGCTCCCCGGGCAGCATGGAGAGGTAATTGTCTGACCAGTAGGAGGGAAGGATCTCCAGGCCCGATACGGGATCAACCAGTTTCAACCGGGTCATCAGGGCCAGGTTGTCTCCCACATTGGAAAGGGTAAGCGCATAGGCTGCATGATCCTTGTCAGATGTGACCTTTTGTCCAACTATTTCCATACCGGGCTCCGGCAATGTATTGAAAGATCTGAAGTCATTCACCGTGCTCAGCCAGTAGAAATTATCCATGATCACATCTCCCGACCGGTTCTGCAGTTCAAGTTTCAGGTAGCAGACTTTTTCCGTGACAGGAACTTTTCCATCCAGTTCGTATACCGAATTCTCATCCAGGTTCAGGGTGCCGGATGATTCCCATAGTTTTGAAAGATGATCATCATACAAAACAGCCTTCACGCTTGCGCGATCAAACGCAACCAGTGATGCATTCACCACTTCAACCTGATGGCTGCTCCTGTTGAACTGGATGGTTTGGGGTGCAGCGGATTTTTTTACTCCATAGAATCCTGCATGGGTCTGAAGGTACCAGTCGTATATCTGCCAGACCACACTGGGCCAGCTGGAATTTGATTTCCACAACAGGATCCCGCTGGAATTGGCCCACAACTGGGAATTGACCGCCTCCATGCAGGCCCTGTAGACATCGTGATTCACAAACTGACATTTGTCAAGATAGTTATCTATCCCGGCATAGGTGGAATCGGGTGCACCGTAAAGGTTCCGCACGATATCATCGTAATGCGTGAACTTACGCATGTCGTTGCCTTCAAAATTGATGGCATCGTGATAGGCCCAGACACCATCCAGGGGAAAGCGTCCAGGTTTCCAGCTCTTTCCCGCATCGGGCATGAATTTGATGATTGATTCGAAAACCGGCACGCCGCTGGGCCCGACCTCACTGCTGAAACCTGCCAGTTTGCGATCGCTGAAGTAGGCTTCCGGGAGGATGGTGTGGTAGGGCCCTCCCCCATGCAGTCCGTCCCCGTTTGATATTTTCAGATAATGTTTGGAATCTCTTCCGTCATTTTCGGGAAGGATCTTGCTTGTGATCAGTTCTTCGCGGGGATTGGGTCCTTCATTTCCCCCGCACCAGATTACCAGCGAGGGATGATTCCTGTACCTTTTCACAATCGCTGCGGATGCCTTTTCAAACAGCGAGATTTCAGGACACATTCCCGGTGTATTTCTGAAAGTTCCCCAGAAATCGTTGAGAAAATCCTGCCACACCAGGATTCCGTGCCTGTCCGCAAAATCATAGAAAGATTCGGGAGGAGCACCGGTGGGCCCCCACACACGGAGCATGTTCAGGTTGGCATGTTTGGTCAGCAGGATCTCCTGTTCATAGCGGCTCCTGGTCCAGTTGAGCATCATGTCCAGAACCCAGTTACCCCCTTTTATATAGATCTCCTTCCCGTTGATTTTGTATACCCTTTCGTTGGCTCCCATGTAGGTTTCCACTTCGCGAATCCCAAATTGGAGCTCCCGGCTTGCCTTCTGGGTTCCGCAGGTAGCCTCGATGGATAGCGTGTAGAGTGCCGGCTCGCCATAACCCAGGGGCCACCAGAGGGATGGGTTTTTCAGATGCAGTTGGGGCATGTTCTTTTTATCCCAGAACAGCTCCAGAGTATCATTTCCGTCCACAAAAAAGGGCTGTTCCAGAACGATTGTACCACGCTCCCCCGAAATGCTTGCTGTCATGGTACCCTTCAGGGATTCCGGGGAGTGGTTGATCAGATCGGCAGACAGGGTAATATCAGCAAAAGCGGTACTGGGTAGCGGAAGGTCTGAGGTCACATACAGATTATCCAGTTCGATGTCGTCTGTGGCACTTATAAATACATCCTCTGTGATTCCCATATCACGGTCCCTGATGGCCGGAATCCAGTCCCAGCCGATGACGTCCCATCTGGTGTAGTCCTTGCTGATCATACCATTGGCCATGTTCAGGCCCGGAGGTGCCAGTGGTGTGATGGGAGCGTCAGCGGGTATGCCGGGGTGGTCCGGAGGATAGATGGCAATGGCCAGGATATTGTCTCCTTTCATATTGGCTAGTCCGGAAATATCAAAACGGAACATACGTTCCATTCCAACCACCTGTGAGGTGTCTGCCAGCTGTTTGCCGTTGAGCCAGACCTCTGCACGGTAGTTGATCTCTCCCAGGTTCAGCCAGATCTTCTTCCCGGCATAGCCGGCCGGTATTTGGAAAGTCCTGCGGTACCAGTAAGGAGCCTGCCAGGGATTCCTGCCTTCGATATGACTGTAATGTAATAGGTCGTATTTTTTGTTGAATGCATCACTCAGATCCGGTATCTTCATGTTGTTGGTACCCAGGTAAGGGTTGGGATACAATCCATTGCGCACCATTACTGAAAGCACTGTGGCAGGAACACTGGTGGGTTTCCAGTCCCGGAGATTCACCTTCATCTTCGAAAGAGCTGATCCGTTATTTCCTGCCAGGATGGATGAGATCACCCTCCAGTCCTCCCGAAGCAGCACTGCATTCTCCGGAACAGGAGACAGGGGTTCTCCCCGGATGAAGAATGTACCTGATTGGCTTGAAACCTCTGCTTGTTCCTTCATGGCCACCACCTTCCAATTGTGTTTCCCATAGGACAACGGGAAGGGAATTAACCAGTTCTCCGGAATACCCGCCCCCATTTTGATCCCGTCGATCCATATATCGAAAGTATGGCCCTCCATGGCTTGCCATGTGAGTTCCGGCATGTTGTCAGAGATTGATGCACCTTGTGCAGGCCTCGTTAATTCAACTTTTTTGATGGTGGTATTCTGTGCGGAAGCGAAACTGAAGATCAGAAGTGCAATTCCGGGAAGGAGCATATGTTTCATGTCTTTATATTGGGATTTGATAATTCAGGTAATATCTGCAGCTGAGCCATTCACCATTCGGGCATTTAAATCCGGTATTACTGGTATTGCACCATCCCTTTGCTTGTAACCTCTCTCATTTCTTCCAGGGAGACATCATCTCCATACTGCTGTTGCAACTGCTTTAATTCCGCTTTCAGGGAGAGGATCAATGCCTTCTGCCTTGGGTCATTGTACAGGTTATGCAGCTCGCTTGGATCTACCTTCAGATCATACAATTCCCATACATCGATATCATAGTAGAAATGGATCAGTTTATAGCGTGCGGTGCGAATCCCGTAATGCGGCTGAACATTGTGCCATTTGGGATATTCATAATAGTGGTAGTAAACGGCATCCCGCCAGTTCTCAGGATTTTTTCCCTGAAGCAAAGGTGCAAAGCTCTGGCCCTGCATCTCCTCAGGAACCTTTACACCGGCCATGTCCAGGAGGGTAGGGGCAAAATCCACATTGAGCGTCAGCTGCCCGATCTTCAGTCCAGGTTCAATGAATCCGGGATACCTGATGATCAAGGGCATCCGCAGTGATTCTTCGTACATGAACCGTTTGTCATACCAGCCATGGTCGCCCAGGTAAAATCCCTGGTCGGCCGTATACACCACGATGGTATTCCCTGCCAGTCCCGATTCATCCAGATAGGCAAGCAAGCGTCCGATGTTGTCGTCCACCGAGCGGACACAAGCCAGGTAGTCTTTGATGTATTTCTGGTATTTCCACTTTTTCAGGGCAGGGCCGGTGAGGGTGTCGGAAGGGGAGACATACTCGCCCTTGTCACCTGTTCGTTCCCATTTGAAAAGTTCGGGTCCGGAAAGTCCCGGGGGAGGTGTCATTTTCAGGTCCCTGCGGGTCAGGTGGTTTTCAATGGTCATCATGGTTTTCCCGGCGGTCATTTCCCTGCCCGAATAATCATCATCGAAGGTCTCGGGATAGGGCATCTCCACACCTTCAAACAACTCCATATAGATGCTGTCCGGATCCCACGGACGGTGAGGTGCCTTAAATTGGAACAGCAGGCAGAAGGGCTTGGATTTGTCCCGCTTGTTTTCCAGCCAGTCCAGGGCAAAGTCGCCCGCAAGATTTGTGGCATAACCGGTTTCGCTTACCTCTTTCCCATTCTCATTGTAAGTTGGATTCCAGTAGCTCCCCTGTTCCCCGTTCAGGGTGTGATATTTGAAGTAGTCGAATCCGGTGGGTTCACTCCACAGATGCCATTTGCCCACCACAGCAGTGGTATAACCGGCCTCCTTCAATAATTTGGGGAAGGTAAGCTGGCTTCCGTCAAAGGGATCTCCGCCTTCGTTCTTATAGAAACCGTTCCGGTGGCTGTACTTGCCTGTTAAAATACTGGCGCGGCTGGGACCGCAGATACTGTTGGTACAAAATGTATTGGTGAACAGTGCTCCCCCGGAGGCCAGCCTGTCGATATTGGGAGTGGGGGCAAGCTCTGCATAGATACCTTTGTATGCACTGATGGCATGAGAGGCATGGTCGTCCGCCATGATGTAGATGATATTGGGAGGTGGATTCTCACGGGTCTGCCGGCAGGAAAATGTTGTCAGTGTTGCCAAGAATGCAACGACGAAGGACAAGGGTGTGGTTCTTCTCATATCGCTGTTTATTTATTGGTAAATTCTCCGAAATGATGGGTGAATTCGCTTATATACTCCCCCAGGAGTTGTTTCATTTCCAAAAGTTTGACCTGGTACTGGTCGTTGCCGGCAAGGTTTACCTGTTCATCCGGATCCACCTCCAGGTGGTACAACTGATCCCGGTCGAAACAGGCCGGATACAGGGTGTCGGCATGGTACCTGACCCTTTCCTGGCCATTGGGATTGTTGGCAGAGAAGCGTGTGCCTTCCTGGTTGAATTCCTGGTTGTTTTCAGGAGTGATCTGGTCCTGAATATGCTGTGGGAAGCGGATTGCAATGTTTTTCCATCCTTTTGTGATCACTGCTCCGATGCCATCATCGAGCCAGGTATAGGGGGCTGCCTCTTCGGGAAATCCGGCCTGCTTAACCTTTTCAATGACCTCCAATCTGCCTGGCTGCACATTGGGGGTTTCTTCCAGAAGGCCTGCAGGGGTGATGTTGGGGTCTGCAAACATGGAACTGACCGGGGCAGAGTCATGGGGCAATGTGGTAGCCAGGTAAAGGAAAAAAGGCTGATCCCCGGCTTTTTCAATAAAATCAAGGGCTCCGGCAGTGATCCATTCCATATTATGGTGCCGCATGGGCAGTGGAAGGGCCAGGGTATGCAGGTTGTTGATGTAGGCACTTTCCACAAAGTCGAAACCCGAGGTTTTCTGAACCATCTCCTTGAGCATGATGTAATTTGCATGGATGCGGCGCTGTATGTCCGGATGCTGAGACGCGGGTTTATTACTGCATCCTGTCAGGACCATTCCCAATGCCAGAATCAAAAATCCTCTGTTGCTTATCATTCTTCCAAATTCATGTTTTGATACCAGTTATTTGAAGTGTCTGTCAGTCAATCTCACCCAGTGCAAAGGCATACGCCCCCAGAGCTATGGCTTTGCTGGCGCCGATGCGGCTGGTGGCAATGGCCAGCCTGGGCAGGGGATCGTACGAAACGGTTCTTTCGGTTCCGGGTACCGGAATCTCTTTTGAATAGTCGTTATAGAATGCTTTGCTTTCTTCATCAATGTCCAGATTGAAGATCTTCTGAACCAACCTGTGGAGCTTTCCCGAATCCGAAGGATGAAAATGTGATTCCAGTTCCTTCATGACTGCGGGCATATAGAGATCACGGGCACCCGTAATCCCGCCTCCTATGACAACAATACCGTCTGTGAATGTGAAGAGGTTTGCAACCGTGTCCCCCAGGGCACGGCCTGTCTCCTGGTACGCTTTCAGCGCCGCTTCCCGGTTACCTGGTCTGACTCCTGTGGCAAAGTCATGAATGTCTTTGGGCGTCAGGTCGTTGGGATAAGCAATCCCGGCTGCTTCTGCGTAGACACGCTGAACCGATCTCGTACTCACCACATCCTCTGCATTCACATCAGGTGCATGGCGGTTGCTGAACAGCCAGACTTCTGCAGCGATGGAGTTGTCACCTGCCAGCAACTGTCCGTTTCTCACAAAGCCCCCTCCAAAGCCCGTTCCCAGGGTAAGTCCCGTCAGGTTAAGGTATCTTTTGGGACTCCCGGACTTTTCCAGTTTGTCGTTCACCTCTGGCAGGATTCCCCCCAGGGCTTCGCCATAGGCATACAGATCCCCATCATTGTTGATAAAAACAGGAATCCGGAACTCATCTTCCAGGATTGCCTTCAGGGGAACCCCTCCCCTGAAGGCAGGCAGGTTGTTCAGATCGCCGATGATCCCGTTGGGATAGTCGGCCGGACCCGGGAATGCAAAACTGATGGCCACCGGTTCCGGGGTGATCTTCTGAATTACCTCACGAAATCCCTCCTTGATCGTAGCAATGCACCTGTCAAGGTCACGGGGGTTTGCATCTTTTCTCACCTCACCGGTGATGGGATGGCCCTTCTGGATGGCCGTAAATACAAAGTTGGTGCCCCCTGCATCCAGGGTCAGTACAACCCTTTCATCCGAATACAAATCCATGGTTTATGCTTTAGCCGGTTTCAGTGCAATCAGGAAGATGTAGACCATGCAAAGCGCCGGAACAAGGAATCCTGCCATCAGGCCGGCCAGGTCAGCCACAAGGCCGAAAAGGACCGGCACCAGCGCCGCTCCCAGGATGGCAGTGATCATCAATCCTGAAATCTCGTTGCTTCGTTCGGGCATGGTATCCACAGTGATGGAAAAAATCAGCGGGAAGATGTTGGCAAATCCGAGACCAATGATAAAGATGAACACAAAAGCGGTGATGTGGTTTGGAGCGATAAACAGCCCTGCCAACGCTGCCAGGGAAACCAGGGCGGTAATGATCAGGAATTTTCTGGGTGGGAGCCAGTTGAGGATTACTCCTCCCAGGAACCGTCCTGTGGTTAGTGAGATGAAGAAGAAAAGGGTGCCGATCAATCCTTTTTCTTTGATGTTAAAATCAAATTTGTCGGCCAGGAAGTTAGGAAGTTTGGCACTCATACTCACCTCCGCACCCACATACAGGAAGATACCGATAACCATCAGCAGAACGAAAGGATTGCTCAGCAGGCTGAAGCATGATTTGATGGTTGCCGGTTTCTCTTTGTCAAAAGATTGCTCTTCGATTTTGGTCAGAAACAGGTAGATCACTACAATCAGAATGACCGCCCCGTAGATGGGGAATAACAATTTCCAGTCCAGTCCCCAGTACCTGGCTGCCACGATGGGGATCAGTGATCCGGACAGGGATCCGATGGCTTTCACAAACTGGCCGAATGAGAGATTTCGGGAGTACTTTCCTTCCGGTGAAACATCCCTCATGATGGGATTCCCGGCTACCTGTAGCAGTGTGGCCCCGGTTCCCATGAACAACAGTCCGCCCAGGATCAGGGGAAACGACTCATAATGACCCAGCATGGGCAGGATCATTCCAAAGAGGGCTGCCAGAAGGCCCAGCAGAAGCACATGCTTTCTGCCTTTCCGGTCCTGGTATAGTCCCATGGGTATGGACAGCAGACCGAACATGATGAAGGCCATAAAAGTGACCAGTCCGGCCTCAAAATTATTGAGGCTGAAATCGTTCTGAAGCTGGCTGGTAAGGGGACCGGAAACGTCTCCGAATCCCATGACCAGGAAGGCCAGGAAAATGGGTGCTGATTTAAAAAAGTTATTTTTCATGATCTGTTCATTGGATGAAGGTGCTCGTTTCCAAAGTAAATGATAATTCAAGGGAATTTTCTTCTTTGCCCCTTATTTTTTCTATTTCCAGAGAGGGCTGTTACCTCGTCCGCCTTTTAACAATATTTTGTAATATAGCAACTATGAAAACCAAGACTTTTGGAAAAACCGGATTGCAGGTTTCTGTCCTGGGGTTTGGATGTATGCGGCTTCCCGTGATCGGCAGGGACAATACCCGTATTGATGAGGAGATGGCTACGGAGATGATTCATCAGGCCATTGAAAACGGTGTGAACTATTTCGACACAGCCTACCCTTACCATGCTGAAAGCTTTTCCATGGCAGGTGAAAGCGAACCCTTTCTGGGCAAAGCGCTGCGTGGCGGATACAGGGAGAAGGTCCTTCTGGCCACCAAGCTTCCATCCTGGCTGGTGGGCTCCAGGGAGGATATGGACCGGTACCTGGATGAGCAACTGGCAAGGCTGGAAACCAGCTGTATCGACTTCTACCTGCTGCATTCCCTGAACCGTTCCAACTGGGACAAGCTGGTAAGCCTTGATGTGTTCGAATTCCTGAACAGTTCCATCAGGGCCGGAAAGATCCGTTATGCCGGATTCTCTTTTCACGATGAAGTTGATCTGTTCAAAGAGGTTGTGGATGCCTATGACTGGACTTTCTGCCAGATCATGTATAACTATTTTGATGAGCATTTCCAGGCCGGGAGAGAGGGTATGGCGTATGCTGCAGGGAAAGGGCTTGCCATCGTGGTCATGGAGCCCCTCAGGGGAGGGTCGCTGGTCAGCGGCCTCCCGGAGGAATCAAAAAAGATTTTGCATGAGGCAGTCCCCGGAAGATCAGAAGTGGAATGGGCGTTTCGTTGGCTGTGGAACCAGCCTGAGGTAACTGTGGTGCTGAGTGGTATGTCCCATCCGGACCATCTGAGGGAGAACCTGGAGCTGGCCGGCAGGGTGCCGCATGCTCCGTGGTCCGAAAAGGACAAAACCGCCATCGAAAAGGCAAACAGTGTGATTCAGAAATTGCAGCGGGTGAGCTGCACGGCCTGTGGCTACTGCATGCCCTGCCCGGAAGGAGTGAATATCCCCCGCAATTTCTCTCTTTGCAATGAACACCATATGTTGAAGGACAGGGGTGCAAAAGTGAGGTATTACAGGTTCCTGGGTGAGGCAGAAAGAGCCTCGAACTGTGTGCAGTGCGGACTTTGCGAAGCACAGTGCCCCCAACATATTCCCATCATGAAAGAGCTGGAACATGTGGCCGGATTATTTAAAAACTGACATAATGAAAACGAAAAGATTGAGATTCATTTTAATCTTCCCCTTGGCCATCCTATTGGGCTCCTGCGAGCCCATCTCCTACAAGGATTACAGGATGGAACCCTATACGGGTGCTTTTACCTGGAAGGAGGTGACAAAGAAGGCAGCCTGGAGCAACCGCTATGATCATGCGGCAGTGGCCTTCGATGGCAAACTGTGGGTGATCGGCGGTTATGACAGTGGCCGGACCTTAGGCGACTCCTACCTGGAAGATGTATGGAATTCAACCGATGGAGAACGATGGAGCCTTGTCACTGCATCTGCACCCTGGAAGGGGAGGCGGGGTCATTCGGTTACCGTGTTTGATGACGGTACAGGTGAAGCCCTCTACCTGGTGGGAGGATTTGAAGTGGATGAGGAGACAGGATACCGGCAATACACCAATGATGTGTGGAGATCGACCGATGGTAAGAAGTGGACCCGCATCAAGGAGCGTACTTACCCTGTGGAGGATATGAGTGCGGATTTCATGCCCAGGTTTAACCATACCTGCGTGGCTGCAAACCACGGCGGTACCAATTATCTGTACCTCATGGGAGGTTCCACCATGCTGGAAAATTATGAAGGGACCTATGCGTTTATCTACCTGCATGATGTATGGCGCTCGGAGGATGGAGCCACCTGGATCAAGCTGGATAACAATGACTTCGGACAGCGAAGCGAGCATGCTGCCTGCGTGGATCCGGCCACCGGAAGAATATACATGCATGGTGGCATGCACAGTGTCACCTTTGATAACGAGGAACTGCATAACGATCCAGGTGCGCATTTCAACGAGGTATTGTACTCCGATGACGGTATCACCTGGCAGGTGGATGAAACCTTTTCACTGGTCAGGGCCGGTCACTCCATGCTGATGTATGATGGGTCTCTCTGGCTTTTTCCGGGCAAGGTCAGTGACAACATACAACTCCGGATTACAGAGGAGGACCTCTACTATACCTATTCAAAAGCCGGTGGGGAGATGTGGACCCTTGATTCAAAGGGTTCTGCATTCAGCGGCCGGCACTCCTATGCCACGGTTGAATTCGATGGGAGGATCTGGGTGCTGGGCGGGGAGACCGCCGATAACGGGCCCAACAATGATGTCTGGTGCGGAACCATCGGTGATTAATGGATCGTGTCAAAAAAAACAGAGTGATGAAAAGATACTTTATGATAACAATTGGCTTCTTAAGTCTTGTGCAGATCAGCGCCCAGGACTCCACATTCCTGATCCCGCTGAAGAAGTGGAACCTGAAAATTGTGGGTCTGGACCATATGTATCCCACCTACCTGGCCGATCCCCTGGGCAACAGGTTTGAGGCAGCCGCCTGGTTCATGCAGTACGCCGATTACGATTATACGGATGAAATCAACCAGGGTAGGGTATACAGGGGACATCTGACCATCTATCCCGCTATCAGGATTTCCCTTTTACAGTTCCGGCCCAAAAGCAACCCGAAGCTGGGTATTGAGGGGGAGATGGGGATCATGACCCCCTGCCACATGCGGCAGGAAAGCAACGATTTCATTGGTCTGGACGGTGTATATTATTTTGCCATTGCCGGAAATCCCACGGAATGGCTGCACCTTCGTTTTTCAAAGCACCATATATGTACGCATATTGGTGATGAATTCCCCAGGCGGATCACCACCTCGGTGACCGATATGAACCCCATGTACAAGCAGGGTCCAACCATGGATGATCTCAGGTTTGCGGCTTCGGTCCGCCCGCTCTGGTTTCTGAGCCGTCCTGAACTTGATTTCCTGATGGTCTATGGAGAAATGGGCTATTTTGATCCGGGGGGTGACTTCCTTGGATTAAGAAAGATCGTACCCAACTCTTATGCCTACATGAATTACATGGGCGGCATGGAGCTGGAGTACTACTTCTCCCGAACGTCAAAATGGCTGGGGGGTGTTTTTGCAGCTGCCAATGTGAGCACATACCAGCAGAACGGCTTTGCAAAGAACATCAACGTCACTGCCGGTTATATCCTGCCCCAGGAGCACGACAAACTGCGCCTGAGGCTGGGCGTCCAGTACTACAACGGAAGAAGCCTGGTGAATGAATTCTTCAACCGGAAAGAGAAGTTCATCGGCGTGTTCTTTGCCTTTGATGTTTAATATTTATGGATTGAGGCCACCGGTTATAAACTGCACATTGGGGCTGTAATCCATCAGGATTTCAACTCCCGGGGGAGGGAAAAGGAATGTCCAGACGCAGACCTCGTGCAACATGGGCATGTTGTCGAATCCGATCTTCACCAGCTGCATATTGTTTGAAATATCAAGTTCTGTGAGCCTGTTCCCGCGACTGATCATGAATACCAGGCCGGGATTGCCTGATAGATCCAGGTCGGTGAGCAGGTTGTTGTTGCATGACATTCGGGTCAGCCGGGTATATCCACCAAATCCTTCAAATCGCTCCTGCTGCATTGATGGATGAGAAATGTAAATCCGAGGCATAACCAAAGCGATTTGACCATTCCCCGCATGCTATTCCGCCCTGATTGAATCTGCCGGATTGGCCGTGGCAGCCTTGTAGGACTGATAGCTCACCGTAATGGCTGTGGGCAGGATAATGAGCAGGATGGTCCACAGGAAGACCAGCGGACCCAGATCAATCCTGTACACATAGTTTTGCAACCAGTCGGTCATGAGTAACCAGACAGCCGGGACAGAAAGGGCAAAGGAGATGATCACAAGCACCAGGAACTCCATGGAGATCATCTTCAGTATCCTGGGGACGCTGGCACCAAATACCTTTCTGACGCCTATTTCCCTGGTGCGGCGTTCGGTGGTGTAGGATGCCAGGCCGAACAATCCCAGGCAGGCGATGATGATGGTGAGCACAGTAAATCCCGCAAAAACAGTTCTCCGGTTCCTGTCAGCCGAGAACTGTTCCTGGAAATCATCCTCCAGGAAGGTGTACCCGAATGGTTTGCCGGGGAAGATCTCATCCCATTTCTGAGAGATGAACTGAAGGGATGCTTCTGTTCCCTCTTCAGACAGTTTCGCATACAAAATGGGATTCTCAAGCCTGTAGATTAGCATCAGCGACTCCACTTCATTGTACATGCCTGTCTGGTGATAGTCCTTCATCACACCGATCACCCGGGCCATGATCCTTCCGCCATCACCCAGCTGAACCCTTTTGCCAATGGGCTCTTCCCAGTTGAGCCGCGCTGCCAGGGTTTCGTTGACCACCACGCCCGATAGGGTATCTCCGATGAAATCTCTGGAGAAATCCCTGCCTTCAGCCATTTTAATCCCCATGGTTTCCACAAAATCGTGATCCACCACCACGAAATTGATCCCCCTGGGCTCCATACCATTGGATGTTTCCATATTGAAGATCACTTTGGGAGAGCCGTTCCCGATACCGCTGTTGGTCAGGGTGGCGTTCCGGATTCCCGGGTATTCCAGAATCTGCTCTTTCAACAATTTCATCTTTGAAGGCGGCTCGTTGTCGGGAAGCTGAAAGGTGACCACCCGCTCCATATCCCAGCCCTGATCCTTGTTTTGCATGTAGTTCAGCTGATTGATCACCACCAGGGTGCAGGCGATCATGACACCGGAAATTGTAAACTGAATCACTGTCAGTACTTTACGGAAAATACCCCTGGCGTTGCCCGACTGGTTGATCCCTTTCATTACAAGGACGGGAGAGAACCTGGAGAGGTAGAGTGCAGGATAGGTACCTCCCAGGATCCCGATGAGAATCATCATGCCGATGAGGCTGAGAACGGAAACGGGCCTTCCGAGCACATCCAGAGAGAAGTTCTTTCCGGATAACATATTCAGCTGAGGTAAAAGCACGATGATCAGTCCGATGCTCAGAGCCAGGGAGAAGAGTGTCAGAAGCGTAGATTCTGTTAAGAACTGCATGATCAGCAAGCGCCTGCTGGAACCGATCACTTTTCGCAGACTGATCTCGCGGGCCCTTTTGGCCGACCTGGCGGTGGCCAGGTTGATGTAATTCAGTGTGGCGATCAGGATCAGGAAAAAAGCCACAATGCTGAAAATGATCACATACTGGATGCTTCCTGTAGGCTGTGGTTCCCCGGCGGCCTCCGAATGAAGATGAATATCGGTCACCTTCATCAGTTCATACTCGACGGTAATGCCGATACTTTCGAATATGGTTGCCATATACCTGTCGTACATCTCCTTCAGCTTCTCCTGGAACTGAGCAGCATCCTCTCCTTCCTGAAGCAGCAAATAGGTAAACACACCGAAGTTACCCCAGCTTCCCATCTGCGCCGGCAGGCTGTTTCTGGAAACAAGTCCGTCGAAGATCACATGTGAATTTTTGGGCACATCTTCGATGACAGCTGTAATGGTATAGATCTCATCGCCCACTTTCAGGGTGTTCCCAACGGCCCGTTCCCCGCTGAAATAACGGTCTGCCATGGTTTCTGTCAGCACGATGGAATTGGGCTTATCCAGTGCTTCGTCTGTGCTGCCTTCAATGGCCTTGTACGAAAAGACATCAAAAAAGGTGGAATCGGCATAGTAAACATCCTCTTCGGTAAACTCCACTTCCCCGTTCATGAACAGGGCCCTCTGGAAATTGAAAAGCCTGGTAAAATTCTCTACTTCGGCGTAGTCCGCCTTTACCTGGGGTGCAAAGGGGATCTGGGCAACAATCCATGTGAACTCATCATCGGTTTCCGAGATGTGGGATTGGACCCTGTAGATCCTGTCAGCATGTTCATGGTAACGGTCATAGCTCAGTTCATCAGACACATACAGCACCAGGAAAAGTGCACTGCTTATCCCCAAGGTCATCCCCAGTATGTTCAGGAAACTGTAACCGAATTTGTGGGTAATGTTTCTGAAGGCAGACTTAACGAGACTTTTGAACATGACTTTTGTTAAGGTTCTTTGAAGGATAAATGTATGGGAACCGTGCCTCCATCGGATTATTTGATATCCCTGATTTTCATGGAGAGCACCTCTCCCGATTCGGCATCGAGTTTAAAAAGCTTATAACGTACTGATTTTCCAACCAGTAGCGAACTGGCCACAGAGTTAGAGACTCCCTCGTAGCTCAGTGTTATAAACCAGTAGGCCTTATCTTCGGTCAGTTCAACCTCTTCCAGCTGCACCTTTTCAGCATCGGGGAAGAAACTTCCCAGGTACTCTTTGGCCTTTGTAGTTGCCTCTTTTACATTGATCATATGCTTGTTTAATAGTTCTCTGCTCTCATTTTCATATAGGACCGGGGGTGGAGGCAGACGGGGCAGTTCTCCAGCGCCTTCTCCGATTCATAGACATATCCGCACACCATGCATTGCCACCATACCTTGCCGTCTTTTATGAATACCCTGTCCTCTGATACATTTTGTAAAAGCTTCAGATAGCGTTTTTCATGTTCGGCTTCCACCTTGGCGACCATCTTGAATGCAGAGGCCACCTTGGGAAATCCCTCCTCTTTGGCAATCTCCGCAAATGCGGGATACAGGTCTGTCCACTCCTCATTTTCACCTTCGGCCGCAGCTTTCAGGTTTTCGGCGGTGGTTCCTACAATTCCGGCGGGATACGAGGCAGTGATCTCCACCACTCCCCCCTCCAGGAAACTGAAGAAACGCTTGCCATGTGCCTGCTCCTCTCTGGCAGTTTCCGTGAATATGGCTGAGATCTGTTCGAAGCCCTCCTTTTTGGCCTGTTTGGCAAAGAATTCGTACCTGTTTTTGGCCTGTGATTCACCGGCAAATGCTTTTAATAAATTCTGTTCGGTTCTGGTTCCTTTCAGTGAGTTTTCCATTGTATGTGAATTAGAGTTTAAAAAAGTCATCTTTCTCTGAGCCGCAAACCGGGCAAACCCAGTCGTCGGGCAGTTCATCGAATTTTTTACCTTCCTGTTTTTCGTCATAAATATAACCGCAGGCAGCACACTCATACCTGGCAAATACCTGATCGTCAGTAGGCTTCTTCAGTTTGGATTGATCCACATAGGTGGGGGCATTTTTGGGAGCCACTCCCTTCTTCGCAGTTCGGTAATGAAGGTAAGTCAGCGCCTCCTTGCTGTCATCCAGTACATCGGCCTGCAAAAGTTCGCCGATGAACATCAGGTGTGTACCCACATCACAGGTCTGCACCACCTTGCATTCCATGAATGCAATGGCATCATTCAGGACAATGGGTACACCACTCTCCCCGAATTTCAGCTCCATTCCCTCCATTTTATTCAGGTCCTTTCCGCTTTTGTACCCAAAGCGGCCAATGGTGCCTGCGTCTGCTTCCGAATGAAGCACGGAGACGGAAAAATACCCTGTAGATGAAATGACTTCTGCTGTGTGGTTCTCCTTGCTGCAGCAAGCTGCAAAACGAGGCGGTTGGGATGTGACCTGGAATACGGTGTTGGAAATGAATCCGTTGCCATAGGTTTTAGATCCGGAACTCACGATGTAGAGTCCATATGAAATCTTAAACAGTGCTTCGTAGTTGATCATCTCATAGGTGTGATTAAAGGTTATTAAAGGTAGGAGATAGAATCTCTTT
>Ga0315535_1000808_pt1 | contig 21549 bp, 23 predicted proteins | sample SalMarSW160220MG_2_FD_203092 | JGI IMG/M metagenome (GOLD analysis project Ga0315535, IMG submission 203092) | Salt marsh sediment microbial communities from the Plum Island Ecosystem LTER, Massachusetts, United States - Salt Marsh Sediment SW1602-20 ... | reverse complement strand
TGGGAGGTTGAATCGTTTTCGAAGATATTCGCCTTTGTTGTTTGGTTTGAACAGTGTGGTGTTCACTCCATTTGAGATGGGGGTGATAGGTGTTTTTAGTCCTTTTTCTTGGTACATGGTTGCTCCAGTCTGCGTTGGGACTGTTGCCCAATCAACACGGTTGTAGAAGTAGATGAGATAGGACCAGGTGTATTTCACCATAGTTGGATACCAAGGGGAGGCAAAGAAGGGGGCAAGGATGTTCTCTGGAAGAATGTGGATGGAACCAACGAGCGGGATGTTCTTCTTTTTCGCCCAGATAATTGCGCAGATGCTGATTGGATACGGGGAACAGACATTGATCACATCTGGTTTGAAGGTATCAAGGATCTTTTTCACATATAGAAACGGGAGGGGAGTGAAATGATATTTATTGTTCATGTAAAAGGGAAGGAGAAATGCTTTTGGACGATAGATTGTTGACCCGTTATCGTCTTCGATGGTGTTTTTGAAGGAGAAACTTGGGGCGATCACCCGGACGTCATGACCGTTGTCAATCAGCTCATGAACGATACGGTGTTGTGCTATTGCACCACCGTCAATGATGGGGTAATATGATTCTGTGGTAAAGAGTATTTTCATGACAACCAAGTCTCGTGGTGTTGTATAACCACGGATTGCTACATAAGAGTTACCAAAAAAACAGTAGGGTGGTTTATTTGAGGATGTAGGGGCTGATTGAGGAATACAGGGAGCGGGGTGATGCGAATACGTCGGTGGCAAAATACTGGTACCACCCGCAGCTGCGTTGGCATTCATTCATGGTGGTCCGTGCTTTTTTTGCTTCTGGTGTTTTAAGGAATTCCATAAATGAACCTTCCGTAAAGTTGTACAGATGGTTTCCTACGGTCCGACAGGGGTAGAACAGGCCGCCATCTGAGTCAATGATGACTGATGATGTGGAGCACCCATGTGGTTTGTTGATGTTATCTAAAAATCCTTTTGGTGTAGTGATGGTATTTGGGTATTTGTTTTTCAATCGGAGTATTTCTGCTCGGAAGTCTTTTGGGTCAGGATAGAAATCATCTGTTCCATCGAGATGACAAGCTGGCATGATGACGGTGCGTGCATGTACGTCATAGACTCGTTTGACTTTTTCTTCAAGTGCAGGGAGCGTTTCTTTTGTCACAACGATTTGGATGCAGATCTCTGGCCCATAGCTTTGGAATTCCTGTAGCCGGTCAAAGAAAGCAAGGTTACCATGTCCCTCGTCGATGCTGATATGGAGATAGTCGATGTATTTTCCGTACTCGTTCATCGGTCGTTTATCAAGAAGATGGCCGTTGGTGGTGAAAAAGAGGTAGAAGGGTTTTTGATGAGCGTATTGCAGGATTTCTCCAAGGTCCTTTCGTACGAGCGGGTCTCCCCCTTCAAGGCTGAGGACAATGATGCTTGAGTTCGCGATATTATCAATAACCTTGAACACCTCTTCTTTTTTAAGATCCGGTGTTTTCTCTTTCCAGACATTACAAAAGCTACATTTCAGACTGCAGACATGGGTGACCTTAAAAGAGGCGTAGAACGGGTAGATGCATTCTTGTGTAACGTAATTTGTTGCTGCGTAGCGCATGGTCTGAAAGTATTTACTGATGGGTAATTTTTTCATAGAACCACACTATCGAGGAGTGTAATCAATGGGGGGACATAAGGTTTTTTATCAAGGTACTTTCGAATAAACCACAAGAGACTTATAGCGTCTTGAAAATAACCTTTTTTGTTGACGAACGAGAAAAAGAAATTCAATAAAACAAAAATCTCTATTTTCGTAAGTATCGCACTCAGTATTGCAATCATTGTGCTAATCTTGTATTTTACCATCGATGCGCAAACAATCCAATATCTGTCGCAAGTGTCGTTTCACGCTGAGTTCTTTTTATTCTTTGGTGCCGCGGTGCTGTTGAACGTGTTATACTGGTTCATCTGGGGTGCACGCATAAAGGTTCTTAGTCATGTCATTGACCCAAACGTGCGGATAAATCTATGGGAAGCAACAAAGATTGTAATCGCAAACCAGTTTCTCGCAGGTGTGACTCCGTCGCTTGCCGGGGGCGAGCCCGTGCGTATTTATTTGCTCAAAAAAGACGGGCTTAGTACTGGTAGTGCGACTGCCACCGTATTTGGTGAACGACTGATTGATGCAATCTTTATTTTGATACTTGTCCCACTTGGTTTTTATGTCTTTAAAGACAGGATTGAAATACAATTAATCAACTATGGACTTACCATAGGCATCATCATATTTATCACAGGCATTGCTTTGTTTGCGTTAGCCTTAAAATACCCGGATAAAACAAAGGAATTCTTGATTTGGATAGGCGAGCGTATCAGCCGATTTTCGAAGAAGAAAGAGCGAAGCACAAAGATGGTCAACCGAATCAGTCAAGAGATTGATAACTTTCATAACAGCATGGTGCTTTTTTTAACCGAGGGAAAGAAATCATTTCTAGGCGCAGGTGGGTTAACAGTGCTGATGTGGTGTACTGGTTTTATGATCCCTTCGATGATTTTACTTGGGTTGGGTCTTCCCCCGTTTTTTGTCGAATCCTATGCGGCACAGGCATTGTTATTGATCATTGTGATGCTTCCGACAACGCCGGGGAGTTCAGGGGTTACAGAGCTAGGGATGGCTGCGTTGTACGGGGTGCTGCTTGGCGCGTCCCATCAGTATCTACTTGGCGTCTTTGTCTTATTATTCCGCTTTATCACCTATCATATGAACGTGATTTTTGGTGCGATTTTTCAGTACCGGATTTTTAAATCGATCACGTCGTTTTCTTTAGAAACCATGAGTAAAAAAGAAGGGTAATACTCCAAGAAAGCGGCAGTACCTCCGAATGTAAAAAAATGAAAAAGAATCCTCCTTTTCTCGAAGAGAAACCCTCTTTTGGACCCCTCTCATCCCAGACCTTCTTCCGCCTTGTTTTTTGAAAAGGAATGCTTCCTTCTCCTTCCGACTGATATCAGCACCAAAAACCTCAGTGACCTGATGCAACTCCTGATAACTGATGATCTTCTTCCTGGTGCTCCTCAGAAACGCCCGAACCGCTTCCTCCTCCCGCCCCTTCAACAAAAAGATCTGCTTTCCATACATGGAGATACGATAGACTGAGGGAAAATGTTTCCGCAACGTCAAGAACTGCCCATGAACATTTTCACCAGTGGGGAGGAGAAAACCATTGGAGATCAGCTCCTTTAACATTTCAAGGGTTTTCCCTCGGATCCCCGGCCATCCACAGTTCCTCCCTGGGATATCCCTTGTCCAACGATACACCGCACTATATGAAACATCATACTTCTGAGCAGTCTGGAATTTCGATGTACCATGCTGTACATCCTGCCGAATCGCCTCAATCATATCCCTAGAGAGAACCCTTTGTGTCCGTATGTCCTTCGTATGATTCCATACCGTCCGATACGAAATGCCAAGATTCCGTGCCACCTGCGCCTTCGACGTACCATTCAATACCTGTTGTCTGATGAAATTAATGGTTTCTTTCGAGAGAGATTTGTTCCGTGACATCATTAAAGAGTGTAAAAACCTGTATAAAAAGATTATGGAAAATCAAGTGATTATACACCAAATTTCCATTCTTTTATTCAAATGATAGTTTTTGTCTGTCGGCCAGCATCAGGAACAGGCACAGGTGACCAGGGGCGAAAACGAGCGACCCCGTACCGCAACATCACCAGATCACTGTTATCAATCGCCCGCAACGGTACTATTTTAAAGACGTAATTCCCCGTATTATACATAAGGGAGACACTCGGCCCTTGCGACGAACCCCACCAATTCTGCCGCACATCAAAAAAGAACGACCCCCAACTGTACACACCAGCGGAATCAATAAATTGAGAATTATTCCGGCCGTTACCAACGATGTTACATGAGGTTAGCTGCGCTATCGAGAATGGGCAAAACACACCAATGTTGGTATTATTCGCGATTATACAATGATGAATTTTTGTTATCCGTGTTCCAAATAAAAATATCCCAATATGATTACCAATGAAATCACAATATGAGATTTCATTGTTCCGAGGAAATTTTAATACAATAAATGTCCCTGCGACATTCACACCGTCCGTGGTCTGAAAAAGAAAACTGCAATTTCTGATGATGTTGTTCTCGGATCTGTCCAAATAAATACCATTGTAATTATGATCAAACACACAGTTCTCGATAATATTCTCCGATAGACGCTCAAGAAAAAGCCCATAACGACCATTACCATGAAACGAACAGTTCCGGAAAATCGAGCCGGAGAGGTTCTGGATAGAGCCACTCAGCCACACACCCTCATATCCATTACCTTTGAATGAACAGTTTTCGATGAGATAGTGTAAAACGTCCTGATTAGGAACATCCGCAAGTAAACCCCAACCAGAATTATTGGAACATTCTGTTTTCTGCAGGGTTAACCCTGAGGATTCTGAAATGAAAATACCAACATACATATTATAACAACGACAGGAAACAATACTGACATTCGCCGAATAGCGGATACTAATCCCATACCCATTTTCATACGGATAGTCAGAACATGTACAATTCACAATCGTGTTACCCGGTGAATATCGAAGATAGATTCCAATCTCACTCTCGGAAACAACTGTTATTTCTGTCCTCCCATGCGTCACCTCGGATAGTTGAATTCCCTGACAGTAATCTTCGGAATCATGAAAACCCTGTATGGTACAATTCCGTATGATAAAATACGCGTCGGTATCGTTTATAAAAATCCCTTGCGACGCTGACCCATCACTGACAATCACCCAATCCTCGATAATATATGGGTCATCAACTGTCCCATTGCCTCCAGAAACACCATTCTCCGAAGTGAATTGATCATTGCCGATAATACGAATCGGTGGATCACCACCAGCTATCATGTTTTCAACTGACGTTTTGACGGCGATATCAGTGCCTGACAAAATCGTATTAAGCAAAACGAATACGAAAACTGATAACACAACAAATTTCCTATTCATGATTTTTATAATACCAATCAATTTTATATATTTTTTCCTTGTTATAAAAAAAAGTTAAGAAGATGGCGTATAAAAGCCATCCACTTTCTGATTAGTTTCTAACAGACCACCTGGACTCGGGTGTCGCCTACATCGGCCGCATATGTATAGACAAATTGTCCATTATCAAGCAGTACATCCGAGATATCACAGTCCACCGTTGTAATCCCGAAATTCGTTGAACTATCAACATCAAGGCTGTACGTCGTATTAAAGTAACCGCAGCTGTTCTGCCAGTAATAACCGGTATCGGAATACATTGCTGATCCAAGCTGCCCTACACCAGAATTGATATGAACAGCATTCACCAAAGTCGCTCTCGTATGACCCATCCAGCCAACACTCCATGCCTGTCCAAGAAAACCGATATAATTGTTTGAATTTTCATCATCATAATCATGGAGTGTGACACTAACGCCCATACTCGGGTTCGGATAATTAACGGACTTAGAGAGTATAGGGTCTAATAACGCTCCCTCGTGTACAACGAAAAATCTATTCAACGACTGTGGTGATCCGCCTGAGTAATGATACACCAACGCGATATACGGATTCACAATCTTTTCACCGTTGTTAAATTGTATTTCATGAGCAATGAGATTTGGTGTATAAATAGCGTTATAAGATCCATAATCCATATATATATCAAATTGACCAAGCTTCCAATCGCCTTCCTCGGATGACTGATCACCACTTACGTAGAAGAAGGTCTGAGATTCCAACATGTCCTCCTCATCATCAAACCTACCACTCTCATTCCACCCAGGCAACCACGACCAAATATTCGGGAAATTATCATTCGCTTCAATCCGGAAATGAGAATATGGTTCAAATGATGAATCCGGGTCAAATAACACACCAACGATGCATCGATCCTGTCCCCATGTCGTGAAATTCACAGCCTCTTCAGTATTATTGATTTTCACTGCGGCATTCAGATAACACACCAACGTCGCCTGCGTATTAACTTTCAGGAAATCATCATCAAACTCAATGCGTAAACGAAGACGACCACTATCATTATAACCAGTATCCGCCTCATAGTTCACTACGCTATACGCGGTACCCATCTCTGAATTATTATCATCGATGTTATACGCGATAAGACTGAACATCACGCAATAATCAGGATGAGATCGTTCCTCGATATTCACCGACCAATTCGCAACAATATCACCTTCACCGGTTTCCCAAGCGACATAATCATCGGTCGCATTCGCATGTCCAACACCAACAAAGTCAACCTCGTCCAGTACCGACGATACATTTAATTCACTAAGCCAGAGGTCTCCTACAAACGCTCTCCCTTCATGCAAAACCGGGTCGGATTTCACGATATTCATAAATACTGTTTGGGTGCTCACTAGCATCAGCAGTATACACAAAATACTGCCCAAGACATATTTTTCCTTCATTTTCTTGTTCCTCCATTTTTTATAATTGACAAGAACAATGATGGTCATAAGTAATCAAGTGAAATGAAAAAAGAAAACAGATTCCTGCCAAGAAAACGTAGTCTGCCAAAGAAACTGTAGTCTACCAAAGAAAACAAAAATTAATGAACCATGAGATACTGGTAGGATACCCGTGAAAGAGAACCTCCCGACCATCATCACTCTCCTTCAAGGCCTCAAAGGTCTCACAAAACAAGAGGCAAAAGCCTTCATCAGAATATGCAGCAAGAAATCAGTCAGCGTTAAAGATGTGATGACAAACTTTTCCGATCTCGGTACCAACATCTGCCGATCAAATGCCTATCAAATCGTTGAAACATTCACCCATGAACACCTCATCTTCCCCATCGATAACGAATCAAACGCCCAACATTACAAGGCGATCCACCCCAAGACACTCTTAGAACAACTCAAAGGAGACCATACCAAACTCGAAGGAGAAATCGCATTGCTGGTAGAATCCTATGAAACCGCGGATTATGACGATAAAGACCCAAAAATACTCTCTCATATCTTAAAATCAGAAAGCGAGATCCACACAGAATCACACATCCTTTATCAGAAAAAATGCAAACTCTATATCATCCATCAAGATGATGAACGGTTAACCACCTTTTTTACCTCCCTTGAACCGTTAGGGAAAATCATTAGAGGAAACACCAATGTGATTCTTTTTGCCACAGAGACTCAAGAGATCAAAGGCATCATTGAACTGACAAAACGAATTGATAAAGAAGGGAACCTCAGAGTCTTCGGATCACTCCTCCATGACCCTGAGAAATACGATTACTATTATGAAAAAGGGGTGAAACACCATCGATAAAGGAACCCAAGTCCTCCTCTCCGTCATCTATCTTCTTGAAGAGGTATGGGGCCGGACCTACTTACAGAAACTCTTATTCCTCCTCAACACCGAGGTCTACAAAAACAGTCTATTCACATTCACAGGATATAAATACGGGCCATTCAGCATCCAAATCAATGCGACAATGACCAATCTACATAACGAATGCATCATCGAGGAGCATGCACAACGAGCAAAAGGAACAGCCATAGGCTATCAGTACCATCTGACCGCAAAAGGAAAAAAAATCGCACAGGACATCATAGAAAAACAACTCACCTTGAAAGAACGAAAAACATTAATCGAATACACACAACACTTCGGACATTACACACCAACTGAACTCCTCTTATATGTGTATCATCGATACCCGGAGTTCACCCGATACAGCATATTCGAAAAATAACTCATCAATAAAAAAATTAGAAAATCAGGAGCATTAATACTTTACCTGATTTCCATATTTTTCATCATTGATCATTCGTCGCTGAGTTGTTAGGTTTTGCTGAACTGCTACCAAGCTTCAAGGCGCACATCATCATCTGTTCTTTGGATGTTTCTCTCTGGATCCTTGCTGACATCCTCCTCTGCCTCGCCCTGTTCGGAGCGATAAAAGAAGAACATCTCGTGACATCCAAATACTTCGGCACCATCCTCTACACCATCGACCCCGGAGGATGAACCCATGCCCTTCTCCATAGTCTTACAATAAATTGGATGAGAGTTCAACAGTATTCTCCATCATATTTTTCCATACCAAACCATGTTTTCATCCCACTATCAACATCTTTTAGCTCATCAGGCAAACCGTAGTAAATCATTCAGTGTATATTTCTGTCAGAATTTCCCTGCGTCCCTCCTTACTTTCGGAACTACTGAGCGGGGCGTCAGGTTTAAAAATAGGTAGGATATACAGCTTTCCCTATGAAAAAAGCTGATCGATGCATTTCATGCGGAAAAGGCTTACTCGAACAAGGTTCAACAACCTTCCAATGCCCAACCTGCGAAGTCATGATTGGACGATGCTCAAACTGCAGAGAGCAAAGTGTCGTCTACATCTGCCCGAAATGCGGATTCAGAGGACCATAGGAGGACTTGTTGATGGGGGAAGTAATAGCGCTTATTCGTCTCATGCCTGATGGCGTGGTAAGTGATAAGGATATGGATTCGATTTCTGCTGAAGTGAAAAAAGCAGTTCAGAAACCAGCTCGACTTGGCCGTGTGGAGATAAAAGAAATCGCATTCGGCCTCCGAGGTCTTGATGTGACGGTCGCTGTCCCTGATGTTGAGGGGGGACTGGATCCCATTGTGGAAAAACTTGGGAAAATAAAGAAAGTAGATAATGTCGAAGTCGTTGATGTCGGCAGAATCTAAGCTGCCTTCCCAACGGTTGTTTTCAGATACTCAACATAGGTTTCCATGAATTGTCGTCCTATTTCTGTGGGGTAGTAGATGGGGTATGCGGAGTTGGTAGTGTCTCCTTCGATGAGCTCAGCTTCGTAGAGTTTGTTGATGTGCCATTTGACGACATGATGGTTGATGGTAAGAGCATGGGCAATCTCGAGGAGGTGTTTGCCTGGGTGGTCTGAGAGGTAGGCCATAATGTCTCTTGCGTTTTTGTTCCGCAGGATTGATTCAGCGACCGCTCGTTGTTTTACTTCGATGCCTCCTTCGACGAGGTAGTAGACTTTTTTTCCGCCGATTGCTCTGCTTCTGACCAGGTTGGTTTGCTCTAGTTTTCTGAGATGCCAGGCTGCATTGCTTGGTTTGAGATCGAGTTCCCTGGCGATCTCACGGAGATGACTTCCGGGGTATTCGTCGATGTACTCATAGAGGTTCTTTCGTATTTCGGTGTCCAGCACGTTTTCCGGGGTGACGTATTTGACCCCACCCATGAGGAAGAAGAACGCGAGCAGTAAGGCAACGACGGTGATGATGACCGCTACGGTTGTTATACTTGCTTCTGGTTGGATGTTTGGTGGTGCAGCAGTACACGTCGTGACTGCGATGCCTACAAATAAAACTAGTGTTATGACTATACTTTTAAGGATTCGCATCGTTGTTCCCATCCTTTTATTTTGCATCCCTGCAAGGATAAGAAATCAGTTTGGTGCTTAAATACCTTCCTTCAAATGAGGGAGAGAGGATGAGTATTGGAAACCCTAAAATATCCCACCTATTCTAAATGAGAAGGGTGAAGGGCAATAGATTTTACATGTCTTCATATATCAAATAAAGTAGATTATGATAAAATTGCTACATTCTTTGATTCCGTTTTATTAGTAAGTATGGCTGTAACGAATTAAACATAGTTGAAAAGAGAAAGAATGAAATCATCGATTCAGATTTAGAAATCACATGCAAAAACAAGCTATGATCATTGGAATTCTTTTTCTGCTCATCATTGCGGGTTTGAGTGGATGCAATCAAGTTGACAATGAGAGGAATAAATTTATTGGAACGTGGATATCGGAATTAAAACTTAACCCGATGGGTGAAAATACTTATACAGAAACCAGGACCTTCTACGAAAACGGCTCCTACGTTACCACGAACATGGGACTGGGTCGTATCCCAGGCGCCTGGCATCTTGCTGATGACATACTGGTCATTGACACGTATTTTCCCGGGAATTATCACTATTCTTTTTCCCAGAACAACAGCATTCTTACGATCATATCTGTCGCTGGAGGATTTACTGAAAATCTCACAAAACAATAAAAAAAAATTATTTATGCGTGAAGATGCCAACAAGGTCGTTCTTCTGTTTTTCAAGTCGTACGAATCCAATGCGTTCAAACTGCACGATCTCTCCAACAGGCACGTTAGAAACCGCTTTCTCTGCAAATCCCTTTAGCTCAGAAAGACTATTCGGGTTGTAGACTTCGTCTTTGAAAATAAGCCCAGGGACAATAACCGTAAGCGGGATATAATCAGCCGTTGTCCATTGGATTTTAGCAGTCTCAGGGATAAGTTCTTCTCCTGCGTAGGTCCCGGTAAGCTCATCACCAGTTTTTGTTACCTGAACATTGAATAATCCCTTCAACCGGAAGATGTCCCCTGTTTTCATCTTCTGTGCATCGTCTCGTGGTATGAAAAATGATGAACCAGTTTGGATACTTCGATCACCCATAGTTGCATCAGGGTGCAACGACAGTTTTACGGTTTTTTCCGGTGCACCAACAACTGACAGTTGTACAGGATTTGGAACAAAGTAGTATCGTTTCACCCGTGGGTCAAGATATTTCCGATTCACGGATTCAACCAAACTGAAATCAACAACCGATTCCACCTTTGAAAACCCTTGCTGAAGAACAAATTGTTTTATCGCTTCAGGGACAATACCTCGTCGCTTCAACCCACGTAAGGTTGGTAATCGAACGTCATCAAACCCAGATACCATTCCTTGCTCGATGAGGGGTTTAATCTTTCGTTTGGACACCGGCATCCCCTCAATCGAAAGCCGGGAAAACTCCATCAGATGAGGCGCCCGCAGGTTCAACAGACTCAGAATACGGAAATACACCGGATCTCGTAGCTCGTACTCCTTGGTCCGGAACGGATGCGTTACCCCACTGATGCTATCCTCAACAGCCCCAGCGAAATCATACGTCGGCCACACATGGAATTTATCACCGGTTAACGGATGCTTCGTTTCAATGACTCGGAACAAGGTCGGGTCGCGCATCGCGGTGTTCTCACTACTCATCTCACCACGTAACCGAAGAATCCCATTTATTCCTCGAGTGTTTAGCATCTCCTTCCATAGATCCAATCCAACAGGACCGGTGAGATTCTCCCGACACGCACAGGTCTTTGCATTAAACCGGCCTTCTTTAATTATCTCTGAGGTGCATTTGCATAGATATGCATCTCCCTGTCTGATGAGCTGCTCAGCAAATTTGTAATGAGTCTGGAGATGATCAGAGGTATGATACTCGCTGTCCCATTGGACCCCGAGCCAACGTAAATCCTCTTTCTGCGCATCATAAAACTGCAAGTGAGCGTTCTCAGGGTTTGTGTCATCAAAACGTAATATAAACTTCCCTTCATACATCTGGGCGTACTCATAATCAATGACCGCTGCTTTCGCATGGCCAATGTGTAGATACCCGTTCGGCTCAGGGGGAAAACGCGTCACCACTTTACCGTTCTCAGCAAAAGGTAACGGGGGAAGGGAAAAATCTTTTTCTTTCTTTTCTTTTTGTAATAATTCAGGGGCAAGTACGGTAAGCTCAGCGAGCTGATCAGCAGCAGACATTGCATTTATTTCTGCAACAACCTTGGTGATAACCGGGATAATCTCTGCAGGCTTCACCCCGTCTTTTTTCAACGCCGCGATTACCTTCCCGGCAACTGCTTTTTCATTCGCTTTTCCGTTAAATGCCACCGCATTCTGCAACGCGAACTTCCGAGCCTCTGTCTGAATCTTCTCAGTGAACATGATTACTTTTCTCGTTGAACCGTATACTCGATAAGGTGATACAAGAGTTCTTTCGCTTCGGATTGCTGCAGTACCGTTATGGCAGCTTTCGCTTCGTTGACATAATGTAACGCACGCTGCTGCGCATACTCTACAGACCCAAGTTCTCTGAAAAGGGCATAGACATTCATGACATCATGGTCTGATGCACTGTGGTTCCCAAAAACATCATCAAGCAGTTTCTTGTGTTCCCCAGACGCATGAGACAGACTATGTACTGCGATGAGTGTCTTTTTCCCATTTCTGATATCATTGCCGATATCCTTTCCAAGTGTTGTTGCTGTGCTGCTCATATCAAGGTAATCATCCCAGATCTGAAACGCGAAGCCCAGTGCCATCCCGTAGGTCTTCAACGCTGCAACCTCTTGTGGGTTCCCCCCACCGATCAAACCACCACCTTTTCCAGCTAGTTCAAATAACGCACCGGTTTTTTTACTAATCATTTCCAGATACTCTTGCTCTGTTACTGTTTTTCGTTGTTCAAATTCCATATCCAGTTGTTGGCCTTCACAAATAGAAATGACGCAGTTGATAAAATCCTGTTGTAATTGTTTAAAGATTGGGAAATCAACAGCGGTACTCAGGACCGCTTCAAAGGATTTCGCAAACAACAAATCCCCTGCAAGGATCGCAGCTGGTTCACCGAATTTGACATGTACTGCAGGAAGGTTCCGTCGAAGCTGGGAACGATCCATGATATCATCATGAACCAACGTGAAATTATGTATCAGTTCAAGACCGGCAGCAAATGGCAAAGCCTTCTGTGCATCACCAGCGACGCTTTCACAGGAAATCATGGTCAGAAACGGTCTGATACGTTTCCCACCCGCAAAGGGGAGATGTTGTGATGCCTCATACAGTATTGTAGGTTTTTTTAGTGGTAAGTACTGCTGCCAATAGGTATTAAACACCGTGCTTCGTTTCAGAAGTTCATTCTGTACGTCCATATTTCACTTCCACGGTTGATAACTTTTCAATGGTGTCAACACCAACAAGAAACATCGCGATCCGTAACTCCCGGGTAACGACATCTAGTTCTAGCTCCAGGGATTTTTTATCCTTCAACGCTGGTTTCAAGAGAGCATGTGCCATGCCAGCTGCGTTTGCTCCAAGAACCAAGGCTTTTGCGATATCAAGCCCATGGCGAACCCCACCGGTAGCAATGATAGGGAGTTCCCAGTTGGTTGCTTTTCCAGTCTCAAGGATACAGGTTGGTGTGGGGATCCCCCAGTCCCAGAACGTCTGCCCTGCACGCATGTCGTGTGTGTCTCCTTTGATTTTTGCACGGTAGTATTCCACCGCGGAAAAAGATGTGCCTCCAGCTCCACCGACATCAATCCCAGAAATCTTTGTCTTTTTTAGTTGATGAGCAACCTTGCCAGAGATTCCAGCACCACTCTCCTTGATAATGATGGGGAGACTAAACTCTCGTGAAAGCATATCAATCGTCGCAAAGCAACCTTTTGCATGTGTTTCACCTTCTGGTTGTATCGCTTCTTGTAAAAAGTTTAAACATACTGCGAGCACATCTGCATCAATCATTTCAACGATCTTTCCTGCGTTCTCTAGGATCTGTTTTTTATCCCAGAGAACCATTTGAGATGCACCGATGTTGGCAATCTTTAATGGGATATCATAATTCTTGATGACACTATAGGTTTCTGTAAGTTTCGAATTTTCCAACGCAGCACGTTGTGAACCAACACCCATACCGATTTGGAATTTTGACGCAGCAGCAGCAAGATGGTCGTTAATCTTCTTTCCTTCTGAATACCCACCGGTCATTCCGGAGATAATCAGTGGTGCCTTGAGTTTCTTTCCGAACAACTGGGTTGATAGTTCGATTTCGTTTTCGTTAATTTCCGGTAGCGCGTTATGGATAAGCTGGACGTCATCCCAATAATTATGATGAGCGGCAACATTTTCCTTTAATGAGATTTGCACGTGTTCACGTTTCCTTTCCTCTGTCTGGCTCATATTTTAGCTCCATACACGATCGTGGACCGTACCTTCTTCCCTTGTAAGGTATCATATAATCGGTTATGTATATTCCCATTCAATAAAATAGTGTCTACACCGGTTTTGGCTATCTGTTTAATGGTGTGAAGTTTTCCTTCCATCCCTTTTGTTACATCGGCATGTGCATCCAGATGTGTGGTGAGCTGTTCTAATTCTTTTATGGTTACTTTTTCAAGGAAGGTGGCTTTTTTATCGGTCTTTGGATTGGCTGAATACAATCCATCCTCGTCAAGGACGAAAATGACTTTTTCTGGTTTGAACTCTGCCGTAAGCAGCGAGATGAGCAGGTCACCAGAGCAAATTGAAAAACCGAGGAGATTATCCAGGGCGACATCGCCAAAACTTACTGGCATGAATCCTAAAGCCAGATACTTTTTAAACACGTTGTAATCAACGCGTGATAGTGTATGATTTGAAAGGGAAAGGATTGCATGCGGGGGGATGGAGACGGCAGGGATCTTGTGGTTATGAAGTGATGTCAGGACTAGGGTGTTTAACTGCTGAACCATGGCTTGTGCACGGGCAAATCCTTCGATTTGTTTTTTTTGTTTGAACCCGTCATTTAATTTGTATTTTTTCGCAAGTATATGACCAAACGAGCCTGCGCCATGTACTAAAATTACTTCTTTGTTCGCATGTTGTAGTTCAGCAGCAAGTCGGTCAACGATTTCTTGTTTGAAACAGCATTCTTTTGCTTTATCGGTAATGACGCTCCCGCCGAGTTTGATGATATACATATTATACCAGCATGAGACTAGCTATAAAAAAGGATTTTGATAGAGTTTTGTTATGGCATTGGAGATATTCATTATTCTTTTGGTCTTGAGAATGGCGGTTTGTTCTTGTTTTGTTCTTGGATTAACCATAGTGATATTGGCATCGCCGAGGCAGATGAGCGCATGGTGCTTTGGGACCAGTCCATAATCTCTTGTTCTGGTGTGTTTGTACGGCAGTCCTCACAGATGAAAAATTTATCATCAAAGACCAATCCGCTTTGATGGTCCTGGAGATGGAACTTTTGTTTACACATCTCACACATTTTTTCTGAGATAGGTACTCCTCCTAAACCACTTCCAATTTTTCGGTTGTGATTACATATCTTTATTCATTTTATATATAAAACTCTTTTGGAAGAAAAGAAAAAAAAGAGGAGAGATGGGATGGGATGCAATCGAAGAGAGAACGTGGCAGAAATGCCAGTTCAGCTAGACTGGCATGTCCTCCGTATCTCAAAGTCAATTACTCATGTAAGGGCCGTTCTGGCTTATATATTTATAAGAGGGGTGAGTGAAAGTATTCATTCGGATTGTCTTAAAAACAGGAGCGTGATTTTATTAACCAGGTACCTATCACAGAGAAACTACGGAGAGGAATCTGCCTATGACGATGCCTTTACGAGAAAAACTTTACGAAATCTCATCAGAGATTTGTGCAACAATACGGGTGGTCTTTTGGGAGAATGTGTACGCAACGAAGGCGATTCAGCATGCGATGAAACGTCATCCGGAATGGGAGGACGACAAACGAGCAGCATTCTCCGAGGCGGTGTATGATATAATCCGATGGTGGAGACCCTTGTGGTTCATCATCGGTCAGGAGCCATCAGCAGAAGAAAAAGATCTCGAGAAACTTATCACCATCTATCTGTTTTCAAAAAAAGGTGATATCACCGCGCTTCAGAAAAAAAGAGGACTAGATGCATCACAGGTGTTGCAACGAATCGAAAATGCAAAGACATCAAGAGCTCTCCGAGAAGCACTACCAGATTGGTTGGATATCCAAGGAGAAAAAGAGCTGGGCACAAGGTGGGATCCAGTAATTGCTGCATTAAATAAAAATCCTAATCTTACCATCAGAGTAAACATGCTGAAAACAACAGCAAGGGAGCTATCGGTAATCCTCCGGAAAGAAGGAATCACCGCTGAGCCAATCCAGGGGAACCTTGATGCACTCTTGATCAAGGAAAAAACAAATGTTTTCAAACTACCAAGTTTCAATGCAGGGCTCTTTGAAGTACAGGATGCCGCATCGCAGATGGTCAGTCGGATTCTTGACCCACAACCAGGGATGCGCGTCGTTGATGCCTGTGCAGGGGAGGGCAGTAAAACATTACACCTCGCCGCATTGATAAAAAACAAAGGAAAAATCATCGCCTTAGACACCCAGGAATGGAGATTACGAGAACTCCGAAAACGTGCGGCAAAAGCAGGTGTTGACACCATTGAAACACGGCTGATCAGCTCATCAAAAAAATATAAAAGAATGCAAGCCACTGCAGATCGACTGCTTCTGGATGTCCCCTGTTCAGGGCTGGGGACGCTACGGAGAAATCCAGATATTAAATGGAAACTGACTTCGAAGGATTTAGACCGTCTGAAAAATGTACAGCAAGACATTCTCCAAAAGTATTGCTCGTTGCTGAAACCGCTGGGTACCATGGTCTATTCCGTCTGTAGTATTTTCCCTTCAGAAGGAGAAGCTCAGGTACAACAATTTTTGAAGAACCATGATGGTTATCGTCTCTTGCAAGAAAAACGATATTGGCCTGATACAGACCGTAATGATGGGTTTTATATCGCACTCATCCAACGCACAGTATAACCACTTATTCGAAACCATATAAAGGCAAAAAGAAATACCTAGTATCTCCACAAAGAAGATGGCATGATAATTCTTGATTACATCGTGTTGCATATCCAGATGAAGGAGATGCAACATGAAAGACATAAAATATTTTATCGGACTGGATGTCCATAAAGAAAGAACCTCGTACTGCGTACGAGACAAGCTAGGGATTATCCTCACCGAAGCTGAGACAGCCACCCTGTATTCTGAACTGGAACCACGACTCAAACCATATCTTGCGTACTCACTGATCGCCCTGGAAGCAAGCACCAGCTACTACACCTTGTACCAAACATTCCTGAAAAAAGGGTACCGCATCAAAGTTGCAAACACCATACAGCTCCGTCAGCTGATCGCCAAGAACGACAAATTAGACGCCCAGCGTCTCTCCGAGATGCTCCGACTTGGGACACTCCCCTGCTCATACATCCCTGAGGAGAAGATACAGCATCTACGCAGCATGATACAAATGCGCCATGCACTCATGCAGGAGAAAGTACGATGTAACAACCGGATCCAGGCGTTCCTGGATCGGAACGGGATTGTGATGCCGCCTGTGAAAGCGTTCAGCAAGAAATGGAAACACGCACTGATGCAACACCTGGGCACTGGGACAGCTAGCATGGAACTCCGCTATGAATACAATCACTATGCCTATCTGGAGAAGACAAATGAACAGGCAGATCAGGAGATCATCGGCTATACGAAAACGTACTGGAAATTAGAATACAATCTTCTGCGCAGCATCACCGGGTTTGGAGTCTTACTCCCCTGCTATGTCATCGCTTTTGTCCATCCGATCGAACGATTCCTATCAAACCGGAAACTCCGCAGGTACGCGGGAGTCATCCCCCTCTCCAAAGAATCTGGTGACACCACATCCCCTGGCAGAATCCCGAAGACCACGAGCAAAGCATTGTTACGCTGGGCGCTGGTCCAAGCAGCAAACACCATCGGGAAAACCAACACAAGACTTGGACGATACTACCGACGGAAAAAGAACCAGAAGAAAAAATCCGGGATCGCAAAGATAGCGGTCGCCTCTACTCTTGTTGATATCATCTATAAGGTGTTAACGACAAAGAAACCGTATGTTTCAACTTGCTAATTTGAGGCTTATGCGTGTATGAGATGGTGAGAGTCGGCTGTCCTCCTCTCTCGTGGGCTGTGTACCCTGTAAAAAAGAGTGGGCAGCTAATGACTCACCATAGTGGGCTAATCCATCCCTCCGATGGATGGATCTGTACCCGGATAGAAGAGTGTCGTCAAACGATCTCACCATCAACAACTATTAAATGAGAGGTGATTGATAAAGATACTGTAAAAAAAGTGCAACACGATGTAATGATGTCATGAGAAAAAAAAGAGAAAGAAGCTCTTCCATGACAGAATTATCATAGAAGAAGAGAGGGGGCATCAGCTGATGAAACTACTATGCTGGAACGTCAATGGGATTAGAGCTGCAGAAAAAAAAGGGTTTTTTACCTGGTTTTTGAAAGAATCCCCAGACATTTTGTGTCTTCAGGAGATAAAAGCAACACCGGAGCAGCTTTCACCCCAATTAAGAAACATGCCAGGGTATCATACATTCTGGAACCCGGCAGAGAGGAAAGGGTATAGCGGTGTCGCAACATTTTCAAAAAATAAACCAGTGTCAATCAAAAAGGGGTTTGGGAGAGAAGAGTTCGACAGCGAAGGACGTATCCTTATTACCACGTTTCCTTCATTTACGTTGTTCAATATCTATTTTCCTAACGGGAAAAAAAACAAAGAACGGCTCCAATACAAGCTTGATTTTTACGACGAGTTTCTAAGTTATGCAGACAACCTAAGAGAACAAAAACAACATATTATCGTCTGCGGGGATTTTAACACCGCTCATAGAGAAATCGACTTGTCACGACCGAAGGAAAATGAGCACGTTTCAGGGTTTTTAGCAATTGAACGAGCATGGATTGATACGTTCATTGACCACGGGTACGTCGATACGTTCCGATTGTTCAACACAGAACCGAACCAGTATTCCTGGTGGGATCTGAAAACTGGTGCACGAGCACGGAACGTTGGTTGGAGAATCGATTATTTCTTTGTCAACAAGGAATTTCTTCCAAAGGTGAAAAACGCATTCATCTTTCAACAGGTGACTGGGTCGGACCACTGTCCGGTTGGCCTTGAGATTAACATATAATAAAGGAGAGAATATTATGAAGGAATCATTGGATTTTATCTACAAGGAACAAAAAGAACTGTCTCATTTTGGTGGTATTGGCGCATTGCTAGGATGGGACCAGATGACCTATATGCCACAGAAAGGTAGTGAAGAACGAGCAGAGCAGCTTTCTCTTATCTCACGATTGGTTCATGAGCGGGTGACCTCAGATACTTTCTATAATCATTTACAAAAACTCCATGACGCAAGAGACACGCTATCAGAAAAAGACCGAATTGTTGTTATGAAGTTACATCGTGATGTTGAAAAAGCACGAAAACTTCCTTCAGCGTTCATCGAAAAAATGTCAAAAATCACTTCAATTGCGTTCATGGTCTGGCAGGAGGCCCGAGAACAAAACAAGTTTTCCTTGTTTAAACCCCATCTTGAAAAAATCGTTGAACTGGAAAAACAATACTGTGAGTACGTAAAACTCCCCGGTCATCCATATAACAGCTTGCTTGATGATTATGAAGAAGGAATGACTGTTGATATCTTACGAAAAGAGTTTACCTTCTTACGGGCTCAGCTGGTGGAGGTTTTAAAGAAAATTACGTCAAGTACTGTCTATCAAAAACAACAACCAGTGAAGATGAAACTTGATGTAGCACAACAGACGGAACTTTGTCGCATCCTTCTTAACCATGTGAATCTCCCGTTTGACAGAGCACGTCTTGACGTGTCCACCCATCCCTTTACGACATCAATGGGAGATGATGATGTACGAATTACCACGAACTATGAACGTGAGGGTTTTTTATCTTCGTTTTTCTCCAGCATGCATGAAGCTGGTCACGGGCTCTATGAACTCGGACTTCTGAAAGGAGAGTACAAAGACACGGTAATCTCGGATGCTCCTTCGCTGGGTATGCATGAATCACAGTCCAGATTCTGGGAAAATATGATTGCGAGAAGTAAACCGTTTTGGCTGTATTTCTCACCGGTGTTTCAGAAAATCGCACCGAACCCCTGCAAAGGTATGAGCACGGAGGTCTGGTATCGTGCCGTCAATCAAGTCAGACCATCGTTGATTAGAGTTGAAGCTGATGAGCTGACGTACTGTCTTCATGTGATCTTGCGTTTCGAATTGGAGCTTGACCTTCTTGACGGGAAGATCACGGTTGCGGAGTTACCAGAATGTTGGAACCAAAAAGTAACTGATTTTTTAGGGATAACACCGAAAACCGACCGGGAAGGAGTATTGCAGGATATGCATTGGAGTGGAGGAGAGTTTGGGTATTTCCCCACCTATGCGATCGGCACTATCTACGCATCACAGCTCTTTAGACAATTCTCAAAGGAACACATGACATTTCAGGATGAGATCGCTCAGGGTACTTTTACCTCGATTGCGAACTGGCTTTCCGAACATGTGTACCAGTACGGTTCGTTGATGACTGCGGATGAAATCATTAAAAAAACCTGTGGTGAGGGGTTAAATTCTAAAGTCTTTATTGCATATCTGAAAGAGAAATATTATCCACTCTATGAGGTATGAGGAGGTGATGGATTTGGCAACAATGGTATTGGTCAGACATGGGCAGTCGCAATGGAATTTAGAAAACCGGTTCACTGGCTGGGTGGATGTCCCCCTTTCGATAAAAGGACGGGAGGAGGCAATATCCGCTGGAAAGAAACTCAAGGACATGAGATTTGACACCATCTATGTCTCTCATCTTATGAGAGCGATCCAAACCATGCATTACATCTTGCTTGAGTTATCTGATACACGGACCCCAATCATTTATCACGAGGAAAAACGTATTCATGATTGGGAGCATTATAGTGGTGATCGGAACAACGAGATCCCTATCTATCAATCTGTTGATCTCGCAGAACGATTCTACGGTGATCTCCAAGGGCTCAACAAGGCAGAGACCATGAAGAAATATGGGGATGCTCAAGTCCATCTCTGGCGACGTAGCTATGATATCAACCCTCCGCATGGGGAAAGCCTGAAAGACACCTGCGAACGAACGATCCCGTATTATAAAAACCATATTGTACCGGAGCTTCAGGCAGGGAAAACCGTTCTTATCGTTGCCCATGGAAACAGTCTGCGGTCTATTACGAAACATGTTGAAAACATCTCCGATAAAGAGATCCCGAACGTCGAGATACCTACCGGTGTGCCCATCATCTATACCCTTGATTCCCAGATGAAATTACAAAAAAAATTACTTCTTTAGTAGGATAAAACCTAAATACCTGTTTTTAATCATTGGTATTTAATTTATACTCGAGTATTATAAGAGAATGACAATGATAGAACAGAGATTCAAATGTCCGAACTGCGGGGAAATTGCTTCCTTTCACGGAAACCCAGGGGAACATCTGGTCATTTCCTGCCCCGCCTGTCATTTACAAGGTCGTATCGTCATCCCTGGCCAGGAGCAGAGTAATACTATTGCAATCGAGGTCTCCCATCTAACAAAAGTCTATGAGGATCTTACCGCGGTAAACAATATCTCATTTACCGTGAAGAAGGGAGAAATCTTCGCATTCCTAGGGCCAAACGGGGCAGGGAAAACAACCACGGTCGAAATGATAGAATCAATACGCACACCAACAGCAGGTAATATTAAACTTCTTGGCACGGATATAAAAACGGGATTCAACCTTATCAAAGAACGTATTAGCATATTGCCACAGGAATTTCATTCCTTTGAACGATTTACTGTTCGTGAGACGCTGACGTATTTTTCAAAACTGTATAAAAAACGGGCGGACATCAATGAAATCATCGATGCAATGGATCTACGGTCCCATGAAAAAAAACTGTATCGAAACCTGTCTGGTGGACTGAAACAACGGGTAGGTGTAGCTCTCTCTCTTGTGAATGATCCAT
>Ga0315535_1000807_pt1 | contig 21555 bp, 22 predicted proteins | sample SalMarSW160220MG_2_FD_203092 | JGI IMG/M metagenome (GOLD analysis project Ga0315535, IMG submission 203092) | Salt marsh sediment microbial communities from the Plum Island Ecosystem LTER, Massachusetts, United States - Salt Marsh Sediment SW1602-20 ... | reverse complement strand
TACAATATTGTTCCCTGTGAATTTTGTAACCTGGAACGCTGGTGATTTTGGTCCGCAGGTACTAGCCCGTGCAAAGGAAAAAGGCATGGGAATACTTGCTCTTAAATCGATGGCTAAAGGGCCCTGGCCTGAGGGAGCTGACAAATCCGCTTATCCAAAATGCTGGTATCAACCGTTAACAGATATTAATGATATACGGATGGCTCTCAGGTTTACGTTATCTCATCCTGTAACTGCAGCCATACCCCCGGGTCAACCAGTATTATTTAATAAGGCATTGTCGCTTGCTCAGGAATTACCTCCGCTTACTTCGGAGGAAGAAAAAAGCATTAAAGAAAAAGCTATGAAGGGAACTCCTCTTTTTTCATTTACGGAGGGCTAGTCCATATCATAGATTTTTTAATGACCACGAGACTGTCTTATAAGATCTTTGCGATCCTGGTGTATTGTCTTCGCATTCTCAGAGGTTAATCCTTGGAACCTCTTAAGACAACCGGGTATTTAAAATTATTTTGTGTACTTAAGCCTGAGATTGACCACCTTATCGTATACAAAATAACACGCATTATCGCACTGGTCCTTTACATATTTTACCTGCGGGGTGGCCGAGTCAACAGTGACATATTTCTTCCCGTTAACATAATAGGTAGCTGCAAAGGTATATTGTTTATTAAGGGTCAGATTTACATAATTGTTCTTTAAGTGGGCAGTATATGTTGAATAAAGAATACTGTCCCCGAGAAATCCTTCATAAATTTTTATCTGAACAGACGGATTGGCATCCGAAATACTGACTTTCATCTGAACATCAGTATCTGTCGGTTCTTCCCTTGTGCAGTCTGAACAATTAACAAACAATCCATGCTTTTCACACGAAAAGAACAGGACTAATATGAACAATGCAGCTATTTGTACAAATCTTAGCATATGGTTAGTTCCATCTGATTGGTTTTATTTTTGCCCTGAGTTTGTCAAATAAATAATTATAGGACAATCCGAACCTGAGCCACACCGGTCCGGCATGATAAAAATCGGACTTAATATATTCAAGATCAAGATTAAATGCCAGGTAAGTCTTCGATATTCTGATGCCGGCTGATGGGATTATTTTCAATTTGTTGTCAAATGTATAAGTTGTGCCTCTCAGGCTTGAACCAAAGGCATAACCAGCCACAAGGGATGATGACACCGCAATATTCATCCTTTCGACATTTTTTGATAATGGAAAATCCTTGAAGACTCCACCATAAACCAGGGATTCCTTACTCATATATTGATAAAAGACATCTTCAGAATTTTTTACAAGTACTCTTGTGTACCATAGTTTTGTATCCAGGCCAAGTTTGAAGCCGCTGTTCAGGTATGGCTCCCTGAAAGATAAGCTCATCGCGGTAAACATATCATGTACTGATGCCCTACCTGATAAAGTAAGCGAAGCCTGGTTAATCCTTAATCTCATTTGTCCCTGCACATTATGTTCCCTTAACAGGTCAATCATATCTTTTCTCCGGTATCTGGCTGCAAGGTCATACATGTTTATAGCTGTCAATCCGTTCGCACTGGCATCGAAGCCCACTTTAAACAGAAAATCAACCGAGTTTCTCTGGTCATTTATCACAGCCAGTGCCAATGCGTTCAGATTATTATTATTCTGTGCATATATGTTGGCACCGTGTTTATAAAGGATATCCATTGTAAGAGTATCCCCGTAATATGAAGCAATAAGGAAAGGAGTATAGCCGTCATTGTTACTGATTTCGGTGTTTGCCCCCCTCTGGACAAGAAGGTCTGTAATGTCCGTATTGCCTGCTTCAACGGAGGCCAGAAGGGGAGTTATACCTTCCCATGAAGTGGCATTAATATTAGCATTATAATAAAGGAGCATATCAGACATCCTCAGATAATTATAGAGTGAAGCATAGTGAAGGGCAGTTGCATTATGCCTGTCTGCATAGTTAACATTTGCTCCTGCACGGATGAGCATTTCGGCAATCGAAAGATTGTTATTCTTAACTGCAATCAGCAAAGGTGTTTCTGTATTGGAGGTAACCTGGTTAACATCAGGATCATAATTTAGGAGTGTCCTGACTGCACCGGCCTGGTTACTGGAAACAGCGAATATAAGCGGGGTTGCACCCTGATCTGTCTCAGCATTGACATCAGCTCCTTTATTTATCAGGCGTATTATCTCTGATGAATAACCTTTTGATGAAGCCATCATAAGGTTATAATCCAGTGCACCATCATAGATAAACGGTATATAGTCCGAGGTGTCAATAACCGTATTCAATACGAGCGTATCCTGTCCCTGGATCTGGCCATGCACTTCAGTAAAGCTTAAAAGTAATGAGGCTACGATTAAGCATCCTATTAATCTTAACCCGCGGTTTGGCATAAACACAAAGTTAGTTTTTTGGCTCTTATTTTAATATTACATCGATATAAAAGGGGATTTTTTTTGCTGCAATCCCTTTAGTATTATATCAGACAATACCAGGCATAAAAGAACTGTTGTTATGCAATATAATATATTTCCTTATGTATATAACTATCCTTTATCAGGATTTTATAGCAAAGCATAATTCATGCCAGAAATGTTTAAATAATGCCCTGTTTTCCTGATATTATCTGTTAATAACTTCCTAGTTTTAAACTTATACAAATATTTATTCGAGAAATAATGCAAAAAAAAATAATACTTTATATTTTTGTGTCGGGATAGAAATGATCATTGCTTGGCCAAATTCAGAAAAATATTATTAATTACAGTCCTATTTTCTCTTGTAAGTTTCAATAAGGGTGCTCAGGAAGACAAAATAGTTTTCGCTGATAAACTTGTACCAACAAATGTCAGACTGACCAATGATGATATTTCAGGTATCAACAATGAGAGAATTGACAGGACAGTACATTCATTTCTTCGGAAATGGTCTATAGCAGGAGCATCCATCGCCATTTCCAAAGATGGAAAACTTATTTATGCCAGGGGATTCGGCTACATCGACACAGCTTTAAAAATTCAGACACAGCCATATAATAAATTCAGGATTGCGAGTATTTCCAAGCTGGTCACAGCAACGGCCATTATGAAGCTTTCAGAGGAGGGCAGGCTTTCTCTTGATGATAAAGTGTTCGGGCCGGAAGGAATCCTTAATGATGAATATTTTTCAGATCCAAAGGATAAACGTGTATATGATATAACTGTTGAACAACTACTCAGTCACGAGGGTGGTTGGTCACAAAGGTATGGTGATCAGATGTTTATGCCGATAACCGTTGCCGAAAAAATGGGATTGAAACCTCCTGTTTCCACAAAAAACATTGTCAGGTTTGCACTGGACAGGCGTCTGCAATATACACCCGGCAGGGGAAGAGCGTATTCTAATCTGGGTTACAGTATACTTGGTCTTGTTATTGAAAAGGTAACAGGCATGTCTTATGAGGATTATTGCCAGACTGCTATTCTTCATCCGCTGGGTATCTACGATATGTCTTTAGCGGGTAATATGCCATGGCAGCGGGCTGTAAATGAAACCATGTATTATGAGCCGTCGGATGTGGTTCTTAAACCCTCAATATATGGTAATGATGTGATGCTTCCTCCCAGCTATGGAGGTAATGATATTACTGCACTGGGAGCGGCCGGAGCATGGATAGCCACTGCCCCTGATCTAATACGGTTGTGCCTTGCTGTTGATGGATTTAATTCAAAGCCGGATATCCTGACTGATAAGAGTATAAGATTTATGACAAACCGTTCAAATGGTTTTGCACCCGTTGGATGGAAAGGAACGATCTATAATGGCACATGGTGGAGAACAGGTTCTTTCCCGGGCTCAGCAGGTATGATGAAAAGACAGTCGGACGGCATTTCCTGGGTTGTGTTACTGAATTCCAGCGCATGGAACGGACCTGAAATTTATTCCTTTATCAATGGTATGATGTACAGGGTACTGACCCATATTAAAACGTGGCCGGATAATGATCTCTTTCATTATTCTCTGCCTGTCCCGTTAAAAAATTCTTTTTCTGCTAATTCAGCCAACTGAAAAATGTGTTTCTCAGTTAATGTTAACCTTGTTAAAGAGGAGCTTGAGAACAGGTATGGTGCTACCCTTATAGATCCTGATAAATACAGGCCAAGCTACTATTATCATGCCTTTGCACTTCCTGAACTGCCGGCTGTATGCTCAGGAGCAACAGATAAAATACAATTACTTGGATGGGGACTGGTTCCATCCTGGACAAAGTCAGACGATGATGCTGATTTGATCAGGATCAAGACCTTTAATGCACGAAGTGAGACTGTGGACAAGCGAAACGCATTTTCTTCATCTTTCAGGTCGAAGAGATGTATTATTCCAGTCAGAGGTTTCTATGAATGGCAACATACCGGGAAAAAGAAGATACCCTGGTATATTTATTATTCTGATAATGAAATAATATCCCTGGCCGGATTATACGATAAATGGACCAGCTCGGCAACAGGAACCGAAATAAGCACTTTTACCATACTCACAACCGAAGCCAATGAACTAATGGCGAAGATTCATAACTCAGCCAAAAGAATGCCTGTACTGCTTGACAGATCATTTGAGAACAAATGGCTCGATTTGAATACACCTTTGGAAGAACTTGCCAATATGCTTAAACCGGCATCTTCCGTAAGTCTCGCAGCACACACAATAAGCTCCCTGATAAGCAACAGGAATGCCGATAGGAATACGCCTGATGTGATAAAACCTTTCAATTATAACGAAGAAAATCTTTTGTTTTAATTGGGGGTGATTTTATGTCACTGTGCTACAAAAATGTATGTGAGTGTACCTGTTTCAATCTTTGGTGAATTGATATCAGGATTAAACCTGGATATTAAAGCTGTCTTTATAGCCGTTTCAATAAGACATGGGTCTGATGTTGTACTTTCTTCCGTAATCACCCGGGCCTTCTCTACATCTCCCCTTTGATTCACTTCTATCAGAAGCACCACCTTCCCGGAGCCTTCACACATATAAATCGGTATTGGAAGATAGGTGTGAGTGCGATCTTTCAGATTATAAAATATCCTTGTAGGTCCTTTGTAGTTTGAGGCCATCTGTTGCGATTCACTTGGTTTGTTACTGTTTCCGTTTAGTGAGCTGTCTCTTTTGTACTCCAGGTTTTCATCACCTTTATCATTTAATTTCTCCTTTTGCTCATCTATAAAGTTCTCTGCACTGAGTTTTCCGCTTTTAATCAGCTCTTCCTTAACTTTATCAATATACTCGTCGGCATTGATCTTCTGATTACTCCTGTTGGCAAGATTTCTTGCTATGTTGAGCATCTCAGGATCATCCCGGAGGACTTTTTCAATTGTTTTTGGTTGCTCGTCAGGCTTATTTTTCAGTTGCATCTGGGGTGGCTCTTCAAATTCGATGACATAATTTCCGGAAATATTATTTTTTATTGCCTTGAGCTGAAAGGACATAAATATAATACCTGCAATAAGATGAATAATTACTGCACCGAGGATACCCACAAATCTGCCTTCGTTCTTGATCATTATGATGCGAAATTAAAAATTATTGCCGGTGAATCCATATTTGTGGACTTATAATAGTTATATCAGTTCAGGATAGTGTTTATTGTTCCACAGAAATAGCCAACAACAGGAAAAGTATAAGGATAAGAGTCAAATCAACGAGGGATCATGACTTAGACAAATAGAAAAGCGATCATCTTTTCTTTTTCTTCCTTACTTTTGCCTTAACAGGTTTGTTGTACTTCTTATTTTTCAGGAGGCCGTTTTTCAGATCCCTTATAAACCTGGACCATGCAAAAGGATTAAGAAGGTTATTGTAAGGATACTGGTTTCTGGTTGCCATGGTCTTGAAATTCTGCTCCATAGCGTATTTAAAGCCTGCTTCCGGTGATATAGCGGGATTAGTCTGGTTTGAAATAGCTACATAGACTGAGGCTATGTTATCATTCATGTTCTCAATAATTGGATCGACAGGACGTTCTTTTGTGACATCCTTCAGGAATTCATTGTAGGTTTTCCATGGAAGGATTGTGATCTCCTTTATCTGAATAGTATCCTGTTCAAGTATTATGTCAACTTTACAATGTTTATCCTTGTATGATTCCGGTATTATAGTATGATATCGTTTGAATCCCAGGGCCCTGTAATATATAGTGTCACCCGGTGTGCTTGTAATAGAATATATTCCTGTAGGTTCGCTGACAGTTGCCCTGCGAAGTTTCCTGGAGATGACTGAAACGCCAGGGACCGGGCTATTTGAGGCATCCAGTATCATACCACTAACCTGGATATACCTGTCGGCACTGTTTGTCTGTCCGGATAAAGTGGGAATACACAATAGAAAAAGTAAGGCTGTATGGAGTATTTTGTTCGACAAGAACTTTTTTATTATATGTTTCCTATATTGTTGCAAAATAAACAATATTGATATTAACGGTAAAATATTTAACTATATTTTATTGGGATGTCTTAACAGGAGGGTTGTTTGTCTGGCAAATTCTCATAATAACCTGTTGGAGACAATTATCATTTATATTCTCTAAAAATATTCCAATCTTTGTTCTGATGAAATGAATACAAAAAGATATTACCCTGTCCGGTGTAATATTTTTCAGGAAATAATTATCTTAATTTTGTTGAGAAACAGATTTTGACGCAATGATACCCGTACATGTCAGGAGAGGACGCAAATTATTGATAAAACCTGGTATACGTGTGGGTATATACAGCAATTAAAATCAAAATTATATATATGAAAAAATTATTATTACTGGGAGATGAAGCTATAGCACAGGCAGCACTTGATGCAGGATTAAGCGGGATGTATGCTTATCCCGGTACTCCCTCCACGGAAATAATGGAATATATTCAGTCATCCAGGCAGGCAGAAGAAAACAAGGTACACAGACACTGGTCATCGAATGAGAAGACAGCAATGGAAGCTGCCCTTGGAATGTCATATGCCGGCAAGCGGGCCATGGTTGCGATGAAACATGTCGGGCTTAATGTTGCAGCCGATAGTTTTATCAACTCGGCAATCACAGGAGTCAATGGCGGGCTTGTTGTGGTTTCAGCAGATGATCCTTCAATGCATTCATCACAAAATGAGCAGGATTCAAGGTTTTATGGTAAGTTTGCCCTTATACCATGTTTCGAGCCCTCAAATCAGCAGGAGGCATACGAGATGATCTTTGATGCCTTTGAGACATCTGAGAAATACAGGTTGCCAGTTCTTTTAAGGATAACTACCAGGCTGGCTCACTCAAGGTCAAGTATTGTTTTAAAGGACTCTATTCCTTTAAAAAAATTAAAGCTTCCTGACAATCCTGTACAGTTTGTTTTATTGCCTGCAATAGCAAGAAAAAGGTATAAAACACTTATATCTGAGTACGAGAAGGTAAGGTATGACATCAGGTTGTCGAAGTATAATGCTTTTAAAGACGGGACAAACCGTAAGCTGGGAATAATAACATGTGGTATAGCCTACAATTACCTCATGGAAAATATTTCTGATTCCAAAGATGAATTTCCGGTTCTTAAACTGGCAACATATCCTTTCCCCCGGGATATTATAAAAGACATTACCTCGAGGTGTGAGGAGATACTTGTTCTGGAAGAGGGAGGACCTTTAATTGAAGATTCCCTGAGAGGTTTGCTGGATAACGGAATCAAGATATATGGCAGGATGGACGGAACAGTACCGCGTGATGGTGAACTTAATCCGGTTCTCGTGGCAAAAGCACTTGGTCTGCCGTCAGAAACAGGATTGGAAGTTCCTTCTCTGGTAAAAACCAGGCCTCCTTCATTCTGCAAGGGATGTGGCCATGCTGACATGTTTAATGCTTTGATTGATGCAGTTAAACCTTATGGTCCGGGGAGGGTGTTCTCAGATATAGGATGTTATACCCTCGGTGCTTTGCCGCCATATAATGCAATTAATTCATGTGTCGATATGGGAGCTTCCGTTACCATGGCTATTGGCGCTGCCGATGCCGGACTTTTTCCATCTGTTGCCGTTGTCGGTGATTCAACTTTTACCCATTCCGGAATGACCGGACTCCTTGATGCAGTTGTCAAGCATTCTCCGGTGACAATCATTATCGCTGATAATTCAACGACAGGTATGACGGGAGGACAACAATCACAGGCCACAGGCAGACTGGAGCAAATTTGCCTGGGGCTTGGTGTTTTACCTGAACATCTTCGTGTGCTGGTTCCATTACGAAAAAACCATGATGAAAACGTAAAGGTCATGATGGAGGAATTTGAGTTCAGGGATGTTTCTGTAATCATCGCCTCCAGGGAATGCATACAGACAGCTACAAGAAGAAAAAGAACCGGAAAATCTAACGAATAACTATACAGGAATAATGAAGAATGACATTATATTATCAGGTGTTGGTGGACAGGGTATTCTTACCATTGCCGCCGTTATAGGAACAGCTGCCATAGATAAAGGATTGTATTTGAAACAGGCAGAGGTACACGGGATGAGCCAGCGCGGTGGGGATGTGCAGTCTCATCTCAGGATTTCTGACAGACCTGTAATGTCCGACCTTATTCCAAAAGGTAAGGCTGATCTGATCATTTCAGTTGAACCGATGGAATCATTAAGGTATCTTCCCTGGCTTTCACAAGATGGATGGCTTGTTACCAATTCCAATCCATATATGAACATACCGGATTATCCTGATATAAACGATATCCTGAATGAGGTCAAAAAAATAGCAAACCATCTGATTATTGATGCTGATACTATTGCCAGGGAAGCTGGTTCAATGCGATCGGGTAATATCGTAATACTCGGAGCTGCTTCTACCTATATAGACATGCCTTTCCAGAGCCTGGAGAAAGCAGTCAGAGACCTGTTCTTAAGAAAAGGAGAGGATATTGTGAAAATAAACCAGGTAGCCCTGAGGGCCGGAAGAGATTTTTCTGAAGGATAAATACCCTGGTATTGAATTGCTTTATTTTTAATAACCTGAAAGATGGAAACGGAATCCAAAAAAAAAGCTGAGCAATTTCTTGAGATAGCATCAAAGTTTAAGCTTGGTAAGCTGGTGACTGAATTACCAAATGATGCTACCGTTAACCTTTCCGAACTTGCGCAACAAAATCTTGAAGAAGGTATTTCTGTATTGAAAAGTCTTGATACAAATACTCTGGAAGTATTATCAGAAAAGCGTAATGAAATATACCATCTTAAGCATGTCATAAGAGATACGCTGGCTTCAGGGAATGACATTTATTTTTGTGGTTGCGGGGCTACCGGCCGCCTTTCATTGACAATAGAAACCCTTTGGCGGCAGGTGTACAGGAATAATTCTCTGGAAAACCGTGTATTCAGCTTTATGGCCGGAGGTGATGTGGCTCTTATACGTTCAATTGAGAATTTTGAAGACTACCCGGCATTCGGAGCAAGGCAACTTATTGAGTCTGGTTTTAGTGGTGGCGACCTGCTTATTGGAACAACTGAAGGTGGCGAAACCCCATTTGTGATAGGGGCAGTTGAAAAAGCTTCGGTTCTTTCATACAGGAGACCATTCTTCCTTTATTGTAATCCGGATGATGTATTATCTGAATCAGCAGAAAGGTCAAGACTAGTTATCGAAAACAATGATATTGAAAAGATTAATCTTACTGTAGGTCCTATGGCTGTTACAGGGAGCACGCGTATGCAGGCATCCACTATACTTCTGGCAGCTGCCGGTATTGCTCTGCTACACTATGATGAGGATGACGGCGTAACCGGAGATTCAATAGATGACCTGGTTAATTTCTGGAAGTCGCTCAATACTGGCTTTATAAAGGACTTTGTTATTACTGAAACCAACTGTTACCTCAAGGGGGAATATATTCTTTATGAAACAGATACAGGTCTTGGTATTACTGTAATAACTGATACCACTGAACGTTCACCTACTTTCAGCCTTCTTCCTTTTGAAAATGATAATGAGACGGAACAGGATCTGTCATTGTGTTACCTGTATCTTCCTGGTTCGGAGAACAGTGAGAATGCCTGGAAAGATCTGCTTTGGAGAGCTCCGAGGACCCTTGAATGGGATGACATAAATGGTATTGCCTCATATAAACGCCTCCTGGGCTTTGATTTTTCATCGAATGTCATTGGAAGGAGGGAAAGAAGAAAAATTAATGCTGTCCACCATATGTTTAAGGTTCGTTCAGAAACCAACGGTATACGATTTGCTCTTGATACAATCGACCATCTTATACGCATGCCTTTTAGTGATCCACTGTTCAGGCATCTTGTCCTCAAAATGATCATGAACGCTCATTCGACACTTATAATGGGACGGATGGGCAGGTATGAGGGCAACGTAATGACATGGGTTAGAGCAAGCAACAATAAACTTATCGACAGGGCTATCAGATATATTGACCTTCTGCTGGGATACAGGGGTATCAAACTGTCCTACGAGGATCTTTGCTATTACCTGTATGAAAAGCTTGAATACCTCGGACCTGACAAACCTGTTGTTCTTGAAACGGTTGAGGATATAGTAAAGAAACTAAAGAGGGGATGAGGAGGCTGTCTTAAAAGTCAAATTTGACTTTTTATTCAGCCTCCTCATGTTAGTATCCGCCTATTTCTTCCCTTATTCCTTCTTTTTGGCGGCTTCGGCCTTTGGCGCACCCCCGTTACGAAGCAGCAGCATATCGTTGAGGACAATTTCTGTAATGTATTTGGTTACGCCGTTCTTATCATCATATGTACGGTATACAATCCTGCCTTCCACGGCTACTTCATGGCCTTTTTTAAGAAACCTGCCTGCTATATCGGCAAGACCGTTCCATGCTACGATATTATGCCATGTGGTTTCACTTATTTTCTGACCCTCAGAGTTCTTATAGCCATCATCCGTGGCGAGAGTAAAATTGGTTACCTTTTTTCCTGTTTCGGTCACTTTAACTTCCGGATCCTGGCCGAGATTACCGATGAGTGTTACTCTGTTCCTTAATGAGTTCATGATTTTAATTTTTAGTTTGACATACATGTTAATTACACTACAAACTTAAGCCGGCTACGGAGACTGTTCCGGTTATTAAACATTTATACCCGCTTTAGAAATGCTTTTAGTCGTTTGTTACCGTTTGTAAACGTTTTATTAATTAACTGTCAGCACTATACGTAGTTTTTATAAAATTTGTATCTTTATAAAAAACAATAGTGCTGTGGAAAAAAGATGTCTAGATTGTGGCGACCTGCTGCATGGTCGCAGTGATAAAAAATTTTGTTCTGATCAATGCAGGAACAACTACAATAACAGGATTAACCGCGATTCCAACAATTTTGTCAGGAATGTGCATGCTTTATTAAGAAAGAACAGGAGAATATTATCAGATCTTTATTCAGAGGGAAATTTTAATATCCATAAGGATGCCCTGGTTGCCCTTGGTTATAATTTCAGTTTCTTTACCCATATCATAGAAACATCAGCAGGAATTGTCTTCCATTATTGTTTTGAATATGGTTACAGTGACACAGGGGATGACTTCCTGAAAATCAATTATAATTCAAGGTATATTGAATACCAGTAAAAGAAACGGACAAAATGCCGTCAGGTCAGATTATTCCGCTCTTAGGTGTCACTGCCCGGTTTTTCGAAGTAATTGGGACAACATTACCTGAGAATCTTGCATTGGTAGTCAGCATCGAGGTAATTGACGCACTACATGTACCACTCCTGCTGATCTTGAGGAATACATCAAAGGAAGTCCCTCCTTCAGACACCTTCAAACTGATCCCATAGCTACCTTTATCCTCATACTTGGTAAGTTTATAATCCATGGTCCGGCCAAACATATTTATTCCGGCTATTGGCCTGAAAGCGAATTGTCTGCCGAAATAGGCCGTGCTAATGACACCCTTTTCACCATCTACGATTATATAATTTTCTCTCGGTGCCAGCTGTATTATTCCCCCATAAGTAAGATACATGCGGTTTAACTTAACGATAAATCTTTTTGACTCCACAGCGTTCTTAACAGTTTCCTGGGCTGCAAGCTTCTTTTCATTACGGCTCAGTTTACCGGAGGATGTAGCTTCCTTCGTGGTTGAGCAGGATGATAGAAGAACTATTGCACCTAACAGATATATTAATTTCTTCATGGCACGTATTTTTTTTAAATAAATCAAATATCGTGCCAACTCACTTCTCAGGTTTTTTATCCTATTGCTTTAAAAACGGGAAATAGTAATAAAGATTTTTTTTGGTCAGCCTGGTACCATAACCTGAATCTTCAAAGGCTTCGCAGTATTTGATTTTTGACCCCTTTTCCTTACCATATTCCTCTATGAGTAAATCACGGTATGGACTGGCATCAGAATCCTTTTTCCTGGTTGCACCAAGCCATGCTCTTCTGTCGGCATCAGAGGCAGGCACCTGGTCAAGTATTCCCTGGTTGAAAGGAAGCCATTCATACATTTGTGATTTATGCTGGTGATACATATCCATCTTCTTTTCAATGACATCATCAATATCCACAGCTACATCAGCTTTAAAGGGTTCAGGATGAATAAAACGATCGCTCATCCACAGAAACAGGGGATTCTTTTTAAGAAACGGCACTTTCGGGTCAATTGTGGGAACAGTAACCATATAGGCAGCATCGAGTACAAGTACACCTGTATACCTGTGGTCAGGATGGTAATCGTATGGTCTTGGACAGATTACAATATCGGCCTGCTGTTCTCTTATTAACTTGATGACCTCTAGCCTGTTCTTATAGGTAGGCATTAACTGACCGTCATGATTGTTAAGGGTGATGTATCTTACGCCAATAACTTCACCTGCCTTACGGGCTTCTTCCCTGCGTATTTTAGCCAGTTTTCTGGCCTTTATTGACTGGTGACCGGCATCGCCGTTGGTGAGTGATACCATAAGGACATCATTACCCATACTTGCCCATTTATAGGCCGTTCCGCCAACCTTGTCAGGATCGTCGGGATGAGCGCCGATTATTATGATATGCAATTTTTTTGCTGCATTATCCTGGGCCATGAGGCCCGGCATAAATGCAAAAAGAAGAAAAACCTGGAAAAAAGCAAATAAAGATCTCATGGTAATAATTGGTTTAATTAATTGTAATATACACAAATAAGGTTAACTGTCAAATTGTTGGATTTGCTGTAATAGTTCTTTGGTATGAAATGAAAATCAAGATAAGCTTTAAAATCCCCGAAAGTGATTTTGATCACTTTTCCGTTACACTAAAGCAATTAATTATTGCTTTTATCATTACTCTTATATCTTTGGAAAATTAATAATGATTTTTGAAAAAACGAAGCTCATATGTTAAAAATTCAATAAAAAGGTTTATAGATGTATGAATATTAGTGTTCTTTAAAATAAAAACTATAACAAATGAAAAAGTTATTGATATTAATAGTACCTGTACTCCTGATAAATTCATACTCCTTCGGGCAAAGTAACGTAAATCAGGACAGGGGTTATATTGTAAAAGTCGGACAGATGGCCCCTGATTTTACAATAAATGAGGTTAATGGCAAAACCTTCAAATTATCAGATCTGAGGGGCAAGGTAGTTATGCTGCAGTTTACAGCAAGCTGGTGCAGCGTCTGCAGAAAAGAGATGCCATTCATTGAAAAGGAAATATGGAAACCTGGGGAAAAAGAAGGACTTGTCCTGGTGGGGATCGATCGTGATGAACCAAAAGACAAGGTGGTCAAGTTTCATAATGATATGTCAATATCATATCCGCTTGCACTCGATCCGGGAGCTGACATTTTCGGTTTATATGCCAATAAAGAAGCCGGGGTAACAAGAAATGTGATTATTGACCGTACAGGAAAGATAATTTTCTTAACAAGGTTATATGATCGTAAAGAGTTTGAAAATATGAAGAAGGTCATTTTTAATGAACTGGCGGCAAAATAACCGGAATTTTTTTACGTTATCAGGTAACTGTGAATTCTTTTTATTCTGCAAATGCAACTTTTTTATACTGAAATCCGTTAAAAACATTATCAAATCTTAAAATTTTAATCAGATTACGATTTTGTAAACTTAAAACTAAGATCATGAAAAAATTTTTTGCAATATTATTGGTAGCATTACTAACAATACCGGCATTTTCCCAGCTTAAATTCGGTATCAAAGCGGGTGTAAGAACCAATTCGATTTCAATGAATGATGTCAAGGATATTGTTGCCGGCAATACAACCTACACTGTCGATGCGATTACTTCTGCCAAATATGGCTTCCAGGGAGGGGTATTTATGAGAGCATCCTTTTTTGGCATATACCTTGAACCGGAATTGCTTCTGTCAACCAGGACCAATGAATACTCAATTACAGATCAGACAGCAGGAAATGTTGCTTCAATTGTGAAACAGAATTTAACAAAGCTAGATATTCCCGTCCTTGTAGGATTTAAGCTCGGACCATTGAGACTGAATGCGGGTCCTGCAGGGTCCATCCTGCTTAATACACCAAAAGAGCTCATAGACAGCCCTGATCTGAAAAACCTCAACAGCAGGATGACGATTGGTTACCAGGCCGGTATTGGATTTGACCTGTTTAAGAGACTTGCTTTCGATCTGAGATATGAAGGAAGTCTTAAGAAATACCAGAACCAGATAGAAAACCTTACTGGGACCAAATTCAATATAGATGATCGTCCGAATGCATTTATCTTCAGTCTTGGTATAATGTTCTGAATACAATAATAAGCCTGGCGGTTCTGTATGAGATTAAAGTGCTGCATGCACTATGCAAAACTTAGGGAAACCGGGATAGTATCTGATAAGTTAATACATTTCAGATATTATTAAGGTTTTTCTTTTTCAGGTACCGGGATCTTATATTATTAAGATGATGCTCTATTTTGATAATAACATCTTTGCTGCAACAACAAGGAGAAGAATTGCAAATATCTTGCGGAGTGCCTGCTGCGGGAGTTGGATGGCAAGCTTCGATCCGAAATATGAACCTATAATGAAAAAACCTGCCACAATAAGTGCATATTTAAGGTTCATTTCTCCGGCTTTATAATAGTTATAAGCAGCTATTATACCAATTGGGGGAAGCATAACTGCAAGACTAGTCCCCTGCGCCAGCTGCTGGTTGAATCCAAGCAGGTATACCAGAGCCGGTATCATTATGATGGCTCCTCCAATTCCGAGCAAACCCGACATGGCTCCTGTAACGAGACCTATCACTATGAGCAGTAATAAAACAGTTGTTGACATTTTCATGGAATAATAATTAATATAAGAATTATCACCGGCAAAAATATAAAAATATATTCAATTGGCTGGCGGAGGCAAGATCTGTTATATTTTCTTATACAGTGCAGCAATATTGGAGACGTAATAATTTTTATATCAAAGCGGTTCCTGAATTAACCTTGTTGTATTGCAACCACTGTATATTTTGTGGCTTTGATCATTATAAGTAAATTTGCACATTGTTTGTGATACAATGAAGAGTAAGATCAAATATATAATTGGAGCTGTATTTTTAATAGCTGTAATGGCAGGTTCTCTGGCTGTCTATAAGATTTTGGGTCCCGGAGTAAGTCCTGATAACGATGTGGCTGTTCTGTATATTCCTACAGGTTCTTCATACGAACAGGTCCTGAAGATCATCGAATCAAATCTTAAAATAGAGAATCCATCTATGTTCGAATGGACAGCAAGAAAAAAGCATTATCCTGATCATATCAGACCGGGAAAGTATATAATAAAGAAAGATATTAGTTGTAATGCGCTGGTAAACATGCTCAGATCAGGCAGGCAGGCACCGGTAAATGTAACATTCAATAATATGAGAACATTGAATCAGCTTGCCGGGAAGATAGGTAGTGAAATAGAAGCCGATTCTGTTGATATACTTGATTTTCTCGAGGATCCGGCAAACTATTCCTCTGATGGCTTTAACAGGGCAACAATTATTTCTCTTTTTATTCCTAATACATACGAATTATACTGGAGTTCTGATGCGAAAGAACTGTATGAAAGGATGTTAAAAGAATATCATGCGTTCTGGAATAACAAAAGGATGACGGAAGCCCGGGAGGAAGGACTGACTCCGATAGAAGTATCTATACTGGCTTCAATTATTGATGATGAAGTTGTGAAGCCTGACGAAAAGCCCCGCATAGCTGGCGTTTATCTTAACAGGTTAAAGCGTGGTATGCCCCTTCAGGCATGTCCTACAATTAAATTCGCTCTTAATGATTTTACTATTACCAGGATTTTAAAGAAGTATCTGCAGGTTGATTCCCCTTACAATACCTATAAACACAAAGGTTTTCCCCCTGGCCCTATAGCATGTCCTTCAGTAGAAGGAATCGAAGCAGTGCTTCACGCGGAAAAGAATGATTTTCTTTATTTTGCTGCAAAACCCGATTTTTCAGGATATCATAATTTCTCACGGACCCTGGCTGAACATAATCATTATGCAGCTCTTTATCAGAAAGAACTTGACAGGCGGAAAATCTTCAGATAGGACCAGCTATTTCGACCTCGCGTTCAAGCAAAATGCTGAACCTGTTCTCAACCGAGGTTCTTATCTCCTCTGATAAATTGTAAATATCCATGCCACTGGCTTTTCCATAATTTACAAGCACCAGTGCCTGCATGTCATGAACCCCTGCATCTCCTTTTCTCAATCCTTTCCATCCGCATTGTTCGATCAGCCAGCCGGCAGCAACCTTTTTATATCCTGGCATGTCATTAAAAAGCGGAATCCGGGGATATAGTCCTGTTAGCTCAGCGGCAAAAGAATCCGGAATTACAGGATTTTTGAAGAAACTGCCTGCATTACCGGTGATCTCCGGATCAGGTAACTTTCTCCTTCTGACGTTAATAACAGCCGTGCGTATATTCCTGAGAGTAGCACTGCCAATTGTTACAAGTTCTTCTTTCAGCACTCCGTAATCCAGCCTGAATACAGGTTCCGTTGATAATCGATAGTAAACCCTGGTAATAAGATAATCACCTTTGATTTCTTTTTTAAAAATACTCGTCCGGTAGCCAAATCCGCATTCCATGGTGTCAAATGTATGATGCCTGCCGTCAGATGTGCTTACCGCTTCAACCCTGGTGATTATGTCACTTACCTCAACTCCGTAAGCACCTATGTTTTGGACAGGAGTGGCACCGATAGTCCCCGGAATAAGTGACAGATTTTCCAAACCTCCCAATCCATTTTTAACAGTCCATTCCACCAGGTCATCCCAAATCACTCCGGCACCAACGGAGATCACTACCTCACTGCCTCCTGAATATTCTGTGCGGATGCCTTTAAGTTCAGGTCTGATGATAGTACCTGTATAATTACCGGTGAAAAGGATATTACTTCCTCTCCCCAGTATTAAGAAAGGACCGGCCAGCTTCTCCCTTTTGTCGAAAAGGGTAACGGCATCTGCTTCTGTTTTCAGCTGGATCATCGAATCAGCAGTTACGTCAATTCCAAAGCTGTTATATGGTTTAAGACTTATATTCCGGCTGTTGATCAAGTTCATATTTTTGGTAAAAGTATGCAAAGAGTGCAGAACCGTAATAATTTATCAGAACATTAATCCATGAAAAATCTTATTACTTATAATTTCAATTGCTTTGTTGCCTGATTATGTTCAATAGTGTGTCCTAAAAGTTATTTTTGCTTTTGAGACAACCTTTGTTGTGATAATTTACGAAATTCATAGATAATTTCATAAATATTATATCATAATGGAATTATATGTCACCGGACGTGAAGAATGGCGCAAATGGCTTGAAAAGCATCATACATCAGAACAATATGTGTGGCTTGTTTATTATAAGAAAGCCACCGGAAAACCTGGTATATCATACGATGAGTCAGTTGAGGAAGCTTTGTGTTTCGGCTGGATTGATGGTATGATAAAAAGGATTAATGATGACTATTATGTAAGACGTTTCTCCCCCAGAAGACCCGGAAGCAAATGGTCGGTTATCAATATCAGGCGGGCCAGGCATATGCTCAGCGAAGGAAGAATGACCCGTGCAGGACAGGCTTTTCTTAATAAGGTTCTTGAAAATCCGGATCTCGTTTATAACAGCCAGAGAACAGGAAATTTTAAGATGCCTGCCGATCTCAAAAGTGCCCTGGAAATCAATGAAACTGCGATCAATTTTTTACCCGACTTTTTCTCATTGTGATTTAGTAATTTTACCGGATGTCTGATAGATCAGGAAAAATAAAAGTTCTTTTCTCCGTCACTAACTCAATATGTTATGATCAGCGTATTCTTAAGATGGCCGGGACTGTACAGGAACTTAACTGCAAAGTGTTTATCGTAGGAAGAATAACAGGTAAAAGTCCTGAAAATGATATTATACCTTTCAGTCACCACCGGTTCAGGATGCTTTTCAGAAAGGGTTTCCTTTTTTATGCCTGCTATAATTTAAGGTTATTTTTCTATCTCCTATTCGTAAAATATGATCTTCTGGTTGCAAACGATCTGGATACGTTGCTTCCTAACTATCTGGTTTCCAAAATAAGAAATATCCCTCTTGTCTATGATGCACACGAATACTTCACAGGGGTCCCTGAGCTGACCGGGCGCAAGTTCGTTGCCAAAGTATGGGAATCCATAGAAAGGTGGATATTTCCAAAACTGGAATATGTCTTGACGGTTTCTGAGCCAATAGCAGACTTATACTCGGATAAATATGGTATTATGCCTCTGATTATTAGGAATGTGAGTGCGGATTACGGAGATCTACCGGGATTTTCCAGGGATTACCTGGGCATTCGAAGTGAAGATTTTTTGATCATCCTGCAGGGTACAGGTATTAACATAGACAAGGGGGCGGAAGAACTAATAGATGCTATTGCCGTAACTGAAAATACATCATTGATTATTGTAGGTTCCGGCGATGTTATCGCAGGCCTTAAAAGGAAAGTCAGTGAAATGAACCTGGATGACAGAGTAAAATTCTTTGGTCCTGTGGACGGAAAAACACTTTCCGGATTTACAAGATCAGCTGATGCGGGTATGTGCCTTGAAAAGAACACAAACATAAATTACAGGTATAGTCTTCCAAATAAACTTTTCGATTATATCATGGCCGGAATTCCAGTCATTTCCGGAGATCTTCCTGAAACAGGAAAGGTAATACGCGAAACCGGGTGTGGCCTACTGATTACGGCCGTTACCCCGGTGAAAATTTCTGAAGCGATAGTGCAGCTTAGGGATAATATTTCGTTATATAAGGAATTGAAGGAGAATGCAAGGAAAGCTTCTTCCGTACTTAACTGGAAAACAGAGAGTATCCTGGTGAAGGATATGTACCGGAATATAATTAGTGCAATAAAAAATGGAAAAAAATGATCTGATCAAGAGTGTTTTTCCTTTTCTGGAAAAACAACTGATATCTGAAGTATCCTATGTCTCAACACTGCTGGAATTGAAAACAGGACAGAGTATTCTGGGTGAAGGTGATTATATAAAATCTTTCCCGATGGTGCTTAAAGGATGTCTTAGGGTAGTAAGAATGTCAGATGAAGGTAAGGAATTGCTGTTGTATTATCTTAATCTCGGAGAGATATGTGCTATGTCGCTTACATGTTGTATGGTCCCGCAGAAAAGCAACATTAAAATGATAGCTGAGGAGGATTCCCTTGTGATTACCATCCCTGTTGATAAGCCGGAAAAGTGGATATCGGAGTATAAGACATGGAAGGAGTTCATGATGAATTCATACCGTGATCGATTTAATGAGCTCCTGTCTGCTATCGATGCAATAGCATTTACAAAACTGGATGAAAGAATGGTCAGGTTTTTCAGCGAGAGGTATAAATCAACGGGACAGACAGTTTTTACCGGGACTCAACAGGATATTGCCTATCAGCTTAACACTTCCCGTGAAGTTGTATCACGGCTTTTACGTGAAATGGAAAATAAAAAAATGGTAATAACAGGAAGAAATTCTGTCGATTATTCACAAATTCCTGATTTACATAAGCCACTGTGACGAAAGTTACAGAATCATAAAAGATCTTTCATTACTTTTGTGCAAAACAGTATATGAAAGAATTTATAAGAAAGAATACATTTCATCTGACTTTTTCGGTCATTGGAGCTATAGGTGGCTTCCTGTACTGGAAATTTATAGGATGTCAGTCAGGAACATGTCCGATTAAATCTGTATGGTATCTTAGTACATTATGGGGAGCGGCTTTCGGATATCTTTCAGGTAGCATAATAAAGGATCTTATTGTTAAGTTCAGGGAGAAAAAAACTGCCGATAATGGCGGAAACCGTGATCAGCAGGATATGTAACAGTTTGAACCCGCATTTTCAGGTTAATTATATTTTATGGAAAAGGGTCTGTCATTGTCAAATGGTGGCCTTTATTCTTTATATAAACATTATTGGCATTAATTTCATATGCTTCAAATTATTATTAAGGCACTGTTTTTTCCAAATAAATAGTAATTTGCGGTTAAAATAAATAATTGATTAACCTGAAAAATTGATAATCATGAAAATTAATCGCCGCAATTTTTTAAAAACTTCAACAATAGCGGGTGCCGGAGCTATGGCTGGCAGCATTGTACCCGGATGTAAATCAGACAACCAGGAATCAAACCTTTCCGAAATTCTTGAATCTGTTAGAAGTACTCATACACAGAGATTCAATATGTCAGGTTATGCTGCACCTGCAATTCCTGTAGTGCGTATTGGTATTATAGGGTTGGGAGACCGCGGCAGTGGTGCTGTTCAGAGATTATCCTATATTGAAGGGGTTGAGATAAAGGCTCTTGGAGATAAAAGAGAGGTCTGTGTGAAAGAGTCACAAAAGTATCTTAATAAGATAGGCAGGCCTGCAGCACAGGAGTTCTATGGTGATGAAGATGCCTGGAAAAAACTCGTGGAGATACCAGATCTTGATCTTATTTACACGTGCACACCATGGGTATTGCATACACCGATATCTGTCTATGCAATGGAACATGGCAAGCATGTTGCATGCGAGGTACCTATCGCCCGTACTGTTGATGAAGCCTGGCAGCTTGTGGAAACATCAGAAAGGACACAAAAGCACTGTATGATGCTTGAGAACTGCTGCTATGATTTTTTTGAACTACTTACACTTAATATGGCAAGGCAGGGTATGTTTGGGGATATTATACACGGAGAGGGGGCTTACCTTCATAACCTGATGGGATATAATTTCAAGAAACCTATTGACAGTAAGCAGGTTGATGGTGCATATACGGATATGTGGAGGCTGAAAGAAAATGCTGCAAGGAATGGTAACCTGTATCCGACACACGGGCTGGGCCCCATATGCCAGGTACTTAATATTAACAGGGGCGATAAGATGGAATACCTTTCTTCTGTATCAACAGCTGATTTTACCATGGGTCCTAAAGAAAAGGAACTTGCATCTGAGGATGATTTTTATGCTCCATGGAAAGATGCACAATTCAGGGGTAATTTCAATACAAGTCATATAAAGACCGCTCTTGGTAAAAGCATTCTTGTTCAGCATGATGTTTCTTCTACACACCCTT
>Ga0315535_1000806_pt1 | contig 21555 bp, 15 predicted proteins | sample SalMarSW160220MG_2_FD_203092 | JGI IMG/M metagenome (GOLD analysis project Ga0315535, IMG submission 203092) | Salt marsh sediment microbial communities from the Plum Island Ecosystem LTER, Massachusetts, United States - Salt Marsh Sediment SW1602-20 ... | reverse complement strand
CGGTATCGCCGAAAGAGTCCGGCAGGGAGAAACCTTCACGGCCGGCCAGGCTGCGTTCGAAGATCGGTGGTTCGGCATAGGCCAGGCCGCTTCTGCCCGGGGTCTCGCTCTTTTTCCCGGCGCTCATCTATGATTCCAGTCCCGCCGCCAGGGCTTCGAGTTGAGATTCTGTGTTCAACTCGGTGACGCAGACCAGCAGGCAGTCTTTGAACTCAGAATAGAAACGCCCTAAAGCGATACCGCCAAGAATACCGTGTGACTCGAGCCGCCTCAGGACGATCTCCGGATCGGCGGACAGGCGCAGCGTGAACTCGTTGAAAAACGGGGCATCGAAAGCCCGTTCAACACCCGGCAGACTGCCCAGCAGGCTGCAGGCGGCCCGGGCATTGGCGGCGTTGATTTCGGCAAGTTTTACAAAACCGCGCTTGCCGAGCAAGCTGAGGTGGATCGCCGCGGCCAGGGCGCACAGGCCCTCGTTGGAACAGATGTTCGATGTGGCCCGGGCGCGACGGATGTGCTGCTCGCGAGAGGACATAGTCAAGACATAGCCGCGTCGCCCACGGTCGTCGGTCGTCTCGCCAACCAGTCGACCCGGCATCTGCCAGACGTTCTTCTTCGAGCAGCCGAAAAGACCCAGGCCGGGACCGCCGAAGTTCAGGCCCGATCCCAGACCCATACCTTCTCCGCAGACGATGTCCGCACCCAGCTTTACGGGCGCCTCCAGCAGTCCCAGCGAAAATGGTTCGAGCACCGAGACAACCAATAAGGCCGAAGCCCGCTGGACGATCTCGGCGATACGCGGAAGATCTTCCAGGCAGCCCAAAGCGTTCGGTTGCTGTACCAGCACGGCCGCCACGTCATCACCCAGCATGCTCTCGAGGGCGTCCAGGTCGCAGGTTCCCCCGCTGGTCATCGGAATCTCTTCGGGCCGCGCTTGCATCTCACCGAGGTAGGTTTCGCAGACGGAGCGAACTTCGGGATGATTGCTTCGGGCTACCAAAATCCCTTGACGCTTGCGCTTTATACGCAAGGCCATCAATAGCGCCTCGGCCGCCGCCGTGGCTCCGTCGTACATGGAAGCGTTGACCACCTCGCAACCGAACAACTCGGCGATCATGGATTGGTATTCGAAGACGGCCTGGAGAGTGCCCTGGCTGACCTCGGGCTGATAGGGGGTATAGGCTGTGAAAAATTCCCCGCGTAGCAAGAGCTGATCGACAGCGGCGGGAACGTGGTGTGCGTACGCCCCGGCCCCGATGAAAGAAGTCATTCCCGCGGCAGGATTGTCGGCTGCAAGGTCGGAAAGCAATCCGCTAAGCGACTGCTCGTCGAGTGGCGCGGGCAACTCGAGCGGCCGCTTCAATCTGAGCTTGGCCGGAATGCAGTCGAAGAGGGTGTCAATATTATTCACCCCCAGCGTGTCCAGCATCTGCCCAATTTCGTCCTGTGTGTGGGGGATATAGCGCATCCTCCGCCGCCAACCTTACTTTAATTCTTCCTTGATGTATTTCTCGTAAGCGGAGGCGTCCATCAAATCGTCGAGTTCGGAAGGATTGCTGATCTCGATCTTGATCATCCAGCCCTCGTCATAAGGATCTTCATTAATCGTCTCGGGGGCGTCCAGTAAAGGTTCGTTTATCTCCAGTACCTTGCCTGACGCCGGAGCAAAAACCTCTGAAGAGGCTTTGACCGACTCGACCGCTCCGAATGCCTCTGATTTGTGCACCTCGTCGTCTTCATCCGGAAGCTCGATGTTGACGATGTCGCCCAATTCTTCCTGGGCGTAGTCGCTGATTCCCACTGTTACCACATTGTCCTCGACTCGGACCCATTCGTGATCCTGGGTATACTTCAGCTCGGACGGAATGTTCATTTTACAACCCTCCGTATTTGTATTTGCCGGGCACTGGCAACCATGTTCACATTCACGGGCGGTTACTAACGACTATTTGCCCACCTAGATGCCCAGACGCGTATCGTAGTGCAATCGAGTCGGTGGTCAAGAAAAAAGCGCTGCTTGCGCTTTCGGCGGCCTGGTTGTATCTTGTTTTCCGTGGCGGGGATTGCTTGATTTACCCGGGGGGATGGAGCGCCGGGTGTCTGAAACAGTCGCCAAGCTGGCCGCGTTGCACCAGGCGGCCAGGGCAATGAACTCGATCCTCGAGCCCGACAAGCTCCTTGACCGGATTCTCTCCCTGGTGGAAGAAGTCTTCGCCCTGGACAACTGCGCGGTGCTGCTCTTTGATCCGGTCGAAGAGGCGATGGTCATCAGGGCCGAGCGCGGTTACCGGCCTGAGGTGGTCGAGAGCTTCAGGGGAGGTGAGGGCCGGGGCGTTACCGGCCACGTATTCTCAACCGGTCAGGCGCTGATCGTCAACGATGTCAAGGGCTGGAATGGCTACGTCGAGGGGGTGGCCGGGGCACATTCCGAAATGGCCGCTCCGTTGCGTATCGAGAACAACGTCATCGGCGTGCTGGACGCCGAGAGCAAGCGCACGGATGCCTTCGAGGAGGGCGATCTCGACCTGTTTCGCATCTTCGCCAATCAGGCGGCGACGGCTATCAACAATGCCAGCCTGATGAGCAGGCTGACCGACTATTCCCGCAGGATCGAACGCGCCAACGCCGACCTGGAGAGGCGAGTCAAGGAACTTACCGCAGTGCAGGAAGCCTCGCGCGCAATCGCATCCAGTCTCGATCTGCACGATACGCTCAAGGCCATTGTGACTACGACTCGGGATATCGTTAGATCTTCGAGCTGCACCATTCGCCTGCTGGACAACGAACAAGAAGAGATGCGTGAATTGGACACCGCTGTTGGTGTTTCAGAAAAAGTCGACGAGCAGCAACGTCCTGATGTGCTGAGATCGTTTCTCGGCCTGCCGCTCAGGATCGGCAGCCGGGTGATGGGTTATTTCGAGTTGGGTTCGGTGGAGGCGAATGCTTTCTGCGAAAACGATCGCCGCATCCTCGAAGTCTTGGCCAGCCAGGCGGCCATTGCAATCGAAAACGCCAGGCTGTTCGAGAAGACGCAGGAGACCTACTATGAAACCATCCGGTCGCTGGCCCAGGCGCTCGAGGCGCGGGATGCCTATACCAGGGGACATTCAGAGCGCGTCACGCGCTACTCGATCGCGGTTGCCGAAAAGATGAGCATGACTGCTGACTGCGTCAAGGTGATTCGCTATGCGGGTCTGCTACATGATATCGGCAAGATCGGTATTTCCGATTCGATCCTTCACAAGCGCCTGGCTTTGTCCGAGGAAGAGTGGGGTGTAATAAGGAGCCACCCACTTTTCGGCGACTTGATCCTGCAACCCTTGAAGTTCCTCGAGGAGGCGCAGCGGATAGTCCTGCGCCATCACGAACGTTGGGATGGATCGGGATATCCCGGGAACATGAAGGGGGAGGAAATCCCGATAGAAGCACGAATAATCGCAATCGCCGACGCCTATGACGCGATGACTTCCAACCGGCCCTATCGCCAGGCCTTGCCGCATGCCGAGGCGCTGGGCGAAATCGACAAGGCCGCCGGGCGCCAGTTCGATCCGCAGGTGGTGGAGGCCTTCCTTTCAGTGATCGACGATGTTCGGCGAGAACCACTAAATTAGCTTACGATTGAGAACTTCATCCGGGCTCTCAGGCGAAAGTATTCTTCGCTTACGGCAAAGCGCAGCAGGTCGGCTACGGCTCCGTTCTGTGACAAGGCGGAAGCGATCTCCTCCGAGGTGTTCAAGCGCTTGTCGCGCAGCTCCGGTACTTCGCGTATCAGATGCATGATTGCCTGGGAAACATCGTTGCACATCAGCAGACCGAATCGGTTAGCCGAGTACTCCGTGGCTCGCGTGAAAGACTCGTAGTCTGGAACCCTGGCCAGGTCGGGCGCCCGTGAACGCATCAGTTCCTCGATCGCACGCCGAACCTTGCGAGGCAACGCCTTTGCCAGGCGCTTTTGCAAGTCAGCGGGCATGTCGGCCGGGAAAGTGGCCACGGGGCAGTTGGGGTGATAAGGCTGAACCAGCGCGGCGATCAGTCTGGAGAGCTCCCTGGGGCCGAGCAGGTCGGCTATAAAGCTTCCATCCGAGATGCGCTTGATTGCCCGAGCCAGCGCGAAACGTTGCTCCTTGACCACAGTTCTTTTCAACAGTCCCTCGCCTATGATCAAGGCCGGGGGCGACGTGTTCTCTATGCCCACCAGGTGAGTTGGCTGGGTTGAGTGGTATAGCTCGAACTCAATCTCTCCCAGGTTGGAGATAATGCCGTTAGTAAGTGTGCGCATGGGATCGTCGGGTCGGGCACGATCGCCCTTGCCGACACCGTGGCGCTCGAGGTTCGGCGGATATGCCTTCGACAGGCACTGTCCTATTAGCTTGAGGATCTCGCGCATTACTCCTTTTTCAGCTGGATGAGTAATCTGATTTTCGATTTCCTCCGGTGTCAGCCTCTCGGCGGAACGATCGGGCACCTTGCTCTTGTTTTCGCCAAAGAAAAACTCTTCATTCTGATCGGCAGCCCGCAGGTAGTGCAATACGGAGCACACGCCCAGCACCTTGTCGAAAACGCGCTGTTCTTCAAAGATGCGTCGCAGCTCGTGATAAGAGGAGACACGGAAGGGATTGATTTCAAGTAGCCGTCGGTGTTCGTCGACGGCGTTGGCATAGTATAGGCCGGTACTGCCGTATAGCTGTGCCAGTGCCTCGTGAGCCTCCATATGGCGAGGGTTGATCTCTGTCACGCGTTTGTATTCAATGATGGCCTTGTCCATATTTCCGAGCCGGTTCGAGAAGATGCCGCCGATTTTGAGATGCAACGGCACGGCCTCCTGTTCGCGGTCCGGCGGCAGGAGACGAATGAAAGCATGGTAGGCGTCCACTAGATCCTGCCAACGTTCGAGCTTCTCGTAGAGTTCGCCCAGTTTCTGGATGATGTCGACGTTGTTCGGATCCAAACTCTGGATCTTGCGATAACTTTCGACAGCTTTCTCTGGATCATTCAGGCCAGTTTCATACATGCCGGCCTGTTCCATCAAGTACTTGAGCCTGTTGGTCGGTTCTCCGTCCACCTCGACCAGTTTGGCAAGAACACCTTCTGCTTCGTCCCACTGTTGCCGGGCAACATGAATGGCCTTTAGGCGTTCCAGTGTGGGAATATCACCGGAGTGGATCTCCAGTACCTTGTCGAAGTGTATAACGGCTCGATCGAGGTCGGGCTTTTTCTCCTGGTAGACGATTCCCAGCCTGAAATGGCAGGCGGCCAGCAGCGCCGTGTCGGTCGTAAGCTCTTGCAGCCGGCCGCATAGCTTGATCGTCTCATCCCATTGCTCATCCTCGAAGGTAAGCTCGGATAAAGTTGCTATCGATTGCACGTGCGAGGGGTTGATCTCGAGCACTTCTTTGAGGCTCTTGGCCGCGTCCTTCGGCCTCGAGAGTTGCTGGCGGTAGAGTCCGGCCAGCTTGATGTGTAGATCGCCCAGTGCCCTGTTGTCGGTTGTGACGCCGATGCGGTTGCGATACAAGACAGACAATCGTTCCCAATCGGCTTGCTTGATTAGCAGGGCCTCAAGCTTGCCGAACGCTTGCACCTCTTCGGGATCGCGCTCGAGCACCTTGAAAAGGCATTCGGCGGCCCGAGTCGGGTCGTCGAAGTTCTCGACATAGATCTGCGCCGCCTGCAGCAGGGTGGCTATTGCCTGGGCGGGATCCCGCGTGACGGAACCCTCGCGATCAAGCAAGCCTATTACGGCCTGATTGTCGCCCTGGGCCTGCTTGATTCGCTTGAGCGCTTTTATTGCCGGTAGGTGATCGGGTTTGAGGCGTAAAGCTTCCTGGTAATAGTGGGCGGCCACATCGGAAGAGTCGAGGCGATTCTCGGCCAGATCGGCGATTCGCAAGCACAGGTCGGCGGCCTCGTCGACGGAGCGTGCTCGGGTAAGCTCGCGCTCGTATAGAAGCCGCAGGCCGTTCCAGGTGCCGAACTTGTGATAAAGAATGTCCAGCGATCTGAGCGCGTCGGGATGAGTCGGATCGATCTCGAGCATCTTGAGATGATTCTCACCGGCGTTCTGCGGCGGCTGGAGTCGATTTTCCTTTAGATCGGCAATCTGTGACTGGAAAGACAGGCGCAGGCCGGAATCGGTTGTGACCGATGCCCGTTGCGAAAATGCCTCGTAAATCCTGGCCAGCGCCGCGTAGTTGCGCTGGCTGATATAGATGCGCTCTAGAGCCTCGAACGACTCGAGATGATCCGGCTTGATGGCCAGAATATTTTCGTAACACTCGGCGGCCCGCACCAGGTCATTGACGCGGGAGGCATAGACATCCGCCATGCGGCCGAAGATCTGCGTTTGCCTGTTTTCGGAAGGAGCGTTCTTGATCTCCTGTTCGTAGATCGAAAGCAATCCGCGCCAGTCCTCTGCGGTCGTATACAGACGCCCGAGCGAACGAATGGCCGGAGTGTGGTTGGGCACGATCTGCAACAGGTTTTGCAGAATCTCTATGGCTTTTTCCGGCTGATTGAGATGGCTCTCATAGATCTCGGCCACCCGGAAAAGTGACAGGGCCTGCTGCTGGGGATCGTCGAGAACGGCTGCCTCTTTCTCGTAAATGGCGATCAGGTTCTCCCAGTCGCTCTTGTTTGTGTAAATGCGAATCAGTGCCTTCATAGCGGGGAAGTTCGTGTCCTTGATGCGCAGAACTTCCTGGTAGACGACAATAGCCTTGTCTTCCTGGACGAGCTTTTCTTCGTAGAGTTCACCTATTTTATAGAGCAGAGTTATCTGCTTGTCTTCGTTCATGGTTACTTCAATTTCCTGACGATGCATTGCGATTAGGTCGTCCCAGCGGCCCTTGATGAAGTAGAGGCGACCCAGACTCTGCAGTGCCGGGAGGTAGGCGGGAGAAAGGGCAAGTACTTTTTTATAGGTCTCGATTGCCTTGTCCTTGTCGTTGAGCTTTTCCTCGAATATCTCGCCGTTACGATGCAGTAATGAGACAACCTGTTTCTGGTCATTTATCAACTGGGCCTCGAGTTCGTTGATCTGGATCATTTCCTCCCATTTATCGGCACGCACGAAGAGTTTTCCGAGTGTGCGGATGGCCGGCAGGTAGTTGGGGGAAATCTCGAGCAATCGTTTGTAAGTCTCGATGGCCTGATCGATATTGTTCAGTTTTTCTTCCCAGAGATTGCCGATCTTGTCCAGCAGGAAGATCGACTGGTCGTGGTCCTGGGTCACCTCGAGTTCGCGCTCGTACATGTGAATCAACGACTCCCAGCGATTGTACTTGGAGTAGAGGTTGCCCAGAGTCTTCAAGGCCGGCAGATAACCCGGGTTGAGTTCGAGACATTGTTCGAGTTTTCCGATGGCATCCTCGTCACGGGACAGGCGCTCCGAGAGGATCTCGGCCAGCTTGTAAAGCTTGACGGCTTTCTGCTTGGCATCCTCGGTCTCGCGAATCTCGACTTCATACATACGCACCAGGTCGTCCCATTGACCCTTGCGGTAGAAAAGCTTGCCCAGCGCCTGCAGGGCGGGCAAGTAGTTGGGACTCAACTCGACCACCTTACGGTAGTTTGAGATGGCCTGATCCTCGTTGAAGAGTTTTTCTTCCCAGATCGAGCCCAGCTTGAAATAGAGCGATACTTTTTCCTGGCGATCTGAGATTACCTCAACCATCTGCTCATACGTTCCAACCAGTTCCTGCCAGCGCATCAGGTTTTCGTAGATGCCGGCCATTTCGGCCAGCAGCATGTGGTTGCCGGGCGAGAGCAAGAGCGCTCGTGAGAGAGTTTCTATTGCCCGATCTTCGTCTCCGATTCTTTCCCGCAACAGACGAGCGGCCCGGTAGAGAAGCCACACTGCACTGGGCGGATCGGGAGTCACCGAGGCTTGTTTCTCGACAATCTCGAGCAGCATCTCGACCGGCCCGAACTTGATATAGTGCTCTCGCAAGGCGTCGAGCGCCGAGATGTTCTGCGGATCATTTTCCAGAACACGCCGGTAAAGTTTTTCAGCCTCGGCTTCGGCACCGAAGTGAATTTTCTGGATCCTGGCGCAGCCCAGCAGGATCTGTACGCTGACTTGCTGATCGTTGGTCAGCTCGAGCATTCTCAGGCGAACTTGAAGCACGGTTTGCCAATCGCCGACGGAAACTGCCAGACGCTCTTTCTGCTTGAGCAACTCGATATTATCCGGTGCTATCTCGACTGCGGCCTGGTATGCCTGCCCGGCCTCATCGATTTTACCGAGCTTCTCCTCCAGGATCAGCCCGCGCCGATGATACAGAAAGGCTTTTTCCCTTGGGCCGGAGACCGCCTCGGTCTCGGACTCGATGATCTGCACCGCAACGTTCCAGTTGCCTACCTGGCTTGCCAGACGACCGGCGGCGCGGATGTTGGGCAAAAACGTTGGTTGCAGCTGAAAAGCCTTGTTATAGCAATTCCAGGCATTGCGCGGCTGTGCCAGCTTTTCTTCCCAGATCTTTCCCGATTCGTAGTAGAGCGGGGCCGCGGCCGGTACCTCGCCTATGGCCGCTATCTCGCGCTCGTACTCGGCCAGAAGCGATTGCCAGGCCGGTGCCTGACGCGGATCGAATGGTGCCGGGTGGCTGCCCGGTCCGCCGGGAACGGGCAATTTCTCTTCGCCGGCGCCGGAGATGAGTTGTACATCGATTTTTGCATCGATCACCTGGCTTGCCGTCGTGTCCGGCTCGCTTGCCTCTATCTCTGGCGGTTCTCCGGTTTCCTCGCCATCGGGGATGTCCTCGCCCTCTCCGATCGGATCAGACAGCTGCTCGGCGCTATTAGTTGAATCGGAATCGGGCTGCTTTTCGGGCTCGGCAGCGTCCTGGGCGGGTTGATTGGTTTCATCCTCGGGTGCGGGCTCCGGTTTTTGGTCGAAGAATTCGCGCTCTGCATTTTCTTGCACCGCCTCTGCGTTGTTGCCTGCATCACCGGGGGCGGTTGGGCTGAGTTCTTCGGGTCCATCGGGATTATCGCGATTGTCGGTCATCGAGATTCCCTCCGACTCGTGAACGTGTCCGCATTGGAGCGTTCACATAATATTAGGGTTTCGAGGGTACCGGTGTACCACAACTGTTTATCACTATTCAAGATCTCCCGGCGGCCAGGAATGATGGGAAATGGATAGATCCTCAGCGGCCAGACGTTCGAGTTCCTCTCGTCGTCGGCGCCTTCTTCTGATGTAGGCCAGTATGAAAATCAGGCTGACGATGAACCACAGGCTGGCGGTGCCGGTCAATAGCGGTATCCAGGTGAAACGCAGCCTGAGATCGGCATGCCACTCGTCCTCGAGAGAGGCCAGCGAAGTGTCGTAGGCCTCCTCGAGAGCCGCCAGAAATCCGAGCCCACCGGCCAGGAGGTCAATCAGCCGACCGAAACGGGCCCGGCCCTTTTTTTCGAGCAAGAAGCCGATCAAGTCTATACTCTGTGCGTAGGCCAGCCTGATGTCGGCCACTTTTTCCGGAAAGGCATCGGTCAGGGCCTCTAGCGAAAAGAGGCGGTTCGAGACGACGCCGGAGGCCAGGGTGCGGGTTCTTTCGAACGACCACTCACCTGACTGATACATTGCAAAGCCCTCGTTAAACCAGCGCGGGACAGACACCGGGCCCAGGGCGTACTCAAGTGCAAGGTGGGCCCATTCGTGGGCGAATAGTTTATCGAGATCGACCTCGGCCGCAGAGGAGCTCACCAGCCGCAGAAAAATCAGATTGTAAGCCGGAAAGGCGAGACCGCTGGCCCAGACCGGAATGCCCATACCTCGTGGAGCCGCGGCTTGCATCTCGTCGAAATCCTGCAACAGGCAGATAATGGTCCCGTCGGGACCGTCGGAACCCAGGTCGGAAAGAATCCTGGCACGGCTTTTCTCGGCGGAGATTTTCAACTCTTTTGCCAGCGGTCTATGACGCTCACGAAACAAGATCACAAAGTGCTCACCCGCCAGACGATCGTCCAGGAAAGCCGGGGGTGCCCAGCTGATTTGCGACAGAGCCATGAGAAGAAGGAATACCGGCGACATAACGGTCAGGCTGTTGCTTTTTGGCTGGCGCCAAATAGTCTAGGGCAAGCGCGCATGGAGGGCGTCCGAATCCGGTTCGGTAATTCGCACGGTTTTTCCCCGTTGGCTGAGCCCGGCGGCTATCTCGATCTTGTTTCTCGGTAAATCGAGCGTTTTTGAAAGGAAGCTCACGAGTTCCTTATTGGCCTTGCCATCCGATGGGGGTGCTGCCAGCCTGACTTTCAAGCGATCGCCGTGCAAACCGGCCCATGCGGATCGCTTGGCATTCGGCTGCACCCAAAGCAATAACAACCAGGCACCGGACTTCTCCCTGCGCAGATAGATTTTCTCTCCGGCTTCATGCCCTGGCGGCTCTTTCAACGGCCTTCCATCTCTTCACCGGGTTCACCGGCCTGGACATCTTCTTCGGGTTCGTCGAGCACCCGGCTGCGTTGCGGCTGTTTCAGAACCTTCAGACTGGTCTCTTCCGGCTTGAAGGTCGTCCGACCCTCGGCCTCCTCGCGCGCCTCGAGCAGCTTGGTGTGTGTGTCGATCACGCCCTGGATGCGCGAGAGGAAATTAGTGCGTAGGCGTTGCAGGCGTTCGACTTCTTCGCGCAACTCATCGTTTTCGTGGTCGCGGTCCAGACCCAGCAGATTGGCCTGGGCCTCGAGTGCTTCTTGGATGACTGCATGCAGCCTTGCGCGTCGCTGGCGCAGTTCTTCTGTGCTGATGAACAACGCTTCGGTCTTGTCCTCATCAACCTCGTGAAGCAACTTGCGATGCGACTGGACAATGCCTCCCAGGTTGGCATGCAACTGCTCGCGCTGGCGCTTGACCTCGTTTATGTCCTCGATGATCTTTACCAGGCGATCGTTGGCGGCCCTGATGATTTTCTCGGCCTGCAGCTCGGCCTGCGACATTATCACTTCGGCCTCCTTGCGGGCGCTCTCCTTGATATCATCGGTAATCTTCTGAGCGGTGATCATGGTTTCTTTCAAGGCGCGCTCACGCTCGCGATACTCGTCGACGATCCGGCCGTTGCGCGCCAGTTCTTCCTTGAGACGGTTGTTCTCTCGCAGCACGGCCTCGAGTTCGTCGCCGATCAGGTTCAAGAAAGAGTCGACCTCGTGCGAGTCGAGACCCCTGAAGGTCTTGCCGAATTGTTGCTGGCGAATGTCTATGGGAGTGATCTTCACGACGATCTCCTTTCAGCTTCGGGCCGCCATCGGAACCGCAAAATTTTCCGCGATCCCGGCCGACGGCTGCCAGAGTCCGGCCTCTTCGAGCATCTCGAGCGTCTCGGGCAGCGGCAGGCCGACGACGTTGGTGTAAGAGCCGCTTATCGACTCGACCAGCATCGCGCCGCGACCCTGGATGCCGTAGGCGCCGGCCTTGTCCAGCGGTTCGCCAGTTGCGATGTAACCTTCGATCAGAGCTTCGCTAAGCATGCGAAACCGCACTCGGGTCTGCAGCAGCAGCTGGCCGAAGAGCTTGCCGTCGGGGTCAAATAGGGCCACGCCGGTAAACACCCGGTGTTCGCGCCCCGAAAGCGCTCGCAACATGCGTCGGGCCTGGCTTTCGCCCGAAGGTTTGCCAAGGATAGTGCCGTCGACGACGACCGTCGTATCGGCCCCCAGCGTCCAGGCGCCTGCTTCGTTCCGACCGGCCGCCTGCGCCTTTTCTCGCGCGACTCTGGCGGTGAAGCTCTCGGCCTCCTCCCCGGACAGCTGTCGCTCTGCGATCCCGGCCGGGCTAATAATAAATGAAACGCCGGCCATGGACAGCAGCTCTTTTCTCCGGGGGGACGCGGAAGCCAACACCAGCATGCAAACCTCTTACTGCGCTGCCAAGAGCGCGAGCGGAGTACAGGCAGGATCGTAAGTCAAAAGGCAGCGCAGCGTCAAGAAACCAGGCTCGCGGCCAGACTGGCGCCGATGGCGACGATGTGCATCGGGTGATAGGCGTAGTCGATCGACCTTCCGAAGTATTTTTCCACTTGCCGGCTTATCAAGGGTGATCGGGTCGTACCCCCGGACACGAAAAGGGAATCCAGGTCCGCGGTCTTCAAGCCGGCGTCCCTGAGCACCTCGTCGCAAACGATGAACGTCCGGCCGACCAACTCGCTCGCCAGCTTCTCCAGCAGATCCCTGGAGACCGGTAGCTTGATCGACGCCGTCGGGGAGGCCGGGTCGACTCGGGTCAGGTCGATCAGCGTCTGGTTCTCGTCGGACAGCCTTATCTTGGCCTGTTCGCACTCGGCGACCAGACGCGAAAAAACAGTGCTGTCTCCCCGCAGGTCCCAGTGGTGCATCGCGAGAACCTCGGCTGCCGCCCACTCGGCCAGGCCCCTGTCGATGTCGTCGCCGCCGAGGTACAGATCGCCGCCGAAACCGAGAACCTGCAGCTTCCCGCCGGCGTGCTCGACGATCGCCAGGTCGAAGGTGCCGCCGCCGAAATCATATACGGCGGCACGCCCGGTGCCCTCCCCGCGCTTGTTCAAATAGGCCAGTGTTACGGCCGTCGGCTCGTCTATGATCTTGACATCAGCCAGGCCGGCCTGCTCGCCGGCTTCCCGGGTGGCTCGGCGCTCCGCTTCGCCGAACACGGCGGGGACGGCGATTATGCCGGTCAGATCGCCGGAGTCCAACGACGAGTAGTCGCATACCCTTTGAATGATTAGGGTTGCGATGTCGGTCGGGTTGAAGAGTCCGGCCCGCGTCTTGAAGCTAGGTTCTCCGTCTTCTGCCTCTACCAAATCGAAATCGTAGCGCCTCTGGAACTCCTTGGTGCCGGCCGAATACCACTTTCTTCCTATCAGGCGCTTGGCGGAAATGATGGTGTTTTTCGAGTCAATCGGACGCCGCCTGCGAGCAGTCGTCCCGATCAGCCGGATACCGCTTGGAGGGAAGGCGACAACGGAGGGAAGCAGTGGGCCGCCCTGCTGATCGATGTCAAAGACACCCGCATCGAAGGCGGCCACCGTATTGGTTGTTCCGAGGTCTATACCGACATTTCTCATCAGCATTATCCCCTTCCAGCTGTCAGACCTCATTGGCCGTGTTCTGCTCGACGAACTGCTTGAGCTGGTTCTTCTCGCTCTGCATCATGGCCACGAACTCTACGCCGTAGTGCAGCAAGATCTCATCAGTCAGCATCCTAACGATCGAGTAGACTGACAGTTGTCCGTTTCCGCCCGGCAAGTAAAAACGCATCCGGCCCAGGGAGCCCACGGGCAGAAGCACGGGCGATTCCAGCAGCGTACCCGTTTCGCTCAGGTTCAGGATATTGACGGTCGTACAGACATCCTCGTCGTCTTCCTTGCTCAGGACATTCAGCCTGGCTATCAAATCCACCGCGACCCGCTTCTTGCCTCGCAGGCGGATGTTCAACAGGCCCGCCACTGTCTGATAAAGCTGACCGATGTCCACGGGATTTACAAGATGACCGTCGAGCTGCAGATCGCAGAAGTCGTTCACGTTTTCACCAACCCGTTCGGTCAGCATGACCAGTTTGGTTTTCTTCAGATCCGGATCCGTTCGTACCGACTGGCAGAATTTCCGGACCCCCATGCGCGGCAAACGTGAGCTGAACAGAATCAGCGCAGGCCGCCACTTCCGTGCGCTCGAGAGCGCTTCTTCAGCCGAGGCTGCCGAGTGGACGGTAAGGGCCCGGCGGCTCAGGAGCGATTCCGTGGATTCTTGTGGAAGCAGATTCTTGGGTACCACGAGAATCTTGGTCATGTCTTCTTCTCTTCGGCCGGCTTCAGCCCGAGCAGGAGTCCCATGGACTTGAAAAGTTGGTTCAACAATACCGGCTTTTCGAGGTAAAGATCGGCGCCGGCCGAGTAGGCTGCCCGACACGCATCCTTGCCGCCGGCGCTGACAACGATTACGGGCAAGGAACGCAAGTTTGCGTCCTTGCGAATCTTCTCAATCAGCTTTCCGCCGTCCATCACCGGCATGTAGAAGTCGATGATTGCCATGTCAAACGATTCCGCGCGGATGCGATCCCATGCCTGTCTGCCGTTCTCGGTTTCCACAACTTCCAGTTTGCGCTCTCTGCTCGGGCTGCCCCGATGGAACTTCATTACAGCGAAGCGAAACATTTCCCGGATCGTCGAGTTGTCCTCCGCCAGGAGCACCCGGAAGGACTCCGACGCCTGCGGTTCCGCAGTCAACCTGTCGATCAAGCGCCTCATCTCCAGTGCTTCTCTCTCGGAGGCAAAAATAAAAGCCACGCCGATTCCCGGCGGCTCTTTCTCGGTCGCCGCCGCCGGCTCCCTGCGCCAACGAACCTCGCCGCGACAACGGATCGCCGAGAGCAGGCCCGGAAATGAAATATCGAAGATCAGCTGCTCGCCGACCGTGAACGGCTTCCTGGTGGCGATGAAAACGCCGCCGCCGCTCATGTCCTGGATATAGTCGGCGAAGAAATCCCGGGGAGCGGCATACTCGACCTTCAGCACCAACTCGATCCGGGGCTCTATTCTGCGTTCTTCGAAGTCAGCCAAGAAAACAACTCCCTCATGTTTGTGAGCCGTTGATATTCTGGCCCGCGAACTTGGACGTGGATCCCGCCAGTCGCTTCACCTCGGCAAGGAAATCCCCGGCCTCGAAAGGCTTGCGCAGGAATCCGTCGGCCTCGAACTGCTCGATGAAATCTGAACCGTCTTCGATTTCCGCAACACCGGAAGTGACCAGTAGAATGGGAATGGAAGCCGTCCGGCTGGATTTCCTCAGTTTCTCGCAGACCTCCGTGCCAAGGAGGCCGGGAAGGATTATGTCGAGAACTATGAGATCCGGAGTCTCTGTGGCCGCTTTCTCGACGGTTTCGAGCCCATTTGCGACAAGGATTACATCATACCCGGCGTCTGTCAGGATTTCTTCCATGACCTTCAGGAACATGGCGTCATCGTCGGCAACCAGTACTTTCATGCCCGCCCCTTCTTCCGGGTCTCATCTTGCGCCCGCTCTTCGCTTTTCGTCGGAATTCACTATCATAGCAAACCACCGACCTTGCGCCCGTGTCAACCGGGGCGAGCCGTCCTCACCGGCGCTTTGTAAATCGGCTCGATTAATTGACTTCGGCGGTCAGTTGTATACAATGCGCCTTGCTCCAGGCAAAAAGGACCCATACATGGACAGGGAGCAGTTGCTTCGAGACCTGACGCGGACCGTCGACGAGCTGCGCATCTTCAACGAGATCGGCAAGACGCTTACCTCGACGCTCGATATCCGCGAAGTGCTGGCGATCATCATGGAGAAGATCAGCGAGCTGATGAAACCGCATAACTGGTCCTTGCTGCTTGTGGACGAGGAAAGCAACGAACTTTATTTCGAGATCGCCGTCGGACTTGGCGCCGACAAGCTAAAGGAGCTGCGCCTGAAAATCGGAGAGGGGGTCGCGGGCTGGGTGGCCCGCGAGGCCAAGGCATTGATGGTGCCCGATGTGCGCAAGGATCCCCGCTGGTGCGACAGGGTCGACAGCATGACCCGCTTCGAGACACGTTCGATCTTGTGTGTGCCGCTGGTGGCCCGCGGATCAGTGCTCGGAGTGATCGAACTGGTCAACGCCGAGCCCAACTCTTTCAACGAGCCGGATCTGCGCCTGCTCGAATCAATGGCCGACTACGCCGCGATCGCAATCGAGAACGCACGCAACTTCCTGAGAGTACAGGAACTGACGGTAAAGGACGACGTTACCAGCCTGTACAACTCGCGTCATCTGCACGAAATGCTGGCCAATGAATTCGAGCGATCGAGACGCTACGGATTGACATTTTCGCTGGTATTTTTCGATCTCGATCACTTCAAGAATGTAAACGACGAATATGGCCATCTGTGCGGCTCGAAGCTGCTCAAGGAAGTCGGCGACCTGGTGCGGGCCAGTCTGCGAACCGTAGACATTCCCACCCGCTACGGCGGCGACGAGTTCGTCATCATCCTGCCGCAAACCACCAAATCGCAAGCCGTGCACGTCACCCGACGTCTGCGGCTGGCACTGAACGAGCGCAGCTTTTTGACCGGCGAGAACCTGCAGGTGCACATCACGGCTTCGTTCGGGGTTTCCAATTTTCCACAGGACACCAGCAACAAGGACGGTGTTTTGAGATTGGCCGATGAAGCCATGTACCGCGTCAAGGAATCGACCAGGGACGGGATTCAGATCGCTCCTGGAGTGGACGGGGCGCAGGAAACCACCGACCAGGACCAAGCCTAGCTCAACAGGGTCTTTCGCGACCCCCGGGTCTTGAGACACCCCCGGGGCATAGGGGTGTTTTGCAAGACCCAGGTCACAGAACACCCACCAGCCGGATTTGATTGCCAATCGGTATCTACTCTTCCTGGTGTAACACTTTGAAATAAAACAATTTTATAATAAATTGGTTTTCTTTGGGTTATGGTATGCTTTTAGCATCGGAAGTCAGGGGGGGACGAGAGACAGTTCATGGAGGGCAGACAGTGGAAAAGCCGAAACAAACGATTCTTTTCGTGGACGACGAGACCAACGTGCTCAACGCCATACGGCGCACACTGAGAAAAGAGCCCTACCAGCTCTTTTTGGCAGACGGAGCGTCGGAAGCCTTCGAGGTGCTCGAGGAGAACGACGTCGATCTGGTGGTCTCGGATCACCTGATGCCCTTGATGGACGGGCTGACTTTTCTGGGCAAGGTCAAAGATCTCTACCCGCAGGTAGTGAGAGTGATCTTGACCGGGCACGCCGATCTGCAGATGGCCCTCAAGGCGATCAATGAAGGCGAAGTGTTTCGCTTTCTTACAAAACCCTGGCTGGACCTCGAACTCAAGATGACCTTGAAGCATATCTTCGCCTACATCGACCTCAGGCGCGAGAACCAGTTGCTGCTCGACACGGTAAACAAACAACAGAGCTTCATAGACAAGATGGAAGAGGATAACCCGGGCATTTTCGAGGTCAACCGCGACGCAAGTGGGGCGATCGTCATAGACGAAGACCTCGGCAGTCTGTGACTTTTCAATGCCAAGCCCCGCAACCCCCAAAAGGCGGGGGCCGCTGAGAAACGCGGAAAGCGCGGGACAAGGCCGACAACCGATGCGTGGAAGCCTTCGATGAAACTTGACTCAAGTGCAATGATCACGGCTTCTCGGGTGCCAAGTTGCCTTGTCATAGATGACGATGCGCTCTTTCGCGCCCAGGCGACGGAAATACTTACCGACTCCGGGTTCGAAGTGCGCGAGGCAGCAAGCGGAGAAGAGGGTTTCGCAAGTTATGAAGACAATCCAACCGACCTGGTACTCCTGGATATCGTACTTCAAGACCTGTCCGGATACGAGTTGCTCGGGTATTTCGCCGATCGGGACGAGGCCGGCAAGGTGGTCATGGTGACTTCCGACTTCTCGCTCGATTCAGCTCTGCGCTGTCTCAGAGGAGGAGCGGGCGACTACCTGCCCAAGCCGTTTACCGAAGACTCCCTGCGTATGAGCGTCACCCGGGTTCTCAGGCGTCAGGCGCTCGAACGCGAAAAAACCGAGCTATCTGAAGAGCTGCGGCAGAGGCTGAACGATCTCAAGATGGTGCGTTACATAGCTCAATTGGTGACATCCACAAGGCCGATCGAGAGCTGGATGGACGAGGTGCTCCGGGCCACTTGCGCCTTCATCGGGGCCGAGGCGGGATCATTGCTTCTGCGGGATGCCGAGAGTGACGAACTGTTTTTCTACAGCTCAGCCGGTCCCAAGGACAAGGTTGTGCGCGAGATACGCCTGCCGCGTGAGCGGGGAGGGATCGCCTGGTGGTGCCTTGTCAACCGGAAGCCGGTCAAGGTCGACGATGCCAGGCTCGATACTCGCTTCGACGCCGGCGTCGATTCCGGCACGGGTTTCATCACCCGTTGCATCCTGGCTGCTCCGATCGTGGTGCGCGACGATTGCATCGGGGTGATCGAGCTGCTGAACAAGAAGGAATCGGCCACATTCAGCGAGGACGATCTGTTCAGGCTGGAGGAAATAACGACCACGATCGCCGTTGCCGTGCAGAACGCCCTGGTGGCCGGAGACCTTCGCAAGTCGCGGGCGGAGTTGGCAACCTGGTCGCAACAGCTGGAGAAGACGGTCGAAGAGCGCACCCGGGCGCTCAGAGAAGCCAACCGGGCACGGCGCGAGGCCTTCCAGCAACTCGAGCAGACGCATGCCAAGCTCAAGGAGGCACAAGCCGGCATGATCAGGCAAGAGAAAATGGCGTCTATCGGCCTGCTGGGAGCCGGAGTGGCCCACGAGATCAACAATCCGCTGGGCTTCGTCAATGCCAACCTGGCGACGCTCGAACAGTACGTGCGCTCACTGCGCCGGCTGGCCGGAGTCGTGATTCACGCCGGGCGCCGCGCGGGGGCTGACAGCCGTGAGAAGATCGCCAGCATCATGCGTGAGGCCGGCAGGATTGTCATAGAAGACAACCTGGAGGAAGTTCTCGAAGATCTGGGACCGCTGTTCGACGAGATGTCGGCCGGGCTTGCCAGGATAACCGCGATTGTCGAACAACTGCGGGCTTTCGCCGAGGAGGGCGACATCGACGGTAGCCCGGCACAGGTAGACGTCAATGCCGAGGTCGAAAGACTTGCCGAACTCGTGGCGGGAACTTTGCCGGTCGGTTCTTTTATTGAACGCCACCTGGGCGCTCTGCCGGCCGTCTGGCTGCCGGTCAAGAGCCTGCGCCAGGTTCTGCTGGGCATGCTCGGAGTAAGAACGCGGATTGGGTCGAGCGGATCCCGGATTGAACTCAGCACCTGCGAGCGAGAAGGCGTAGTGCTAGTCGATGTTCTCGATCGCAACGGCGACCTGGAAGGCGCCGCGCTGGCCCGTTTGTTCGATCCGTTCTTCGATCCGGGTTCTGACCGGGAAACCGGCGGGCTGGGGCTGGCCGCCGCCCATGGTTTGGCCAAGATGATGGGCGGCAAGCTCGATGCGTTCAAACCGCCCGAGGGAGGCGTCTGCCTCAGGCTCGAGTTGCCCGCCGCGCGCGAGCAGCGTCTGCTAGAGGAGAAAGCGTCTTGAAAACAGATCGACATGAATTGCTTTCCTCGGAACCCTGCGCCGGGATCCTAATCGTCGACGACGAGCAGAACGTGCTCAATGCACTGAAAAGGTCGCTTGCAAGGCACTTCAAGCCGGTGCACACGGCGATCAGCGGCGAACAGGCGCTGGAAGTCCTCGAACGAGAGCGGGATGTGCAGGTGGTAATCTCCGATTTTCGCATGCCCGGCATGGACGGCGTCGCTTTCCTGAAGACGGTTCGCGTGCGCCAACCGGATATCCAGCGAGTCATGCTGACCGGGCAGGCCAGCTTCGAGGCCATCGAACGGGCGATCAACGAGGCCGAGGTCTACCGTTTCCTGAACAAACCCTGGAATGACTCCCAGCTCACCGCCACGGTCAGGGAGTGTATCGATCACGTTGGCCTGATTCGCACCAACCGCGAGTTCGAGACCGAACTGGCCGAGCGCAATTTGCAGCTTATCGAGATCAACCAGGATCTCGAGCACCAGGTCGAGCAGAGAACCCGGGCTCTCATTCAGGCGGAAAAGATGGTTGCCCTGGGCCACATGGCGGGCGGGGTGGCCCACGAGATCAACAACCCTCTGGGCGGAATACTGGCCTTCACGCAGTTACTGCTGCGCGACGGTCCAGGACTAGATCGAGGGCAGCTTGAAGAGTCGTTGAACACAATCCAGGATTGTGCGTTGCGCTGCAAGGAAATAGTAGACAACCTGCTCAGCTTTTCGCGCCCATCATCGCCGGGCGACCGCAACGAGCTGGGTATTAACGGCGTGGCCAAGAACGCCGCGGATATCGTCCGGCTGCATCCCAAGGCCAAACAAGTAACATTTGTTCTGGATCTCGACCCGGGCGATCCTCGGGTGCTGGGTCAGGCGGGTAAGCTCGAACAAGTCGTGGTCAACCTGCTGCAGAACGCGCTTTTCGAATCGCAAACCGGCCGGGAAGTGCTGGTGAGAACCGGAATGGAAGGCGACCAGGTCGTCCTGCGGGTTCAAGATCACGGCCGGGGCATCAGGCCAGAAATACTGCCGCGTATATTCGAACCGTTTTTTTCGACGAAAGAACCCGGGGAGGGAAGCGGCCTGGGCCTGTTTATCAGCTATGGCATTGCCCGAGAACACGGAGGCGAGCTGAATGCAGAAAACTCGGTTGGCGGAGGCGCCACTTTCACGCTGCATCTGCCGGCCATCGGACGATCAGGCGAATAGGAGCAAGGAGATGGGCACAGACAGCATGGAATTCGGTCCGCTCAAGGTCCTCGTTGTCGACGACGAGCCCTTCATGCTGACGGCCTGGAAAAAAATGCTTGCCGGCCACCAGTGTGAGGTTCGCACGTTGTCGGACGGAACGGAAGCCTTGGCGTTGATCGAGAGCTTCAGGCCGGACGTGGCCGTGCTGGATATCCGCATGCCGCGCATCTCGGGCATCGATCTGCTGAAAGAGATAAAGTCCCGCGACCTGCCGGCCGAGATTGTGATGATGACCGCCTTCGCCACGGTCGAGACGGCCGTCGATGCTGTCAAGTCCGGGGCCTACGACTATTTGACCAAGCCTTTTACAAATATCGAGAGCGCGGTCTTGACGGTTCTCAAGGCCGGCAGGCACAAACGGCTGATTCAGCGAAACCGCGAGCTGGAGAGCCTGCTCGAAATCCGTGACGGGTTCGAGGGACTGGTGGGTTCCAGCCCGCAGATGCAGCGCGTCTTCGAACTTATAGACGGAGTGGCCTACTCCAGCTCGACCGTGCTGATCCAGGGAGAGAGCGGCACAGGCAAGGAACTGGTCGCCCGGGCTATCCATCACCGCAGCCCGCGTCGGGCGCAGTCGTTCGTGGCCATCAACTGCTCGGCCTTGACGGATACGCTGCTCGAAAGCGAGCTGTTCGGTCATGAGAAAGGATCTTTTACCGGCGCCGTCTCCACCAAGCGCGGCCTGTTCGAGAGCGCAAGCTCCGGTTCGATCTTCCTCGACGAAATCGGTCAGGTGCCGCAGCAGACTCAGGTCAAAATGCTGAGGGTGCTGCAGGAAGGCGAACTCAAACGCGTAGGGGGCAACGAAACCCGCAAGGTGGACGTGCGTGTGATAGCCGCTACCAACGTCAACCTGGCGAAGGCAGTCAGGCTGGGAGAATTCCGCGAGGATTTGTTCTATCGTTTGAACGTAATCACCATCGAGTTGCCCCCCCTGCGCGAGCGGATCGATGACATTCCGCTGCTGGCGTTGCATTTCCTGCGTAAATACAACGGGCGCACGGGCAAGACGCTTGACGGCATCGAGCCTGGCGCCATGGAGGCGCTCGAAAACTACACCTGGCCCGGCAACGTGCGCGAACTCGAGAACGTAATCGAGCGGGCGGTGGTACTGGGACGCGGCTCTGAAGTCGAACTGCGCGACATGCCGGAGACACTGAGAGGGTACCTGCCGGCCAGGCGCGAAAACGGCAGCCCGCTTGCGGACAGGCCTTACACCCAGGCCAAGGAGATTGCCCTGGGAGAGTTCGAACGCAAG
>Ga0315535_1000805_pt1 | contig 21576 bp, 24 predicted proteins | sample SalMarSW160220MG_2_FD_203092 | JGI IMG/M metagenome (GOLD analysis project Ga0315535, IMG submission 203092) | Salt marsh sediment microbial communities from the Plum Island Ecosystem LTER, Massachusetts, United States - Salt Marsh Sediment SW1602-20 ... | reverse complement strand
AAATCAAGCATTAATTAGAAAGTTATGTTTAGATTGTTTTGATCAACAGAAAAAGCTAATCTAAATTTATGCTCCCGTAGTGTAGTCCGGCCAATTTTTCATTCTATGTAGAAGAAAGGGCTTGGCATACTAGGCTTTCACCCTGGCGACAATACAGATCTTTTCGCTCTGTATCATTAACCGGGTTCGAATCCCGGCGGGAGCACTAATCTCTTTTTATTTTTGAAAGAGAATTTTAGACTTTGGGATGATCTAAGGATTATTCGGTCAAATTTTATTTCCCAAACTACAATTTAACTTAAGTGGAAGAATAAAAAGATATAACAGTAGGATCTAGGAACTGGAAAGAGGAATTTAACGCCCCGGGCTTTTCCAGGTCTTCGGATATCGAAGATCTTATGGATCGAACATGCGACCGCTCGGTTAACTTCCGGAAATAATGAAAATTTCATTACTTAAGCCGAGTGCTCTACTTTGCCTAGCACACCGAAACGTTGCTCTGCCCTATCTAACTGAGCTACCGAGGCATCTTTTTAGTTAAATCCCATTATCATATTTAGAGGTGCAATGAAGAATACATCTCGAATAATTATTGTTATTAACATTCCTTTTTAGGTTTTTCGATATGATATAGTATTTAAAATTAGATTCTTTCTAATAAGTTTTTTACAAAATTAATTTTAATCTTGAGATGCGTAATAAATAAGCCATTTAGACATAGCTTGAAATGACTCGACAATATTTAAATCTTCCTTTGAGGAACAAAACACACATTGATTGCATTTAGCTTTCTCAGCATAATCATGAGCAACTTCTTGTTCAACTTCATGATTTTTCAGATCCCATTTCATTCCTAATAATATTATTGGAATGAACCCTGCTTTTTGACGAATAATTTTTAGCCACTCTGGGACATCACGAAAAGTATCATAGTCTGTCAAGTCAAAACATATAAATGCCCCACTGGCGCCCTTACAATAGTCAGGAAGTAATTCTCTAAATCGTTTTTCTCCCGCAAAATCCCATAATTGCATCTTTACAGTTTCTCCCGTATCTAAAACCTCAGATTTGGTGTTAAATCCAGCCCCAATCGTCATTTTATATCCATCTTGGAACTTTCCTGTACAATATCTAGTAACCATCGCCGTCTTACCAACTCCTCCAGCACCCGCAATGATGACTTTAAAAATCCAAGAGTTATGCATAATTACACACTTTAAAGTTGATTGTTGATAGTTTTATAGAATATCTTTTTTATCTCAATAGCTAAATTACAAAACTAGGTTCATAAATAAAAATTTATCTTTTTAATTAATCAACGAAATAAAAAAGATTTTTATAAGATTTAGGTCTATTAAATTTTAGCACTTAAATTTTATAAGATTTTAATAAAAAAGGTTGTGAAGAAAGAACATTAAAGACGACGAGATTTGTCCGATATGTAGTTTTCCAAAAGAACTATGTATATGTGATAGTTTAAGCGCCAATGAGCAGCAAATAATTATTTCTAATGATAAGCGGAAATGGGGGCGTGTCGTTACTGTTATAACTTTCGAAGGTAATTTTGATGCAAATTTAAAAGATATTTTGAAAAAAGCAAAGCATAAATGTGCATCAGGAGGAACAGTAAGAAATAACGAAATTGAACTACAGGGAGATCATAAGCTAAAAATGAAAAAGTTTTTGATGGATCAAGGATTTCCTGAAGAAAATATCCTCATTCAAGATCAGATAAAACAATCTTATCGGAATTAATATTAATAATACCGTGACTTCGATTAATCAAATATTCATAATTACTAATTAACGAGTTAGATTTAAATGAATATAGTATTTTATAAAGTTATATTTAGAGGTATTGGTGAAATGCAAGAATCTTCATTATCTTTAACCTTTAATAGTGTAATCTCAGATAAAAATCTCAATATGACTCATTATATTACATCAATAAAGAATTTGAGAGATTTTGATGAAGATTTAATTAATTTCCAGAATATAGAAGAAGTTATTATTATGGGGGCAAATAATAATCCTCTCTCATTTAATTATTATATCGTTATTTTGTTAGTATGTAAAAATGAAAAAAAGGAAGGATATTTAATAGGTAATAATAAAAAATTAGGAGAAGTCTTGATAGGTTTCTGGCCATTTAATCAAAACTATAATGAAATTCAATATGATGGAATATTGAAAAGATTTGATCAAATAATCATTAATCAGAATAATGTTAAAAAGATCAGTCTAATTTACTCCTAGTTAACTATCAATAAAAGACTCATCATTTTCTTTTAAAAATTTAGTAATGGCCATTTCATTAGGCATTCCAGATCGAGCCCCCAATTCTTGAATTTTAAGTGCGGCGGCAGCATTTGCATATCTGCATGATTTTTCTAATGACCACTTCTTGATCCAATAAGCTAATGTAAATGCACCATTAAAAGTATCTCCTGCACCAGTTGTATCAACAATATTTTTAATGTTATAGGCTGGAATCATTTTTTGATAATTTTTAGTTGTAATTAATGCTCCTTTGTTCCCCATAGTAATAATTACAATAGGAATCCCTTTTTTAATCAAAATTTTAGCTGCTTCTTGAGGTGTTTTACTATTTGTTATTTTTTTTGCCCCTTCTTTATTTGGAATTATGATATCTGCTTTTAAAATCATTTTTTTTAGATTTATCCATCCCCTTTGAGCAATTTGCGATTCTAAGTCGATACTAACGATTATATCATTCTTTTTTGCAATTTCAATTGCCTTTTCTGTAACATCTTGATGGATCATAGTAGTATGCAATAATTTTGAATTGCTAATTGAAAATTCATCAAGATCGGCAATTTCAAATTTAGTTGTTAACATATGAGGTGATTGTATTATTGACTTCTCTCCTTTTACGATAATGATAAAATTTATTGGAGTCTTTTTATCTTTTTTTTTTATAATCCAATTTGTATTAACTTTTTCTTTGTTAAAGTCAGAAATGAGAAATTCCCCGTATGAGTCACTTCCTACAGCACCTAGAAAACCAGTTTTTCCTCCCAATCTCGATATTGCGACTAAATAATTAGCAGTTACTCCCCCTGGAAAAACATTTTCGCTAAGTGCATTAATTTTTTCATCTGGTTTTGGAAAATGCGGAATTTCAGCAACCCAATCGACAACTACCTCTCCTAAACCCACAATATCAATCTGGTTCATAATCTCAGACAAATATTTTATTATTTAATGAAATATATAACTAAAATAAATATAATTTATATTCTCAAAATATTAAGAATTTAGTTCTTCCATTAGATAATTAAGTTCCTCTTTAGGATCAGTAAATTGAAAATCAACAACACTTAATTCATAATTATTCATATCATTAAAATCATTTAATGACGCTTTTCCACGTACAATCAAACTACGCCCTTCCAAATCTTTTAATATATTATCTATATCTTCCATCTTTGCGATCTCACTTGCTTTTTTACCAATCAACTCTTCAGCTTGTTGTCCAAAAAAACTAGTTTTAATTGTTCCACTTTCATCATCCAGAATTACTTTTAATATCATTCTTTTTTCAGGATCTTCCTTTTTCTTACATTTACAATTTGTATCTTTTTTAAAGCAGATTGGACAAGCATCATATATGAACAAGTCTTTTTTAGATAGATCAATTTCCTTTATAATGCTTCCTTTTATCTCAAAAAACCCCATTGAATTAATTGATTCAATTTTTGTTTCTGTAAATTTTAATTTTGAATTTGTGCTTGTTGAGCTAATTTTCTGGTTAAATTCAATTTTCTCATTAATCTTCTCAATTTCAGAGAAATTATTGAAAATAGCTTCTTTTCTGTCAAATTTTTCATTATACTTAAGTTTTACATTTGATACCAACACCGTCATACCGTTTGTTAATTTTTCCGCCAAATTTTCCGCAAGATCTCTCCATGCGGTGACTCGAATTGAACCCGTATTATCACTTACTTCAAAATCGATTACAGACACATCCTCTCCTGATTTAAGAGCAACCTTTCTTATATCTCTAATAGAAGTTAATACTCCTTTAAAAGATATTAAATTATCTATTTCTTGGAGTTCCTTTATGTGTTTAGCTAATTTTGCCTCATATTGAAAGTTTCCTTTAATCTTCTTTATAATAGTATTAGATGATGCCGAAAGCTCAATTGTTTTTGAGTTTAATTTACTTTCGCGTGGAGAAAGTTGAGTAATAGAAATACAATCTCCTTCTTTGATTCCTTGAATTTTATCAACATCTTCATTCCAAAAAATAATTCTAATTATCCCTGTTGAATCCATAATATTAAGAGTTCCAACTTTTCCTGTGTTTCCATCACTTCTAACAAATTCTTTTGCTGGAGTAAGGCTAACTACTTGTCCTTTAATTGAATATGATTTGAAGTTAGGAGTGATATCCCCTACTTTTGTAAAGGTTTGCTTTATTTTAGGAATTTTATTATATTCAATATCTTCTGGGCATAAAATAATTTTTCCAAACCTTCCAACATGTATTTCTAAATCCTGAAAACGACCTTCTTTGGTGTACCCATTGATAATTTTTACAACTTCATTTGAAACAAAATTTTCATCTCTTAAAATGTTAGTATCATCATCCCATAATACAATGCGAATCTCTCCTGATTCGTCTTGGATCAAAAATGAACCAACATATCCCTCGCTTCCATCACTTCTGGTAAAATTGAATATTTTATTAACTTCTTTGATCCTTCCTACCAAAACAATATTTTTCATCCCAAGGGAAACATCAGAGATCTTAACTTCAAAGTTATTGATAGTGTCTTTATTCTCTTTTTTAACCTCTACCTTTAACTCTTTAGCTATAAGAAGTAGTGCTCCATCATCAGTAATTAATCCTTTTAATTCTGCTTTCTTTTCATCCACTAGATCTTGAATGTCTTTTCGAGATAATCCAGTTTCATCCATAATTTTATTAATATATGATTCTGTTGACATATTATCACGTTAAATATAACTTTTATTAGATATGTATGGATCTTTTTAAATTATATTCTTAAAAAAGTAATTTATTAATATCTAATTAATGAATATTTATAAAAAACAAGAGTATTTCATATCGGTAATTTATCTTAAAATAAATTTAAATTTGTCGTAAACATGAGCAATTTTGAAATAATTCCTGTATTGGACATCCTCAATTCTATATGTGTTCATGCTATTAAGGGAAAAAGAAGTCAATACGCCCCGTTAAAATCTTATATGTTTAGAACTAGTGACCCAAACGATATTATTGAAACCCTTCATAATAAATATACGTTTAATGAGTTTTATATTGCAGATTTGGATGCTATTATGAGAAATCAATTAAACTCAGAAATTATTTTAATGCTGCTGCATAAATATGATATTAAAATTATGCTAGATTCAGGTATTTCAACTGAAGAAGATACTAATGCAATACTTAAACTTGGAATTGAGGATATCATAATTGGATTAGAGACGTTAGAGAATTTAGATGTAATTGAAAGCACATTACGTGTAATAGGAAAGGAAAAAATAATAGTAAGTATTGATATGTATTTAGAGAAAGTTATTACACAAATCAATGAATTAAAGTTTAACTCTATTCCTGATATTGTGAAAAAAATAGGGGATTTAGGGGTTTACAAAATTATACTCCTCGATTTATTCCGAGTTGGACAGAAGTTGGGAGGAATTTCACCACTATATCTTGATATACGAAATCAATTTAACGGAGAAATATATGTAGGAGGTGGAATAAAGAATTTATCAGATATTCAAGCATATTATGATAACCAATTTTCTGGAGTATTAATAGGAACTGCTCTTTATGATGGAACCATAAACATACAAAAATTAAGAGACCTAATCTATAAATATAACACCAGTACTTGAAACATTTAATGATTTTTTGCATACAGGACAAGAGTGTTTCATTCTCACCCAATCAATCATGTGATCTTTATGAGCTTTAGTTTCACATAAAGGACATCCAACAACTTCATCAAAAATTTCAATTCTTTTTCCACATACGGCACAATTTGTCTTGGAAGAAGTTGTAACCTTGATTAATTCTTTTTTAATATCTAATATTACAGTTTCCGTGTTTTCTGCTGTTGGGGTTATTTGTTTCAATTCCGATTTATTATCTATGCAGAAAATAGTACCAGCACTTTCATCTTTTGTATTACCAATCCATACTACTTTTCCCTTGAATTCTCCTGCGCCTTCACTTTCTATAGAAAGGCTTAATCTGCGATCCTCCAAGACAAAAGTCTGTATTACTTTAGTATATTTTAAACCTTCAAGATTAGCAGATAATTGTTTGATAACTTCAATCGGTTCTTTAAATACTTGGTTAGTTATATCTAATTTAGTGATTTCTTTGGGTGACAAAATTAAATCATCATTTTTTTTGATATTTAATAATAATTATTTAATTTAAACTTTTATATCACGATTAAAAATACAATTGAGGTCTTAAGATTATCTAATTGAAAATTCTCTGGGGAAAGAAAAGAGAGTTGACAATCTCTAATACATAATTTTTTATTATTCTCCTAAAATTTAAATTTATAACGGTATTTAAAATGTGATTATTATTAACTGTTAATTTAAAAGATTGAAAATAAAAAATTAATTAAGCAATTCACAATATGAGTTTTTTAGGAAGTCACATAAAATAGGATTGACAATGGCGCAAAAAATAAAATTATTAGTAAGCCCTAAAAATATTGAAGAAGCAAGAATAACTGTCAACTCGGGAGTTGATTATGTGGATTGCAAAAATCCCGATGAAGGTTCATTAGGTGCTAATTTTCCGTGGATTATTAATCAAATGAAAGGATTGATTCCACAAAGTAGCTCACAGAAGCTGAGTGCTACGATAGGAGACTTTCCCTATCTGCCAGGTTCAGCATCTTTAGCTGCATTAGGTGCAGCAGTTTCTGGTGCGGATATTATCAAAGTTGGGTTAAAAGGACCTAAAAATGTTGAAGAAGGAATTGATCTAATGGAAAAAGTAGTAAAAGCAGTGAAAAACTATAATAAAGAAATTAAGGTAGTAGCAGCAGGCTACGCCGACTATAAAAGAATAAAGACGTCTCCTGATTTTTTATCTATCCCTATAATTGCCGCTAAATCGGGATCTGATATAGCAATGCTTGATACATTTATAAAAGATGGAAAAGGATTATTTGATTTTTTAAACGTTGAACAATTGATGGAGTTCAAAAAAATATCAAAAAATGAAAATCTTGAGGTCGCTTTAGCTGGCAATTTAATGAAGGAATCAATTTCAAAAATCAAAAAAATTTCACCAGACATCATTGGAGTAAGAAGCATTGTATGCGATAATTTCGATAGACAAAAAGGTAAAATAAGATCTCATATGATTGAGGATTTAAAAAATCAATTATACCAGGTAGATATTTGAATACATAATGAAAGATTTAGAAATCACTCTAGTGTCTTCAACAAATTTGTCATTAATAGATTTAAGATTGTGTGCAAAAGAATTTATTGACTTTATTGATGGATTTTCAGATAACTATAATAATGAAAGTTATATCATCTTAGCTGCTTTACAAGATGATTTGTTAGTTGGTATCCTCATTGCCGATAAGAAATGTAATAATGATGATCCGATAATAAATCTCCTTCCCACGACCTCTTTAAAACTAATTTTCGTAACCCCCAAATTTAGAAATAATAAGATTGGTCATTTTTTATTAGATAAATTTATAAATCTACAGAAGGAAGATGGGATCGCAATCATTCATATAGAATTACCTCAACATTATATAGAAGGTATTAGATTTTTTCAAAAATATAATTTCTATGAAAAGGAGAATTTTCGAAATAAAATCTTATTAGAACGAAATATTTGGACTGATTTTGGCATCAGAGATGCAGATTTTATTGATAATAGTTTTTATTAATCCATCTCAAATATTAAAACGAATCATAAACTTATTTTGGTATCAGTATTAATTTTTAAATATGTTTGAAAAAGAATTAGGAATCATTGGAATTGGCAAAATTGGTTCAGCATTATTAAAACGTTTTGTTAATACGAATACGGTTAAAAACGATTCAATCCTTATTTATGACATTGATGAGACTCGTTTAAAGGACATTTCTAAAGCATTAAATGTTGAAATTGCAAAAAATAATTTAGATTTGGTCAAAAGATCCCGTTTTATTTTAATAGCTGTTATTCCCCAAGTCATAAATAATATTTTAAAAGAAATTAATACAGTAATTTCAGAGGATCAAACAATAATTTCTATTGCCGCAGGGGTGTCTTTTGAACATATTTTTAAATTTATCAATAAACCTATCGGTTTAATAAGAATTATGACAAACACTCCATGTATTATTGGAGCCGCAGCGACTGCTATCGCATCAAATGAATACATAAACGAGATAGAATTTGATTTTACCAAGAAATTATTCGAATCTGTGGGATTAGTTGTGGAATTAGAAGAAATTCACTTAGATGCAGTGACTGGTCTATCTGGTAGTGGACCTGCTTATGTCTTTATAATAATTGAAGCTTTAGCAGATGGAGGAGTAAAGATGGGGCTACCTCGAGCAATTTCACAAAAATTAGCAGCGCAAACAGTTATGGGTTCAGCAAAATTATTATTAGAAACAGGAAAGCATCCTGGAGAATTGAAGGATATGGTTGCAACTCCAGGTGGAACAACAATCACCGCTATTCATGAAATCGAGTCCGCAAAATTAAGAGCAACTCTAATTAGAGCTGTGGAGGCTGCAGCTATAAAATCTAAACTTCTAAATGCCTCTAGAGAATCCTAATTTTTACTTATAAAATTAATAGTTTTATCCTCATAAATACTTGATTTTATTATGCTTATTTTTGGTAAATAGTTTGCAAACACATCAATTACTTCAGCTTCATTCTTTTTATTGCATACTGCATATACTGATTTTCCCAATTGATTCATACTAGCACCTATAATTTTTAATTTATTTAAATCTTCAATTAAATCTCGGGTAGAATTAAGATGCAAAATCTCAAGAATATGGGTTTTTTGCACAAATTCAATTGAAGCATTCATAAATGTATAAATAGTTGGATTATGAAGTAATTTAATCAATGCATCTTTACCTGCATTTTTTATGTTCAAATTTAAATTTGGATCATTCAATATTGATTTCGTAGGAATCATTCCAAAGGAACCACAGATTACACTTAAATCCGATGGAAACTGAATCCTTTCTGAGATACAAGGATAACCTGGTTCTTTTAAAATGCACATACCACCCCCTAATTGACCACAAATTGTTCCTAAACCTGTTTTATTAGAAACCTCCGCAATATGGGCGATCTTACCTTTCTCAAAATCTGAAATATTCAATTTTAAAAGAGAATTTAGTCCATATACAACACCTAAGGCTCCAGAACCGCTTGCTCCATATCCACAACCAACGGGTAAATCAAAATTGTGCTCAATAATCACGTGAGACGCTTTTGGAAAATACTGTTTTAAATAGTTGAAAATAAAATGCGTTGTTTCGGCTTTTTCATTTAATTCTGTACCATTTATGAAGATTTGACACGTAGAATAAGAGGGATCTTTTGGATCTTGCCTTGTTATTTCAGTTATTCCGAAATGCTTGATATTAAATCCCGCACCCCGTGAACCAATTAATTGAGGATCTTTTATTTCAACCCCATTTAACTTATCGACAATTTCAAAAAATCCTGAAATGCGGTGTGGCACTTTTACGACAACTTTTACCTCTCTATTAGACATGTAACTCAAATAACTTAATTTAACTAATCATCTATATATTAATAAATAAAAGAAAAATCTAATTTGATTATTATGAAAAATATTGTAATAAAAATTGGCGGGTCAATCATATTTTCAGAAGATTTCAAAATCAATATACAACAAATAATTCAATTTTGTAACATAATTAAGGCTAACCAACGTTATGATAAGATAATCATAATATGTGGTGGAGGTAAAATAGCAAGAAGCTATATTTCTGCGATAGGATCTGTACATTCGAACGAAACATCAAAAGATATTATGGGGATTAAAATATCTCACATTAATGCTCGATTATTAATGGAAATGTTCGGTAGCATAGCGTATCCAGAAATTCCTAAAAAATTTGGAGAATTAGCACGAGCTCTCTTGTTTAATAAGATAATTATTATGGGTGGTATACAACCAGGGCAATCAACGACCTCAGTTGCATTAGAGGTAGCTGAGTTCATCGATGCAGACCAAGTAATCATTCTCACTGATGTTGCTGGGATATTTGATAAAGATCCAAATAAATTTAATGATGCTAAGTTAATTAAAAATTTACCTCTCGAAAAATTACAAATTTTAATTTTAAAAGATTCTAATGAAAATCAAGCTTCTGCTGGAGAATATCGAATATTTGATGCCGTCTCCCTGCAAATAATGAAAAGAAGTAAATTAAATGTAAAGGTTGTCTCTGGAACAGATTTAAGCGAATTCAAGAAATTATGGGATGGTAAATCTGATTTTGTTGGTACTATAATTTCAAATTGATTTTCAATTCGAAAAATTAATTTATTTATCTTAATTTATTATTCTAAGAATTAAAAAGGAAGAGAAAATGTCTCAATCGTCATGGAAAGATCAGATAAAAAAAAAGTGGGGTCCTCATAGTCATTGTCCTGTTTGTCGCAAAGCTATGCCCGCTGATAAACAATTTTGTAGTCAAGCCTGTCGGGATAATTATTTAGCAAAAGAAAAGAAAAGCAAGAAAAAAAATAGAATTCAAATGGTTATAATGTTTTCAATGCTAGGTGTTTTGATAATTTTTACGTTGTTTATGGGAGCATAAAATTATCAAACAGAAATAAACATGCTCATTTATACAGAAACGATTTATTGAAAAGATTAATAATGAATTTTCATTATATCAAATTATTTAGCCTTTGAAATATCTGGCAGGGATAGCCAAGCGGTCAACGGCGGTGGACAAATAAAGGAAGGGGCTCTTATCCTTCTTTTAACCACACTCAAGATCCATTGACATAGGTCTACAGGGGTTCAAATCCCCTTCCCTGCATCTTAATTATAGTTATAAGCGTAAAAATTTTGAATAATCTTGACAATTAGAAATTTTAATTAATTAATAATGAGACCATTTCGTTAAGACAATTCATTATTGGCTTAATGAAATCTTCTTCAACTATTTTATTTTTAAAGAATGATAACATTAAGACTGGAGTGTTCAATAAATTAGCTACACGTTCTACAACTACTTTGTTTATAATTTTGTTCTGAATTCCAAATAGAGTATAAGAAGAAGAGGATGTTTTGACTCCGTCGATATGCGAGGGGCTACTTAGCGTAACACTCCCAATACCCATTTCTTTTTGATCAGACAATAATAATAAGTAACTCTTGTGCAATTTAAAAAGAGAAATATAAAAACACACATCATTAATTAGTAAAATTCTCTCTGATATAGGTTGTATTAATCATCAACTCCCAATCGTTATAATCCTGACTCTTTCATTGCCTCAGTGACATCGTAATTTTTATGCACAATCAAACATAATGCTTTTACCACATTTGTTGGATTCTTTGCTTGAAAAACATTTCTCCCATATGCAACACCAGCACCACCAACTTCAATAGATTGTTTAGTAATTTCCATGATCTCTTTAATTCCCGTTTTTTCGCCACCTGCTATTATAACTGGCACCATACAACCATCAACAACTTGCTTAAATGAATCGGGATCGCCTGGCCAATTTGTTTTTACTAGGTCTGCACCTAATTCTGCTGCGACTCGAGCAACTATCTTTACCACACCAACATCATATTCATTTTTAATGTTTTGTCCTCGTGGATACATCATTGCAATTAGTGGCATTCCATATTCTCGGCATTCTTGAGAAACTCTACCAAGTGTTTCTAGCATTTCAGGATCTGATTTAGTTCCTATATTTATATGTAAAGAAACTCCATCTGATCCAAATCTTACAGCTTCTAAAACCGAGTTTATTAAAACCTTATAATTTGCATCAGGACTTAAAGAATTTGAACCCGATAAATGAAGAATCAATCCAATATCAGGACCGTATCCCCTATGTGCGTGGAGAGGGATTCCAATATGACCAAGGACTGCATTTGCACCCCCTAAAGCGATTTTATTGACCATCTCTCCAATCTTGCAATCTATTCCCTTAATCGGTCCATCTGTTAAACCATGATCCATTGGAACAATTACGGTTTTATTCGTTTCTCTATTAATTATTCTTTCCAACCGAATTTTCTTACCAATATACCCCGAAATTATTTTTCACGCTCCCTATATTGAAAATTAATTGTATATCTAAATATATAGTATTTATCACCTTTTTAAATCTTTTAACCTTAATATAAATACAAAATGGGCAACTACTAGTAATGAGAATGAGACGATTTAATCTGATTCTATTATTACATCAGAAATTCTTTGCCTCCTGATGTCAAAATCATGGTCAATATGAAGTGTAATACAATGAATATCTTTTCTTTTTGGGTTTTTATGAATGAAACTAATAGGAACTACAGGTAGTTCTGACTTTTTAATAATATTTTTTGGAATTGGGACTGGAATGACTTCATTGCACCTTTCACAATTAACTAAAACAACTTTTATGTTTTTTTGTTCTAGTTTCTTAATTTTACCTAATAAATCGACTGATAATCCTGGAGAATCAAGATTTATCTTATCTTTTTTCTTAGGAGCCTCTGGAATTTCAGGAATCTCTAAATCCAAATCTTCTTTTGATTTATTCTTTAAATCTTCTTTTAATTTTTCAGATTTTAAATTCTTTGTATCATTCATAATAAAAGACAGAAACATTATAAATATAAGATATTTCCATTGAAAAAAACTACACACCAAATATTTGCCTTAGTTCAATATAGATTCTTGAGAGTTCAGATATAATTTGTGCATTATTTTGTTGCATATAATAATTGATATATCCTGTAAGACCCTCTCCATCTTTTATCCACTCTAAAAAAGATTGTATTTCCCCCTTTAATTGAGGATCAATGTTAGTAGATAAGGGTTGAGAAACCTCCGTGCTTCCTAATGGTGCATTTGGATCTATATATGTTTGTTTTGATGTATTCATATCCGATATTGCTCTAGACGTATCCATCGTAGCTCCCATAGGTTCACCATCGGGTTCTAAATACACGATTAATTGATGTTCTTCATCCTTTGCTCCAATGATATGACCTTCTCCTCTGATTGAAGTAGCGACTAATCTTTCAGTTGTGCATTGAAGAACAGAATATTTAACACCAGAAATCAAAACAAATTGAGCGTTCATGCTATTCCAACTAGAAACAATCTTTCCCACATCAGCACTAATATCCCAATTATCAGTTGAATATATTATATCTCTTCCTTTAACAACTGCAGCAGCAATAATACTGGGATCTTTCTGAAGTAAATTGAAAACAGCGGTTGCTGGATCTAAAGGCATTTTTTTTACCCGATATATGATTTATTTCTTTCTTTAAATAGGATATTTTGTTAATAATATCTATTATAAATATAATTATGAATTTTATATTAAAATTTATGGAAAAGAAAAACTCTCATTTTCGCTTCTTAAGAATTATTCTACCAAATTTGGGATAGTCATTAGTATCTTTTTGAGGGTATGAATTGAAATTATTCTCAAAAATATACTGATCTTCTAAAAAGTCTTTATGGTTATCATCATTTTTTTTCATCTGATTGATGTGATCTTTCAAGTGCTTATCATTTTGAAATAATTTTCCACAAACAGGACAGCTTGTTCTTGCGTTCTCCAAAAGACCAATTGGTTTTTTTATTATAACTTGAAATGGATCTGATCTTTGATTTTTCTCTAAATTTTGCCGACAAAAATGCTTTATCAATTTCCCATAAGGAGGATATTCAAAAAAAATTTTACTCCCATGATTACATTCCCAATACAATACGTCAGCTTTACATTTTGGACAAGATGTTTTAAATGAGCGTAGATAGCAGTGTTTTCCGTGGCTTTTATAAAAATGTCGCATTATATTGATTGAAAATTTGATCCTATTAAAATTTTTTCATAATTTGTTTAGATAATAAAATCTTGTTTAAGAAAATTATTAACTGATAATTCTCAAAAACGCAAATATTTAAATGTTCGATATTGATTATAGAAATTAAGGAATTGAAAAAGTTAAGGGTAGCCAATTTTGGATCTGTCAATGACGGTAAATAATTCAAATTTATGCCCAGAATGTGGAAACAAGAATTTAATCTCTGATGAGGCTCGTGGTGAGATTGCTTGTGTTGTATGTGGGTTAGTATTGGATCAAAGACTTATTGATTCGGGTCCAGAATGGAGAGCTTTTTCATCAGAAGAAGCCTCTAAAAAAGTAAGAGTAGGAGCTCCAACTACATTGACTCTTCATGATAAGGGGCTCAGTACTATGATTGGTTGGACAAATAAAGATGCTTTTGGAAAAAACATTAGCCCAAAGATGAAAGCAGAAGTATATCGTCTAAGAAAATGGCATGTTAGAACTCGTACAAATAAATCTCTCGATCGCAATTTGGCCTATGCTATGAATGAATTAGATAGATTTTCATCGCAATTAAATTTATCAAAAGAATTGAAAGAATCTGCAGCACATATTTATCGTAAAATGGCTAATAAAAATTTAATCCGTGGAAGATCTATAGAGGCTATGTTAATAGCATCAATATATCTATCGTGTAAATTAAATAAGATTCCTAAAACATTAGATGATTTTTTAGAATTTGCATTAGTAGATAGGAAAAAAATAGCACGTTGCTATAGGTTAATCCTTCAAGAATTAAAAATCAATATAAATGTTCCTTCTCCTACAACTTTCATCCCGAGGTTTTGTGCTGAACTAAATCTATCAGGACGTACCCAGAATAGGGCTGCAGAATTATTAAAGTTGGCAAAGAAATACCAAATCACTGCTGGTAAAGCACCAACTGGTTTAGCTGGTGCTGCGTTATATGTAGCCGCGATGCAAGAAGGTGAACGAAGAACTCAAAAAGAAATATCATTAGCAGCAGGTGTGACTGAAGCAACTATAAGAAATAGATATAAGGAACTTGTAAATCACATTCAAGCAAATTTTAACGCACTTTAATCCTTTTTATTACATCAGGACGTTTTTTATAAAGAATCCGAAAACCACAATGAGAACATTTTATTCCTGGAAGCGCATTTAACTCTTGCTTGGAAACTTCTTTTCCGCATGCTTTTCTTGCGCATACATAATTCATAATAATTATAATAAATCGTAGATAATAAATTTTTCGTATAAAAATTATTTAGTTTACTCCCAATAAATAGGTGGAATAGATTAAATTTAGATATATAATGATTTTCTTTTATCTTCAGCATCAACAAATTGAAAAGTATCAAGATCTTTCTCTAACTCGTCTCTTTTATTTTGGAGGTTTTTAGTAATATCATCAATATTTTCTAATGAATAGCTCTTCTTTATTGGTAGTGTAAAAGATTTCTTTATTAATTCCAGTAAAGTAATTGAAGCTTTTAAATCAGTAACATCTTCATTAATCATTGCAATATTATCTGTTTCAGCTAATAAAACTAATCCATCAATATTAAATCGTGCTTTAGCTAAAGTTGGAATTAGTCCATTAGCACCAATAATAACTCCTTTTTGAATTTTTTCACAGTTGTTATTTAATAAAAATTTTTCTAATAAATCACGATTCGTTGAGCTTGCATAGATTTTAGTTTTTTTCTGATTTAGTTTCCTATTATTTAATGGATATGCTCCTAATGCAATGATTAATTTTATATCATATTGATGAATAATTTCAGCAAGGAAATTAGAGATTCGATATATTCCTTTTGGAGTTAAACTCTGAGCATCAGCAGTTATTAATAAAATATCTCGTATCTCATCAGGATCTTTCCAAACTAATATTTCTGCTTTAGGAGCTGAAAGCATGCTATCATCTACTATAGCACCTGCAGGATAGTCATCAAAAATAAAATCCATAAAATTTTTAGCATCTAATTGTCCAATTAAGGAATCTAAAGCAAATTTTCCAATATCTGCGATGCCCGGCATCCCTAAAATGCATATTGGATTAATTAAATCTTCTTTTGATACTTCAGCATGTTTAATAATTCTAATTCCCGATTCTGTCAATTTTTTTTACCTATTATTACTACTTATACTATAATATATCATTGAAAGTCTTCTTTTTAAAAATCGTGTGTTATCCTAATAGACACGTGATTTATTGTAAAAGTAATATATTCATATTATCACTTATTTATGTATATCATAATCTTTGGTTCTGTTTAATCATAAAAAATAAAAAAAAACAAATGACAACATTTAAGTTTACATGTATGCAATGTGGAACTTGTTGTTATGAAATTACGGAGCACGCAGGATCAAAAAGAATCCCATTATATCCCGAAGAAGTGACTAAACTAATTTCAATAGCTAAAAAACGGGGATATATTTTTCAAGTTATTGAAGATCTTGTGTTTCCAGACGTTAAAAATAAAAAAATATTAGTCTTAACTTATAGAATATTATTAAATAATCAGAATAAAAGGTGTCCATTTTATCAAACAAACGTTGGATGTTCAATTCACAATGAAAAACCATACGCCTGTCAAGCTTATCCTCTCTCTTTAACGCGCATTGATGCATTTAATTTTAAGATTTCAATCGATCCTCTGTGCAATTTTATAATTGATAACTATGATCAATTGTTAAACATTGATTTAGACGCCCTAAAAAATATATTTAAAGATGAATTTCCTAAAGCTGAAAAATTCTTCAGAAAGAATAAAAGGTTGCAATTTAAAATTCGAGAATTAGAATGTGAAGGGAAAATAGAGATACCTAGAGAATTAAACATTAAGGATTTTAATAATTATCTAAAAAAATGGGAACGAGAGGAAATAATTGTAAAATAAATGATGAGATCATTATGAAAAAGTTTATATCGTTATTTTCAGGGGGATTAGATAGTCCAGTAGCAGCATATTTAATTGCTAAAAATGGTTTTGAACCCATTTTTCTTTCATTTTTAACTTCAGATGATAATGAAAACTCTTTAAAATTAAAAATCATCAATATACTTAAAAAACTAAAAAATCAAATTGATCATAGCGTAAAAGTCTATTTTATCAATCATAATCCCAATCTAAATATTTTCCAACAAAATTGTGAAAGAAAATTAACGTGTATATTATGTAAAAGAATGATGTTGCGTATTGCTGAAGAAATTGGCAAACGAGAAGGTACAAACCTAATCGTCACTGGAGATATTCTTGGTGAACAAGCAAGTCAAACTCTTGATAATCTTATTGAATATAATGATTTACTTCGAAATTTCATAGTAATTAGACCGTTAATTGGATGGGATAAATTAGAAGTTATAGATCTAAATAAAAAATTGGGATTATATAAAATTACATCATTGAAATCTGCATCCTGTAAATTCAATCCAATATATCCCGAAACGCATGCGAAAAAACATGAAATTACGAAATCTGAACTGCTCTACAATATATCTGAAATGATTGAAGAATCTCTAAAAAGAGCAGAAATTTTAGAATTTTGAGACTAGTTCTTTTACCAAGATGTAATACTTCTTATCTTCTACTTCTTGGATCTTATATTCTCCCAATGATTCACTGAAGATTTGTGCAATAATATGTTTACAATAATTTCTTTTTCTTTTAATTACAACATTTTTATAAAATTCTTGGCAAGAGCAATAAATTTTTGGATACACTAAATGCTTTTCCTTTCTTTCTCCTTTTACAATCCAAGTTATTCTCTCAGAAGGTTTAAATATATTTTTTATTACACCCCTGCTAAAACTTTCTAATACTTTTTCAAAGTCAATAATAAAATGGGAATTAACAAAATTGATGATTTCATCATCTATAATACCTTTTTTTACTATTAAGGTTTGCAATTCAAATAACAAATCTTTTGACACTTGCATCTCATATATTAATAATTATTATTTATATTTAGGATCATAGATTTGAATTCAATTCTTTATTTACCAACAAGATATTTCCCAGCAATCTCAGGAGCTGAGCTTTATATTCAAAGATTAGCAGAAATATATAAAAAGGATTATAATTGTAATGTAGACATAATAACATCTAACGCATTAGATTTCAAAGCTTTAAGAGATCCTACTGGGAAAATTATTAATAGAACAAATAAATTTTTTTCTACTGTTAATAATGTGGATATATGTCGGTTTCCCGTTAATTATGAAGAAGATATTGAAAAAATTTTGCAAGATTTAAAAAGAATCCCCAACGTAGCGACTCTTCAACTTTCAAATGAAACACTCAGCCAATTTTTAAAAAATGGGCCTTATCTCAAGGAAATGGTTGACAATTTCCTTAATTGTAAACATAAAAACTATGATATCATTCATACAACTTTTTTTCCCTATTTTAACTTAGTAGTTTCATTATTAATCGGAAAGATTCTTGAAAAACCAGTTGTTTGTACACCTTTTTTTCATTTTTCTAATCCTAGATATTTGAATTCTAAATTGATCACTATTTTAAGTAAATTTGATATGCTCATAACTTGTACTTCATTAGAAAGAGCTTATCTCATCAATAATTTAAAATTGGAAAAATCTAGAATCACTACCATTCCAATGGGTGTGGATTTTGATAAGTTCATTACATCAAAAGGATCTTTTAACTTTAAAGAACACTACTTTAATAAGCGAGAGAGAAATTATAAATTGGTTTTGTTTTGTGGATATAAGAATTTTGAGAAGGGAGCAATTTCCATTTTACAAGCAATCCCTCTAATCTTAGAAAAATATAATAAAGTATATTTTACTTTTATCGGACCTTCAACTATCGCTTTCAATCGTGAATTTGCAAAGATAAAGAAAAATATAAATGCTAGAATGATAAATCTTTCGCCAGATAATTTAACGGGATATTTTGATAAAAATAAAATTGCTGCGTTTATGGAAAGTGATCTTTATCTAATGCCAAGTCGAAGCGATGCATACGGTATAGCTTTCTTAGAAGCCTGGTCAGCAGGCAAACCAGTGATCGGTGCAAATATTGGCGCAACACCAGATGTAATACAAGAAAATAAAGATGGGTTGCTAGTTGAGTTTGATGATCCTCAAAGTATCGCAGATAAAGTAGTAAAACTTCTAAAAAACAAGAAATTAAGAAAAAACCTTGGTGAACAAGGAAAAATGAAAGTAGAAAATTACCATTCATGGAGGAATATTGCGATTAAAACAAAGAATGTATATGATAATTTAATTGAGAGTTGGAGTGATATTAATTGAAAACGATTGCTGGTAATAAATATGTATATAACAATGAAAATACTATTTTTTTTGATTCTGTATCGATTAAAACTCTCTTAAAGGATTCTAATACTCCTCTTATGGTCATACTGGAAAATAAAATTAGAGATAATATACGTACATTTAACAAGATATTTAGCTCCGTATTTACCAATTATCAAGGATTTTATTCATTTAAAGCAAATTATTTACCAGCCGTTTGTAATATAATAAAATCTGAAGGAGTTGGCGCTGAAATTGTTGGAATACCAGAATTTAAACTCGCTTTAAAATTAGGATATTCTCCTCACAATATCATTGCTGGAGGGCCATATTTACCCGATCAATTGATTGAGATGTGTGTGATTAATGAGGTACGAGAAATTATTATTTACAATATTAACGATATAAAGAGAGTTAATGAAATATCTGAAAGATATGGGAAATTTCAAGATTTATGCTTAAGAATTAATTCACAAAAATATAGTAGTAAATTAGGGATTGTATTAGATAATCAAGTATTGTCAAAATTGAAAAAAATCTTATATGAATGCAAAAATGTATTTTTAAAAACTATTTTATCCCACCGTGCGACTCAAATGAATAATTTTGAACAATTTAGAATTAACTTAGAACGTCTAGCACTTGCTTATAAACAATTAAGCCTTTCAGGGATAAAAGTAGAAAATATTAATTTAGGTGGAGGCTTTCCTGAAGCAGTTGTTATCCCTGAAAAACAATTAAAAAAAATTGCGCTAAAACTAAAAGAATATTTGGAATTGCTGAAAATAAATGTGAATCAGATCTATTTTGAACCCGGGAGATATTTTGTTGGAGATGCTGGTATCTTTCTAACTGAAATAATTAAAACAACAGAGGATCGCTGGATTTTTTTAAATATTGGAAATAATATTTGCCCAAAATTTGCACGATGCTCCTTAAGATTCTATAATGCATCAAAAATAAATGCTTCTCATAAAGTCAAAACCTCCATAGCGGGAATCATCCCAACTGATCAAGATATTCTTGTAAAGGATTATTATTTTACAAAATCCTTAGATGAAGGAGATATCATAATCATAATGAACGTAGGTGCGTATGCTTTAACTTTTTCAAATCGCTTCCCTTATTCACTTCCTCCTATTTTTCTCGTGACTGGAACAAATATCAAAAAAATTTTTGATCCTGCAATTGATCATGATTTTTCGCTCCAATAATGTTGTAATATATTATATTGGTAATATTAGCATATTATATTCATTCTAATTTTCAACATATATTATTTCTATAATATAATATTGATTCATTCGGTTGAAATTAGATGGAATCGTTTATTAAAACAGCGAGAAAAAGAGAAGTAGTAAGACCTAACAAAAACATATTTGGACACGCTAATATAAAAATCATAGGTTGTGGTGGTGCTGGGAACAATACTATCAATAGATTAATGAAAATCGGAATCAAAGGTGCTAAATGCGTCGCCGTTAATACCGATTGCCAACATTTAGATGCTGTTGAATCGCACATTAAAATTCTAATTGGAAAAAATCTTACTCGTGGATTAGGTGCGGGAGGAAACCCTGAAATTGGGAGAGCCGCTGCTGAAGAATCTAGAGAAGATCTGACAAAAATCCTAAGAGATTCAAATTTGGTCTTTATTACGTGTGGTGAGGGCGGAGGAACAGGCACTGGAAGCGCTCCTATTGTTGCTGAAATTGCTAAATTAGAAGGAGCAATTGTTGTGGGTGTAGTTACTTTACCATTTGAAACCGAAATTGGACGCATTGACAAAGCACAAATTGGTTTAAATGAATTGAGGAAATATGCTGATACTTTAGTAGTAATCGATAATAATAGGCTACTAGAAATTGCTCCAGATCTACCGATTATAGAAGCTTTTAGTGTAGCAGATGAAGTTCTTGCTACGATGGTTAAAGGTATAACAGAAACAATATCTTTGCCGTCCCTTATTAACCTTGACTTTGCAGATGTAAGAACAATATTAAGTACTGGAGGTGTTGCTATTGTTGGTGTAGGAGAATCTGGGGAAAAGCAAAATAGAGTTGAAGACGCTATTGAGGATGCACTTAATTCACCCTTACTTGATGTAAGTATTGATGGTGCTAAAGGAGCATTAATTCATATCACGGGGGGAAATGATATGACTCTAGCAGAAGCCAATTCTGTTGC
>Ga0315535_1000804_pt1 | contig 21586 bp, 20 predicted proteins | sample SalMarSW160220MG_2_FD_203092 | JGI IMG/M metagenome (GOLD analysis project Ga0315535, IMG submission 203092) | Salt marsh sediment microbial communities from the Plum Island Ecosystem LTER, Massachusetts, United States - Salt Marsh Sediment SW1602-20 ... | reverse complement strand
ACGCGGAATCACTTTCCGCCCTTGGCTATCTATTTGATCTTCAGGGTGAAAACCCGGAAATTACTACAATATTCTGTCAACAGAGTATTGAAATTGCTCCTGAAAACGGTCTGTTCAGGTACCGGCTTGGCAATCTTTACCTTAAAAGAAATCAACTTGAAAATGCATTGGAACAGTTCCAAAAAGCAGACGATCTGGGATACGATGCCAACAATCTGATCCAAAAGGTTCAAAAATTGATACAAAATGCGTGATACAAAATGCTGGATGGGGTGGAAATCAAGATCGTTGGTAAACGCTGATGCCTTTCTATTGACAAACCGTGACTCCGAAGCTTTTTTTAGGTTTCAGGTGTCAGGAATGATGAACAGAGGCGCTGGCACCTGGCACCTGACACCTGAAATCTGACAGCTGAAACCAAATAGCCATGGCAATCTTAGCAAACAACAGTCTTGATTTACACCCTGCTGGATGTCAGATGCTGACTGGATGCTAATAAAAAATGGCGCAAATTTTAACGAAATATCGAGGTCTGAAATAGAAACGAGACCTTTGAAAAACGTTCAATTTTGTTCAAGTTCAAGGAAGGCGAAAATTTTAACCACAGGAATACATTGAGTATTTTGAGGATTAAAATTTGAGCCTGACACAGGAATTGGGCAAAAGGGGGCGTTTTACAAAGGTCTCGAAACGGTAGAGTAACCTATGAAAAACATTGTTCTGGATACACTAGAAGAAAGTATCAGGGTCAAGGACCGATTTATAAAAGATAATATCTCCCTCATTTTAAGGGGGGCCGAGATGCTGGTTTCTTGCATAACCTCCGGTCATAAAATTTTGATTTTCGGCAATGGAGGAAGTGCTGCAGATGCCCAGCATATTGCGGCGGAGTTTGTAAACAGGTTTCAGATTGAACGGCCGCCCCTTGCGGCTCTGGCGTTGACTACCGATACATCTATAATTACAAGCATTGGAAATGACTATGATTTTGATGAAATATTTTCCAAGCAGATTAGGGCGCTGGGCAGAAAGGATGATGTTGCCATAGGTATCAGTACCAGCGGAAGCTCTAAAAATGTAATCCAGGCAATTCATGCTGCCGGGAAAATCGGAATGGTTACCATTGGGCTGACCGGTCGTGGCGGAGCACTGGCCCAATGCGCTGATCTGGTATTTTCCGTAAAGTCAGACATAACCGCAAGGGTTCAGGAAGCACATATTATTTTGGGGCACATTTTATGTGATCTTGTGGACCGGATACTGTTTCCGGAAAAATTTGGGAACTTGGACTTAGGGGATTCGTCCCGATTGGAATAATGGAATGATGGCATAAACCGGTTGCCATTAATAAAACTGTATTTTCTATAAGTTGTAGAATATTCGAGACGCCTAACTATGTCGCAGAAATTTAAGCCAATTGATCTAAGCCGGGTAAAAACATACCCGCTTTCGGAACGAAAGAGCAGGGTCGCCACGTCGGATTTTGCCAAAGCCTGGCAAAAGGGGGCTTATTTTAAAGAATTTTTTGACCGCCTCCCGGACGTCCTCGCCGGGAGAGATATCAAGACCGTTATATCTTCAATTGCAACGGCCTTTAAAAATAAAAAAACCATAGTCCTGGCCATGGGGGCTCATGTTATTAAAGTTGGGCTAAACCCTGTTGTTATCGACCTGATGGAGCGAGGAATTATCACGGCAGTTGCAATGAACGGAGCGGGTATTATTCACGATCTGGAAATTGCCATGGCCGGTCAGACATCGGAGGATGTGGCAGCATCCATCGGTAACGGCAGTTTTGGGATGGCCCATGAGACGACCTCTTTTATCAGTGATGCCACTCATCTGGCCGGACAAAACTCTGCAGGACTCGGGGAATCCGTGGGACGAAACATCATCGAAAAAAATCTGCCATTTATGGACCAAAGCATCTTTGCGGCCGGCGCGCGTCTTGGCATACCTGTAACGGTTCATGTGGCAATCGGTACAGACACGATTCATATACATCCGGAGTTTGACCCGGAACTGACAGGAGCGGCAAGCTATCGGGATTTTCGTACCTTTGCATCGGTAATCGCTACATTAGAGGGGGGCGTTTATCTGAATGTGGGGTCTGCGGTCATATTACCGGAGGTTTTTTTAAAGGCGGTAACACTTGCCCGAAACCTTGGAAATATTCTTGATAATTTCACTTCGGTTAACATGGATTTCATCAGACATTACCGTCCGGTTACAAATGTCGTGAACCGGCCTACCGCCAGGGGGGGGCAGGGGTTTAACCTTACGGGCCACCATGAAATCATGCTTCCTCTCATAGCTGCCGGGGTTATAGAAGAAATAGGGTAGAAAAGAAGTATCTATTCATGGGGCAGGTTTCAGGTGTCAGGTGTCAGGGGCAAGATGCCAGGGATTCAGGATTCAGAGGTTCAGAAGTTGAATGCCGGGTTGATTTAATGATTTTGATGATTAGAGTAGTTTGTAACGTTTTCAGTAGGTAAGCGGGTGTGAATTACGGCTGTTGGCAATATGAAAATTCATGTTCGTCTGCGCTACGTATTTAGCTTTGGGGAAAAGGTGTCAGGTTTCAGGTGCCAGGGTCGAGAAACTTGAAGAGCTGAAACCTGAAACCTGAACACTGACACCTTACGATTGAACTCAATAACCAACAATCTTGATTTACACCATAGGTAAGTGATTAATATTGTATCCGAACAAGGAGTAATTAATAATGCCGATTTATGAATATCATTGTGATGCGTGCGAAAAAAATTTTGAATGCCTGATTCTCGGAAATGAGCAGCCGGAGTGCCCGTCATGCAACAGCAAAAAAGTTAAAAAACTCATTTCTTCATGCAGCTTTTTCAGTAAGGGAAGCCATGGTCAAACGGTCAAGTCCACTGCCTCGGAATCAGCATGCAGTGGGTGTACCGCTACCAGTTGTACAACCTGCAGTCACTGATGGAGAAAATAATTAAAATCGGAACCCGGGGGAGCAAACTCGCACTCTGGCAGGCGAACTGGGTTAAGTCAGCCTTAAGCGCCAGGTATCCCAGGCTTTCTATTGAACTTGTACCCATAAAAACTAAAGGTGACAAGATTCTTGATGTGGCTCTTGCCAAGGTTGGCGGCAAAGGGCTTTTTGTAAAAGAGATAGAGGAAGCACTTTTGGACGGCCATATAGACCTTGCGGTACACAGCATGAAGGATATGCCGTTTGAAATACCCAAAGGTCTGTGCATCGGAGCAATTCCCCAGCGCGAAATTCCGCAAGATGTTCTAATCTCAAGAAAAGGGCTGCCCCTTTCCCAACTTGGGCAAAACGCCCGGATCGGTACCAGCAGCCTCCGACGGACCGCTCAGCTTCTCCACATCCGGCCCGACCTGGTTGTGCTCCCTTTAAGAGGAAATCTGGACACGCGTCTTAAAAAGCTTGACGCTGAAAATCTTGATGCCATAATTCTGGCGGCCGCCGGCGTAAAGCGCCTGGGTCTTGAACACAGAATAGTCGAATATCTGGATGAAAAAATCATGCTGCCGGCAGTGGGTCAGGGCGCTTTATGTATTGAAATCAGGGAAAATGATCCTGAAGTGGAATCGATTATTGCTCTGCTTGAGCATCATGAAACAAGGACCGTGGTCATGGGTGAGCGGGCTTTTTTAAACCGCCTGGAAGGAGGCTGCCAGGTTCCGATTGCAGCCCACGGAAAAATCGAAAAAAACATATTTACCCTTTGCGGTCTCGTTGCAACCGTGGACGGGACCACAGTGATTAGGGAAACTCTTTCAGGCCAAAAAGATTCATCCGAAAGTATCGGCATAACACTTGCTGATCGTTTGATTGAAATGGGGGCAAAAACCATAATGGAAGGCCTAACTTGAACAAGCCGGAAAAGTTACAAGTGAGCTAAAGTTAAGGAGTTGCTACGCTCCGACTTTTATACAAATTGGCAGTATTCCTTAACTTTAGGCACTTTAGATCACTTCACACTTAATTGGCTAAGCATTTTTTTTGCCACAAAATACGCAAAATTTACAATTAAGGTAACAAGAACGTAACGTAATGAAAATTATGAAAGGTAAAGTTTATCTTGTGGGGGCAGGACCCGGTGATCCCGGATTGATTACGGTAAAGGGACTTGAATGTATTAAGAAAGCCGATGTGTTAATATATGATTATCTTGCATCACCGATCCTGTTGAAATACGCCCGAAAACAAACCGAAATCCTCTATGTTGGAAAAAAAGGAGGAGATCACACACTTTCGCAGGATGAAATTAATGCGCTAATCGCGGAAAAAGCCCGGAAAGGTTTAACGGTTACCCGGCTAAAGGGCGGCGACCCCTTTATATTCGGCCGTGGCGGAGAAGAAGCAGAGATACTTGTCAGGAATGGAATTCCTTTTGAAATTGTGCCCGGCGTAACTTCGGCCATAGCAGCCCCCGCATATGCGGGGATCCCGCTGACTCACAGAAAATTCACATCCACTCTCGCTTTTGTAACCGGACATGAAGATCCTTTAAAAGAAGAATCAAGCATTGACTGGACAGCACTTGCCAGGGGGATCGGAACCCTTGTATTTCTGATGGGAGTTAAAAACCTGTCGTATATAACAAACCGGCTTATTGACCATGGGATGACCCCGGATACACCCGTTGCGCTTATTCGCTGGGGAACTACGCCTAATCAAACCACTGTTACGGGAACACTGGATACGATCTCGGAGCGTGCCAAAGACGCCGGTTTCAAACCCCCTGCCGTTATTGTTGTGGGCCATGTTGTCAAGTTAAGAGAACGGCTGAAATGGTTTGAAAACCGTCCCCTGATGGGACACCGAATCGTGGTAACCCGGGCCCGGGAACAGGCGAGCGAACTGGTTCAGCGTCTTTCCGATCTTGGGGCAGAGTGTCTGGAATGTCCGACCATTGAAGTAGTCCCTCCGGATGATTTTAAACCGCTGGACACGGCCATCGAAAATCTTTCGACTTATGAATGGCTGATATTTACAAGCGTAAACGGCGTAAGTTTTTTCTTTGACCGGCTTTTTGCAAAAAACAAGGACGTCCGTGCGTTACGTAATATACGCACTGCGGTCATCGGTCCTGCAACGGCAAAAAGACTTTTTGATTTTGGGCTACAAAGCGATATTGTCCCTGAAACTTACAGAGCTGAGTCTATTATCAAAGCATTTGCCGGGAAAGATTTAAACGGTAAAAAGATACTGCTGCCCCGGGCAAAGGAGGCAAGACCCATCCTTCCTGTGGAATTGACCCGGATGGGAGCCGTTGTCGATGAAGTCACCGCATACCGTACCCGGTCGGTTCAGGGTAATACGGATCTTTTGCTGAAACGGCTTAAAGAGAAAACAATAGACATGATAACCTTTACAAGTTCATCTACGGTAAAAAACTTTCATGCCCTTGTCCCCGCCGAAAATCTCAAAAGCCTGATGCAGGATGTTACTGTTGCATGCATCGGCCCTATCACCGCCGATACCGCACGTGATCTGGGATTTGATATTCACATTATTGCAGAATCTTTTACTATACCGGGATTATGCGAGGCCATTAGACAGCATTATAGTATAACCTAAATGCTGCAGATGTTAGGTTCAAAGACATATTGACCTTTTCATATGTTTTGGTGTATTTTTATTCACATACAACCATTCAACATATTTCGAGACCTTTGAAAAATGTTCAATTTTGTTCAAGGCCAAGGAAGGCGAAAATTTTAACCACCCCAGAGAAATAGGCTTCGCATTTCACGGGGCAGGCACGAATACATGGAGTATTTTGAGGATTAAAATTTGAGTCTGACGCCGGAATTGGGCAAAAGGGGGCATTTTGCAAAGGTCTCATTTCAATGGAGTCAACATGGACAGCCATCTCGATAAGCTTCCCGCATTTGTCGATACCATCAAATCCATCAAAGAGACAATTATTACCAACATCGTATTGATCGGTCAGATACCTGCACCCACGTTTAAAGAGAAAAGACGCACCACTGTTTTTATGGAGAGACTGGCCGATTTCGGTGTTGATGAATGCACAACCGACGGTTACAGAAATCCCATCGGTATTATCAAGGGGACATCCGAAACAAGGCCGCCTATCTTTGTGGTTGCGCACCTTGATACGATTTGGGGAACAGACATTGACCATTATTATACCATCAGGGAAAATTCGATAATCGGTGCCGGCGTCACGGATAATTCCATCGGTGTCGGGGTACTGGTCTCATTGCCGGAAATTTTCAGGAAATTAAATTTGCGTTTTGAATCCGACATCGTTCTGGCAGGTGTTATACAATCTTTAGGCAGAGGCAACCTTAGAGGCATCCGGCACCTTTTAAAAACATGGAGCACTCCCATAAGAGGTGCCGTGTGCATTGAGAGTTATGATCTCGGAAGAATTAACTATTACGCTGACGGAATGATTCGATGTGAAGTTGACTGCAACATTTCTGCAAACAGTGGATGGGAACACAAATTCAAACCCAATGCGATTCTGATATTAAATGAGGTGATCAATCAGATTTTAAAGCTGCGTTTGCCTCAAAGACCCCGCTCAAGGGTAATTATCGGGAGAATTTCGGGTGGCTTCAAGCACGGTACGATCGCCTATGATGCAAGACTTGGCTTTGAGATCCAAAGCAACTCCGACAAAATGGTAAAATCCATTTTCAACAACATCAAAGATATTTTAGAAGGTATCGGTCACGAATATGAAGTTGATCTGAAGCTAAAAACGTTGAGCAATATTAATGCGGCAAGAATAAAATTTAATCATCCTTTGGTAAAAAGCACGGTAGAGGTTATGAAAAAACTTGAATTAACCCCCATAAGCGAACCGAGCGAATCCGAACTTTCAATTTTTCTTTCACGCAAGATACCGGCGGTCACCCTGGGAATTACCCGGGGAGAAAACCATCAACATACTAATGCCACAGCCGAAATTGAACCCATGTTTAAAGGGATCGCACAGATTATCGGAGTAATTATGGCCATTGACAACGGGGTGTGCGATGAATAGTACTTGGCTTGAAAAAAATACATTCCATTATTCTGAATTTAACGATCTGGGTCGGCTTGTAGAGGAAAAACGAAGAAAAAATCTGAAAATTTCTCTATGCCTGCCCACGTTAAATGAAGAAAAGACCATAGCAAAAGAAATTCTGATAGTGAAATCAGAGTTAATGACCCGCTATCCACTTCTGGATGAGATTGTTGTTATCGATTCCGAGTCAACAGACAAAACCAGAGAAATTGCCAGATCATTTGGCGCCGATGTTTATAAAGCAACGGAAATTTTACCTGATCTTGAATCGTTCAAAGGCAAAGGTGAAAATCTCTGGAAAGCCCTTTATGTTACAAAGGGTGATATCATCGTTTACATTGATGCAGACATAAAAAATATTCATCACAGGTTTGTATATGGCCTTTTAGGGCCGCTTATTCTTTTTGATAATATTAAATATGTAAAGGCCTTTTATGACAGACCGATTGCTATGGGAAAAAGTAAAATCAGGCCCACCGGCGGCGGTCGAGTAACCGAACTTGTGGTCAGGCCCCTTTTTTCTCTTTTTTTTCCGGAACTTACACAGATTTTACAACCGTTATCAGGTGAATATGCCGGCTTTCGAGAAATATATGAAGCAATTCCGTTCCCCATAGGGTACGGGGTTGAAACCAGCATGATTCTAGATATTTATGAAAAATGGGGACTGGATGTCATTGCTCAGGTTGATCTTGACAGACGGATTCACAGAAATCAGGATACAAGGGCATTGGGAAAAATGGCGTTTGTTATTCTTATGACATTTATCAATCGCAAAATAAAATTAGGGTTAATAGATATTAAAGAAGATCTTTCCAATGAAATGATACAATATAACCTTATAAAAGACGAGTACAAACCGGATGTTTTTCAAACAGAAGGGCATGAGAGACCGCCAATTCTAGAAATTCCGGCCTATCGAGAAAAATTTAAAAAATAACCTTTCTGGAAAGCAATAGAGCCGGCTGAAGGTTTTCTTAAGGCGGTTTGTTTAAAACCGTCCGAACACAATCTGTTTGTGGATCATGCTGTCGGGGCCATGGACGGATGATAAAAAAAAGCCTGGGCCGCATCAGTGGGAGGCTACATTTTCTCGCACAAGTTATCGGGTTACGACCCAGGCTGTAAAACAGTTAGTCCAAAAAAAAGTAAAAATTTATTTCGGATGTCTGCTAACAGAATTAAAACGACTAATCAAGCTTTTTTTTAAAAAATATTTATTTTTTTTTAGTTACGGTCTATTGGCTTTTCTAATATGTTTTTGTGCCTTTGCTTTTAAAAACAAATTATATATGCCCATGAGAATTCCTTCCGGTAGAAACACGAGCACCAGGCAGAGAAAAACACCATATGCAATGATGTGATACTGTTTTGCAACGTGGAGTGCTTCGGAAATACAGGTTAGAACTCCGGCACCTAAGAGCGACCCCCAAAGGCTTCCCATCCCGCCGACAATAACCATGGTTACGACCTGGATAGAATAATAGAAATCGTAAGAACTGGGGCTGATAAAGGTAATGTAGTGGGCATAAAGGCTTCCGGAGATGGATGCGAACATGGCGCTCAAGACAAAAACCTTTACTTTATAATCGGCGGTATTAACCCCCAGGGAGTTTGCAGCCACTTCACTGCCGGATATGGCGCGTAACGCCCGGCCCACCCTGGAGTTAAGTAGATTTCTGGCCGCAAGCATGAACAAAAAAACAAAGGTCCAGATCAGGTAAAAATTTTTCAGATCATTATCAAAGGTCAATTCGCCCATAGTGAGTGGCGGTATCCCCATCAAACCGTCGTGCCCACCGGTGAACTGCTCCAGCTCACCCATGAGAATATTGATAATAATACCGAAGCCCAGAGTGGCCATTACCAGATAGTGTCCCCGGAGCTTTAAGGACGGATATCCGATCAGATATGCAACAGCTCCCGTGGCCAGCATTCCCACCAGCATGGCCGGCCATAAAGGGAATCCATAGTTCACGGTCAGTACTCCCGAGAAGTAGGATCCCAGGCCGTAAAACGCAGCATGGCCCAATGAAATCTGTCCGGCAAATCCTATCAGCAGGTTCAGCCCCACCACCACAATGGTATTGAGACCGATCACATTCAGAACAATGAAATAATATTTGCTTTCCACAAACAGCGGAAGAAGAATAATAATAACTGCCAGTGCTCCGAAAGCGAGAATGTCTTTTTGCTTCAACAGAGTGTTCATTGTTTATGAAAAATTCGCCTTAAACTCTTTCCGCCTCCCCGTACCCCATGATTCCCGTAGGTTTGAGAAAAAGAACCAAAAGGAGGACGAAAAATGCGATGGCGTCTTTATATTGAGAGGATACCAGGCCCGCACCCAGTGATTCCATAAGACCCAAGATTATACCGCCCAGTATTGCACCTGCAAAGTTTCCGTATCCGCCGAGAATGGCCGCGGCAAACCCCTTCAATCCCAGCATGATTCCCGTATCATAGGACGTGGTGGAAATCGGCGCTATTATTATCCCGGCCACCGCACCCAAGGCGCCGCTGAAGGCAAAGGAAAAAAGGGTGATACGATTCACCGAAATACCCGCCAAGGCAGCCGCTCTTCGATTAACCGCTGTTGCCCGCATGGCCTTGCCCATTAATGTTTTCTTAAAAAAATAATGAAGCATCAGCATTACCAGCACGGTAATCGCAAATATCCAGATATGCTGGGGCACTATGGTGCCCCCTCCCAGGAGATGGATCGGGTTTTCACCGGAGAAGGCCGGAACACCGACATTGTCGGTCCCCCAGACCTCCTGAGCGGTTCCCCGAAGAACTTCCGATAGTCCGATTGTCAAAAAAATAAGAACGATGATCTGTTTTGACCGGGCATGTCGTATGGGTCCTATCTCTATGAGGGCTCCGATGAGGGCAACCCCGGCCGTGGATAGAAAAAAGGAAATAATCAGTTTAACCTTTAGAAGAACCACCAGGGTGTACATAAACATGCCGCCAAGGGATATGAATTCACACTGGGCAAAATTGACAATTCCGGTGGCGTTATGGATGATATTAAACCCCATGGCCACAATGGCGTAAATAGCGCCAATGGTCAAACCGGTAACGATATACTGCGCGATTTGTTGTGAAAAATCCATAAATATCAACCTTTACGCTTCTTTCCCACAGGGCAAACCCATTTGAACCCAGTATAGGGAGAACGCTTCACGACGGCGTGTATCTCTTTACAACCGACTGAAACTTGTACTTAAGCACCCGTAAGCTCGAGCCGCGCCAGAGGTGTTAAGAACAATTCGTTGCTAAATTATCATATTGATTTTTTAATTATAATTTCATTCGGCTCGGACTAACGCGTGCTAAAGCCCTTCAAACAGTCAGTCGGTTTCCAAGAGAAACACGCCGTCGCTTCGCTGCAGCGAAATCAAATGTGTTCGCCCTGTCTCTTTCCATAGTTCCTTGGGTCTATCGGAGGAAAGAGTTAAAACGGATCAACCTTCTAATTAGTGCCCATCCATAAATCTATATTGGTACAAATTATGTTTCCAATGCAGAAATGAGCAATTTTTCGCAAGGTCAAGGAAATCAAGGAACACCGCGGAGGCGTACACGTAGTACGCCGCACAAGTGATTCCGCAGATTGACCCCAGAGAAATAGGCTCCGCATTTAACGGGGCAGGCGCAGAGATTGCGGAAAAGGGCCATTTCTGGTTGGAAACTAATCAAGCAATTTCCAGCTCCCTTTGGTGGCCTTGATCATAACAATGTCTTTCATTGATAAGCCGTTATGATCCTGAGGGCTTATATTGTAAATGCCGCTGATCCCCACATACCCCTTGGTATTTTCGATAGCATCCCGGATTTTAGCCCTGTCCGGGCCGGCCTTTTTAATGGCATCAATAACGATGAAGGCCGCGTCCGCTCCATAGGCGACCATTGTTCCCGGTTCATGGTTGAATTTTTCTTTATACGCCTTTACATAATCCAGAATTTTCTGTTTTTGGATATCGGTGTCGGGAAGTTGATCCCCTACCACAATTTTGGTAGAAGGCATCATTACACCCTCTCCGGCCTCTCCGGCTACCTTCCAGAAGATAGGATCTCCGGAGCCGTGGCATTCAAACAACGGCGCCTTAATCCCCAACTGTTTGACATTTTTGGCAATGATTCCCATGGCAGGACCCACCGTCCAGGCGATGATTCCGTCAACGTTTTTGGCGTTGATGCGGGTCAACTGTGCGGTGATATCAATATCTTTGGGTTGAAAGGCCTCCTGGGCAACAACTGTTACGCCATACTTGGGTGCCTGGACCATTACGTTCCTGAGACCGTCTTTTCCGAATCCTTCGTTGGAATAGAGAAATCCTATGTTTTTGATGCCATGTTTGCTCATGTACTGGCAGATCTTACCCATTGCATCTGCAGCCTTATATGGAGATTTAAACGTCCATTTGGGTAGCGAGTTTGGATCCTTTTTATCCAGAGGAGCCATCAAGATAACATCTCCTCCCGAATGCATGAAGGTTGGAATCTTTTCTTTTTCAATAAATCCTCTCATGGCCATAGCTGTTCCGGTAAGTGTCGGTCCGATGATGGCCACCACGTCTTGGGATTCCAAAACTTTTTTCAGGGCCATGACCGCTTTGGTGGGGTTGCTCTCGGTATCTCCCATCACCATTTCCAGCATACGGCCATTGATGCCTCCTTTTTGATTCACCTCATCTATGGCGAGTATTACGGCATCCCGCTGGGATGTTCCGATATGAGCGGCGCGGCCGGTTAGAGCAAAAATACCCGCAATTTTAATGGATTCAGCACTATAGCAAAGTGGTGATCCCAACATAAAACTGACAGCCAGAGCCCCTACAACGATCATCAAAAATATTTTTTTCATTTTTTCTCTCCTAACCCGGACAAGCCGGAACCAAAAATATTTGCCAGAAAGACGCTAAGACCCGCCCGCCTCGCCTAAGGCGAAGCCGATGGCGGGCAGGCACAAAGGATATATTTATTATTCTTTCTTCGTGCCTTGGTGTCTTAGTGACGGAATGAAAAAAGTTTTGCCACAAAAAGGACAAAATTTACAACTCAGGAACCAATGAATTTGGGTAGCCACTTTTGCGCTCGTGATATATAAAATTTTTCACCCCCCCTCATTGTTATTTGTAATTTCCACTAACTCAACGACTCTGTGAACGGATATTAAGTGCCTAAGAATCTTGTCCAAGATAGGCCCTTTTTACTTCCACAGTCTCAAGAAGATCAGATGCGATCCCATGGAATCGAATTTTTCCGGTTTCCAGCACATAGGCTCGATCAGATATTTTAAGCGCTGCTCTTGCATTTTGTTCTACCAGAAGAATGGTGGTTCCCTCATCTCTTAGTTTTTTAATAACAGAGATGATTTCTTGAACCACCAGCGGTGCGAGACCCAGCGAGGGCTCATCCAGGAGCAAAAGGACCGGTTTCCCCATCAACCCTCTGCCCATGGCCAGCATCTGCTGTTCTCCGCCGCTAAGGGTTTCCGCTCGTTGATTCAGCCGTTTTTCAAGAACAGGAAATAGCTGTAATATGTATTTAAAATCTTCTGATATTTTTTTTTTGTTCCGCCTTCCTCTCCTCCGATAAGCCCCGAGTTCGAGATTCTCCCGGACCGTTAACGGCCCGAAAAGATGCCTTCCTTCCGGAACCTGGATGATGCCCATCCCAACGATCTTTTCGGGAGAAAAAGATACGATATTTTCTCCTTTAAATACTATTTTTCCTTGGGATGGCCGGATCATACCGGAAATAAGGTTTAAAAGCGTTGTCTTTCCGGCGCCGTTTCCACCGATCAAAGCCAAAATTTCTCCCTCTTCCTGGACAAGAGAAATCTCGTCAAGCGCTTGAACCCCTCCATAGTGGGAACTTATGCCGTCTATTTTAAGCACAACCGGTTAAAACTCCTTTCCAAGATATGCCTCAACAACTTTAGGATTGTTTTGTATCTCTTTAGAACTCCCTTCTGCGATTTTTTCCCCGTAATTTAACACCGTAATAATATCAGAGATACCCATTATTAGATTCATATCATGTTCCACTAAAATAACGGTTATTCCTTTTTTCCTGATCTTTAGAATTGTGTGGGACATCTCTTTTGTCTCTTGTAAATTAAGTCCGGCAACCGGTTCATCCAGGAAAAGAAGTCTGGGTTCCATAGCCAATGCGCGGGCAATTTCCACCCGTTTTTGATCTCCATAGGGAAGGCTGTCCACACGCAGATCAGCCTTTGAATCAAGGTCTAAAAATTTTAACGTTTCGTCGGTTTTTTGCCGAATAATTTTCTCTTCTTTCCACACCATAGGCGTACACATAAGGCACCTTAAAAATCCTGAGTGGCTCTTGGTATGTCGTCCCACCATGACATTTTCTCGAACCGTCATATTTTTAAAGACCTGGATATTCTGAAAAGTTCTACCGATTCCCATATGGGCCACCTGATAAGGACTTTTTTTAATCAGCTTTTGGCCTTCGAAAAACATATCACCGGAACCGGGAGGATATATCCCCGTAATCAGGTTAATGGCGGTGGTTTTTCCAGCGCCGTTTGGGCCAATAATGGAGAAAATCAAGCCTTTTTCAACCCGGAAGGAGAGGCGGTTTATGGCCTGTAACCCTCCAAAGTTTTTCGATATATCTTTTAGTTCAAGGATATAATCGGAATTGCTCACAATAACATGCACTCCAAAGTTAGTTCGCTTCGCTTACAATTGGAAGAATGGAATGATGGAGTACTGGAATGATGGGTTTGAAGGAGTTTTTTACAATTAAAATGGTTTAGTTCTACCTTTATCCCCAATATTCCATCATTCCACCATTCCATTCTTCCATTATGATGGCATAAATAGGTTGCCATTAATAAATCTATACTTTCAATAAATTGTTAAATTTCCGAAACGTTCAATGGGCGAGCTTTCTGTTTTATTGAAAGCTCTGTCTTCTAACCCGTATGGATCATAAGAAATTTGTACTAACCCTCATTTGTACTGTTATTCCTGTGATCAAATACCCTCTGGCTCTTTCTCTGCGTGCGAGGCAGATCTCCATGGTCCAAAATCTCCACCAGGCACCTCACCAGTATTTTGCGTCGGATTTCCGTTTCCAGACGTTCGGCCAACTGCATGTCATTTGCGTTTCCGGTATTCGCTTCCCGTTCAACCTTGATCAGCATCATATCCCGTCCGCTTTCCCGTTGTTTGAGATGTATCTGAAATTCGCTGCCAAGCCCGTCCACCCGGCTCAGTGCATGATCGATCTGGCTCGGATAGATATTTACCGCCCGGTATATAAACATATCATCCGTACGGCCGAGGATCCGGTCATGCATGGGTAAGGGCACGCCGCAGGGACATTTTTGATCAAAAAGGCGTGTAACGTCATGTGTTCGGTAGCGAATCAGAGGACTTCCTTCCTTTTTCAACGTGGTGACAACCAGTTCTCCCTGTTGGCCGCAAGGAACCGGTTTTAGTGTTTCCGGGTCAAGAATCTCAAAAATAAAATGGTCTGCCCAGTAATGGATTCCCTGGTGACGGCTGCAGTCCAGGCCCGTGCCCGGCCCATAAAGTTCGGTAAGCCCGTAAATATCAAAAATATGCTCAACCCCCATGAGTTCCTTGATGCGTGCTCGCATTGACGCGCTGTGGCGCTCAGCTCCGAGGATAATCCTTTCAACTTTGATTTTAGATAAAAGATTGCGTTTATGAATCTCCTCTGCCATGAGTAGGGCCATGGATGCCGTGGAACAGAAAACAGTGGTTTGCATATCTACCATCATTTCACAATGCATTTCCGCGTTGGCAGGCCCTAAGGGCACTGCCATGGCTCCGAACCGTTCACAGCCCGCCTGAAACCCCACCCCCGCAGTCCATAAGCCATAGCCCACGGCGATCTGCACACGATCTTCCCGGGTTAGGCCCGCAAGCTCATAGCATCTGGCAAAAATATCAGCCCATACATCAATATCTCTTTGCGTATAGCAGAGCACTTTGCGCTTCCCCGTGGTGCCTGAAGACGCATGAATGCGGACAATATCTTCAAAAGGCACTGCCCTCAAAGGGAAAGGGTATTCTTGCTGTAAATCGTCTTTATCCGTAAAAGGAAGATGTTCGATATCTTTAAGCGACCGGATATCTTCGGGTCGTATACCTGCATTGTCCAATTTCTTTTTATAGAAGGGCGAATTATTGTAAGCGTGGCCGACCGTCCATTTCAGGCCTTCACGCTGTATTTTTTTTAATTCGTCATCGTTCAAATCATAAGGAATAAAACTCATAATAACCGCCTCCAGTTAGTAAAAAAACCGGTGTTCTGAGAAGAAGCACCGGCTTTTAAATCAAAAGAGCTATGAGCTACTTCTGTCTCGGTTCGCGAAGCTTCTCACAGCTATAAAATTTTTATTTTTACTCAAGATGGTGAGCAAGCTTCATTAACGTCGCCACCACCACCAACACATTAGTTTCATTATGGCCCTTATGATGAGACCTTTCGCAAAGGTCCCATGATCCTCGGTTAATTAACTACTTAAAACTTAAACAACTTTTTTCCAGTCTGTTTGGAGCAAGCTTTTTTTCCCTTACCTGAGTTGAAACTTTTTGTCAAGTAACTATAACCTGAATTGAGCGATTTTTTACTCGATCTGCACCGATCTCTTGCGCGTCAAGGATCCGCGAAAATCCTCGACATATCCGCGGGTATGCCTGCGGTTTTCGCGAACCCTTATGCATCAAGATCTCAGCATATCTCTTCGCAAAAAATCGCTCAACTCAGGTATAAGCAGTTTCGCCGGAAATTCTGATAATGGCACGAAATCCATAGCATGTGAAAAAAAACACACGGATATCCATTTTTCTATTGAAATTTTTAATTAGAAAGATAATATAGGGCAAATTTTTTTTGCTTCATTATGAGGAGGAAAAGGATGCATAGAATACGAATCGGTGTATTGTGTATGATTATGGTTTTTCTTGTTGGGACATCTCTTGGAGTTGCCGGCGAGAATGAGACGTATGATGAGCAAAATCAAAAGGATATGTGCGTACCCATGGGGGTTATCGTACTTAAACCAGATGCGTCTGTGGACCAGAAGAAGTCTCCTGTTGAATTCAATCATTCCAAGCATTTTCGTTATGATTGCCGAACCTGTCATCACAAATGGGAAGGGAATGCCAAAATTACCAATTGTACAACTTCAAATTGCCATGATCTGCTCAACTCACCGGAAAAGCCTACAAAATATTTGGCTTATACGGATACGGGAATAAAGTATTACAAATATGCCTTTCATCAAAGCTGTGTTGGGTGCCATAAAGAAATAAAAATCAAGAGAAAAAAAATGGAACTGTCGTTTACGACGCGTGAAGCGAAGCTGCCTAAAACCGGCCCCACCGCTTGCATAGAGTGCCACCCCAAAGAATAATCTTGACGGTTTCGTAAAAAGCCCAACTTCTGCGTTGTGCTGCATTTCGCAATCATTCAACGTACGAAAAATACGCCTCATGATTACAAAATTTGCACGCCTTGAATTTGAACTTTTTACGAAACCGTCTAAATCGGACTTTTTATGAGTTAATCAATCTTGCTTTTTAAAAGATGTTAAAACAAAAGAAGATTGCAACGTTAATTAGAGAAAACAAAACACTGTTTATTGTTATTGCAGTGGTTCTTTTCCTGGTTGAACTTGAAATTTTTGCGCTTGCAGCAATGAAATCCGGGCGCAAATCATGGCTTCAGGTGATTGATGCCAATGGAAACGTAATACATGAAACAGACGGTAAGAATCTTAGTGATTTCAATAAATATTATTTTGAAAAAACGTTCGGTCCGTTTGAACAATATCATGTTAAGCTTGAAACCAAGCAATTCCCTTTTCCCTTCAGAGCATGGTTCGTGGCGGCTGTGGGTATCCCGGTTGGCGCCATTCTTTTATTTGCGTTTGCTGTTCAAGCATACTTGTCTCTTTTTTATAAGGAAGGCAATTCAGATCAATATGATGTGAAAAAAACCGAGCATGAATACCGTTTTGAAAAACTCATCGCCGCCGTCAGCCGTTTCAACATCTTTACCATAGGTTTCCTGGTATTACTTGGGGTTTTTTCTTACTGGGTTGTGCCCAATCTGATCGTTCATGTGGGAAAGCTCGGTGTTGAAACCCTGACCCGATACAAATGGATCTTTTTGGCTTTTGGTATGGTTTTCTTGGGTTTTGCCATATGGGTAGTCTATTTAAGGTATCTTCTGGCAAAAAAAGCCATAGAGAGCCACGCAGAAATCGATAAATATCGACTGCAGCTTGAATTTGATCACGGCAACAGATATCCTCTCCGGCTGGTACACGATCAAAAAGAAACAACCGACACGTCGATTTGAGCCTCGGCATATAACGGTTAATTTCGAGACATGAGCCGGTTCGGGAACTATTTTGCCTTGACATTTGCCTTGACATTTGCAAAAAGAGCATTTTGTTGATTTATAAGTATGATGAAGGCCCGGCGGTTTTTGCGGGTTGATTTCGCTCTAAAGGATTTTTCCCTTTGTCGGCGTGACGACCTGAAGCTTGGGACTACAAATGAGAGGATTTAAAAGGAGGTCAGAATTATGGCAAACGGGATCGTGAAGTGGTTCAGTGATAAAAAAGGGTTTGGATTTATTGAGCAGGAAGACGGTACGGACATTTTTGTCCATTATTCTTCCATTAACATGGAAGGGTTCAAAACCCTTGCTGAAGGAGAACGGGTGACTTTTGACGTGGAACAGAGCGACCGCGGACCGTCAGCAAAAAACGTCCAAAAAGCTTAGTTTCTAAAATAATAATGTTATCAAAGGCATCTCATTGAAACAATGATGGGATGCCTTTTTTTGTTTGCTTTATCTGGAAGAGCCGGAATCAAACGTTACTCTAACTGTTTGTTCTGAAGCCACCTTTCAAGGCGTCGAAGACCTTCTTTTATGGAGATCCGGGGGGCATATCCCAAGTCTTTTCCGGCAGCGCTGATATCGAACCAGTGAGCTTTTGCGAGTTCATCTGCCAGAAAACGCGTCATCCGGGGCTCTTTGGTAATATTAAAACTTCGATAAGCCAATTCGAGCATCACTCCGATCAGCCATGCCATGTTGCGGGGCATTGAACGCTTTACAGGAGCAAGACCTGCCGCCTTTAGAATATGGTTTATCATATCCCATAAAGGAACCGGGTCGCCCTGGCTGATAAAATATATATTTCCGGAAAGTTTGGGGTTCTTTTCCAATGCATCCGCAGCCAGAATATGGGCATCTGCAGCATTGTCTATGTAAACCGTGTCTATAAGGTTTTTACCGTTACCCACTCTTACGAGACGGTTCGCTCTTGCGATAATCCTGGGGACAAAATGTTTATCCCCGGGTCCCCATATCAAATGAGGCCTCAAAATGATTGTCATTAAGCCCTGGCCGGCGGCCTTGATGACAACCTGTTCGGCAATCGACTTTGTTTGCGGATAATACGCATGATACGTTGCCGGATAAGGAACAGATTCGTTAACCCCCTCCATGTCTGTACCGTTAAAGACAACGCTGGGCGAACTTGTATAAATCAGTCTTGAAATATGATGTTTTTTACAGCCGGCAATAACGTTTTGGGTGCCGGTTACATTTGTTCTGTAGTAGTCGGAATAATTCCCCCAGATCCCGGCTTTTGCCGCGGTATGAAAAACAAGGTCCACGCCCCGCAATGCGTGTTCAATTTCGCTTTTATTGCAGATATCGCCCTGTATATGTTCAATGCCCATGGATGAAAGTTCGGGGTAAGGGTTGCGGGAAAAGCTTCGGACATGATATTTTTTTTCCACAAGCCGTGTTACGATAGCGCTGCCCAAAAAACCGCCTCCCCCTGTGACCAGAACTTTTTTAGGATCGGTTGCTTTTATTGGTTCATGATTTTTCATTAACTTAATTTCTTCTCTGCCCATATTGCCAGCTTTTCACGGAAAATCTTTGAATTATGGCGGATATCTACAGGAAAAGACTTACAAAACAACATACTGTCAATGTTTTTTGTGAATTCATTTTGCTGTGCAAGCTCAAAAAGTTCTTTTTTGATTTTCTTTTTTTTAACCTTGTTTTTTTTATGTTCCAGTTCGATGCATATTACCGGTTTTTGTTGATGCACAGGGCCGATTCCCACAAGGGCGCTTCGAAACACCATGGGATGATTGTTGAAGATCGCCTCACAGGGGATGGTAAAAAGAGTCGTTTCTTCAGTGGTCACACGGTGGCTTTTGCGACCGCAGAACCATATCCTTCCCTTTGAATCCATCCATCCGAGATCACCCATCCGGTGCCATACCGTACTGCCGTCTTTAATCTTGGAAAGGGCATCTGCTTCGGGGTCTTCAAAATAGTGTCGGGTGACCAGATCTCCTCTCACCGTTATTTCACCAATTTCGGTGTCTTCAACCACAAGGTCGGTTGACCATTTGTTGATGGCATGGTCACTGATTTTGATAATTTGTACGTCTAAATCGTTAATGGGACGTCCGATGCAGATTCCATAGCCTTGCTCGCTTAATCTTCTGGTTTCAGACAGAATTTCATTGCTCGAGATAGATATGACGGGCACCGCTTCGGTGGCCCCGTATGGCGTATGAATCTCGGCATCTCCACACAGCATGGAAGCAAACTGCTCTATAACGGATGGTGGGACCGGTGCTCCGGCTGAAATTACCCTTTTCAAAGACGGCAGCATTATGTTTTTTTGTTTGCCGTATCTGCCCACGCGATTCAAAAGGGCGGGTGACGCGAACATGCTGGTAACCCCTTGGTTTAAAATAGCCTCAATGATTTTTTTAGGGTTTACCCGTGCCGGTTTCGTGGGATCCATGTCCGGTATTACCGACGTTATTCCCAGTGCCGGCCAAAATAGAGCAAAAAGCGGAAATGTGGAAAGATCTATTTCATCGAAAGAAATGTCCAGGTGGGATTTTATATGACGGAGCTGAGCATCGAAGTTGCCATGAGTGTAAACCGCACCCTTGGCCGGTCCGGTGCTGCCGGTGGTAAATAGGATGGCGGCTGTCTCATCCCGACTGGTTTTAGCCGCTGTATAGGGTCTCCAGGGAACCTGACGCACCCGGTTAAGTGTAACACCTTTCAAAAACCAGCGCCGTCCCACGGTAATCCATGTCCTTACGGTATTGAAATATTTCGGATAAAAGGTTGGAAGTACATGAGCGGCAGGGATACCGATAAACGCATGGGGACGGCCTTGTTTAAAACAGTCGACCATACGGCGCATTCCCATTCCTGGGTCTACAACAACCGGAACCGCCCCGGTTTTGAAAAGTGCGAATATGATCATAAAAAATTCCAGGCCGGGTTTTACCATCAAAATAGTACGGACGCCGCGCGTGATACCCGCTTTTTCAAACCCGTGGGCCAGACAGTCGGATTCCCGATCGAGTCGCAGAAAGGTAAGGTGAGAATATGTAACTCTGCCATGATTATCCCGGCCTGCCGGATAAACAACCGCCTTTTTATATGGGTCTATTTTTGCTATCCTTTTGAGATAGGATGAGACGTTTACGGCATTTTTTTCATGATTGGTCGGTATCATTGGTTCGAATCAATTTCAGGTTGATAATTTTCATAGGGATTTTTTTATTTAATATACGACGAACTAAGGGGCCGGGAAACGAGGAAGTAAATAAACTCTAAATGGATACAACATACTAATATGACTAGGTTTTAAAAAGTGACACGTCTTTCCCGGTCCCTCTTAAGTGACAGGCTCGAATACTATGAGGTAGCTGATTTGTGTAATCTCTCTGCAAGCCAAATTTTAATAATCGATTGCCGAGGAACACCAAGACGTTTAGCCTCTTTATCTAGGGATTGAATCATCCAGAGAGGAAAATCGACATTAACCCTTTTTTGCTCCTGGTTCGGCCGTCTTGCCTTTGAAAGGTCTATATGCTCTAAAATGTTTTTCCCTTCATCAAACTTTTTATCTAATTCTTTAGCTTTCATAAAGCTCAATCTCCTCATTTCTGGCACGCCGTACTGAGATAATTCGAATATTATCATTGCGATATGTGATAATCCCAGTCCAATGTTTTTCGCCTATTTTGCCAATAACCAAGAATCTCGGTTCATCGGTTGTTTTCGTTGGGATCTCCAATAAATCAATATCATCCCAAAGCTCTTGAGCCTCAATAAGATCAATCCCATGCTTAATTTTGTTGCTATCCGATTTTTCCGGGTCAAATTCAAAGTTCATGGTATGTTAAATATACCAGATAGGTATATTTTGTCAACCTTATTGATATGATGAGATGATTATGGATGCGAATATACGACCGCAATCAGCTGCCCGCCGTGGCACTGGCAATCAACTTAGCCGAGGGGACACACATGGGGATTACCTTAGAAATCGGCTATGTAGTGTGGGTCAGCGTGTATTGCATTGTTGTGTGCCGGGCACGGCACGTATTCTTAAGGGTGAGCCGAGCTTCGTGGGTGAACGAAGCTTGGCAAGTCCCAGATCC
>Ga0315535_1000803_pt1 | contig 21609 bp, 13 predicted proteins | sample SalMarSW160220MG_2_FD_203092 | JGI IMG/M metagenome (GOLD analysis project Ga0315535, IMG submission 203092) | Salt marsh sediment microbial communities from the Plum Island Ecosystem LTER, Massachusetts, United States - Salt Marsh Sediment SW1602-20 ... | reverse complement strand
GGACCCCGGGGATTCCCAACTCGGAGCGGCTGGCAGCCTCTCCGCTCCGGGCCTGGCTCTCGCCAATGGCCAGCACCACCACATCGGAGCTGCGGGCCAGGCGCAGAGCTTCGCCGAAACCCGAAACTTCGTCCCCTTCAAAACCACATCCGGGCGCATAGCTGATCGTGGCACCGGGATACCTGTTCATGAGTCCGGCGCGAAGCGTGACCACCTGGTCGATGTCGCCCGCACCGTGCCAGCTCCCCAGCAGGTCGACCTGGTTGTCGGCCAGCGGGCCAATAAGCGCAATGCGCCGGGGCGATGCCAGGGGTAGGATGGCAGATCCTTTAAAGGCTTCGTTCTTGAGCAGGACCACCGATTCACGGGCCGATTGCAGGGCGTGCTCCATGATTTCCTGCGAGTGCACCACGCTGCTTTCCCGCCTGTCATCAAAATAGCGGTAAGGATCATCGAAGAGCCCCAGCTGAAACTTAACCCGCAATACCCTTTTTACGGCCCGGTCGATTTCTTCCAGGGTGATGCTGCCATCCTCCAGTGCCCCCTGCATGGTTTCCATGTAAATGGCCGATTGCATGTCCATGTCCACCCCCGCGGTCAGGGCCAGTATTCCCGCCTGCCGGCGGTCGGCAGCCACACCGTGGGCGCGCAGTTCATCGATGCCCGTGTAATCGGTCACCACAAAGCCTTTAAAGCCCCATTCCTCCCGGAGAATCCGGGTCATCAGGTAAGGGCTGGCCGTGGCAGGTACCCCGAAGAGTTCGTTGAATGAGGCCATGACCGTAACAGCCCCGGCCGCTACACCGGCCCGGTAAGGAGGGAGGTAATCCTGCCGGAAAGCGATTTCCGACATATCCACGGTATTGTAATCACGGCCCGCCACCGGTGCCCCGTAGGCGGCATAGTGTTTGATGCACGCGGCCAGGGTATAGGGATCCGACAGGTCCTCTCCCTGGAAACCCCGCACCCGTGCCGCGGCGATGAGCGATCCCAGGTAAGTGTCTTCGCCGTTTCCTTCGCTCACCCGGCCCCAGCGCGGGTCCCTCGAGATATCCACCACGGGGGCAAAGGTCCACGTCAGTCCCGATGCGGCTGCCTCCCCGGCGGCCAGCCGGGCCGATTTTTCCATAAGTTCCAGGTTCCACGAACAGGCTTCTCCCAGGGGAATGGGGAAGATGGTCCGGTGACCGTGCACCACGTCATAACCAAAAAGCAGCGGGATGCCCAGCCGGGTCTCCTCCACGGTGATCTTCTGGAGATTGCGGTTGTAGGCCACCGTGTGGGCGTTGAAGATGTTCCCGCACCTGCCCGAGCGGATATCCTCCACATACTCCTTCCGCATGGTGGGACCGGTCACATCCCAGTCGCTGGTCAGCAAGGTGAGCTGTCCCGCTTTCTCCTCCAGTGTCATCAGGGCCAGCACCGAATCCACTTTCCGGTCCAGTTCGCTCTCTTCCGATACGCTGCGCGGGTTCATCCCACAGCCCTTCAGGATCAGGATGGTGACAGCCAACAGGGGTATGATATATAGCGGTGTTCTTCTCATCAGTAAGTAAATCCCAGTAAAGTGAGTCCGGCCCTTACCTCTTCATTTTTCATGAACAAATCCCAGAGCAGTCCGCTCCTGTAGTTCTCGATCATCACCACAATGGGCCCCTGGTCGATGGCCAGGTAGCGCTGCGGGAACCACCCCTTCTGCAGGCTGAAGGCATCGTAAAAACCGTAGGGTCCCATGAGCTTCGCTCCCAGTGAATCGTAAAAATACCTGGCTGCCTTCATGGATTCCACCGGTGTATAGGGAAAGCTGGAAAGCGCCGCAGTCGGGGAGATGACCCCCAGGTCGTTTGTGGGACTGTGTGCCTCGTAGCCACCCATGGAGTAACTGGCTGAGAGGCCCCAGCAATTTTCTCCATAGCCTTTGTAATGGTGTGGATTTTCCACGCAGTAGAGATAATTAATCAGGGCGGTGTTCACGTTGTGGGTCCAGTAATCGGAGTACGCATCCTTCAGGTGCCGCGGGTCGAGCCCCAGGAAGGAATAGTGGATCCAGAACAGCGGTCCGCCATATTCCCGGGCCCCGTTGTGGTTCATATCCAGGAGCAGGCCATACTTGTAATTCTCTCCGCTGATGGCGCCCTCCCGTGCCCACCCGCTGTGGTAGGCCTCCGGGGTGATGGGATGCGTGGGGGATGAGGCTGCCAGGACATAGGTAATCAGGCATTCGTTGAAACCCTCGATGTGGAGGTTCATCTCCCATTGGTAGGTGGGCGACCAGTGCCAGGTGAGGACCTGCTCCCCGTCTCGCTGGTACCAGTCCCACTCCACGGCGTTGCAAAGGGCGGCGATCCGCTCCTGCAGATCCGCCTCCCCGGGATCATCCCCATGGAGGTACTGCCTGATGGCAAGCAGGCCCTGCACCAGGTAGGCGGTCTCCACCAGGTCGCCGCCGTCGTCCTTCTCACTGAAAGGCTTTACCCTGCCTGTTTCGCCATTAAGCCAGTGGGGCCAGGCACCATGGAAGCGGTCACTATATTCCAGGAAAGTGATGATCCGCGTGAGCCGCTCCACACCTTCGGCGCGGGTGATAAATCCCCGCTCCATGCCCACGACCAGGGCCATCAGTCCGAATCCGCCACCACCCGAAGTGACAATGTGCTGGTCATTCTGGAGATAGAACCCGTCTACATGGAAGCGCTCCCTGGCCATTCCCGAGACGGGTTCAGCCCCGTCCCAGAAATACTGGAAGGTGTAATACTGGATGGTATCCAGCAACTGGGTATCGCTCAGCGGAGCCCTTTCTGCTGTCCGTGTCCCGCAGGAGAACAGCAAAAGGGCTGCCAGGAACAACATGTATGTTGCCCCCTTTACCATCCGGGATTCTGTAAAAGCTGACCGCCGCTCAGGTCAACTTCTGTCTGTGGAATGGGATACCACTCGTGTTTCCCGGTCTGGAACCCATTGCCCGCCAGCACCGTGGCTGCCCTTCCGGTCCTGAGCAGGTCCCAGTAATGGTCCTGTTCCCCGGCCAGCTCGAGCCTCCGTTCTTTCCAGATATCCTCCAGGGTCGGAGCGCCGATGGCTGCCAGGTTAACCCTTGCCCGTACCCGGTTCAGGGGTGTGGCTGCATCGCCTCCTGCATGGATGGCTGCCTCGGCATTGATGAGCAGGATTTCAGCAAAACGGAGGATACGCACATTCTGGTCGCATCCATAGGGTCCGGTTACACGATCGATCCGCGAGGGCACATAAGCCTTGCCATTGTACCGGGGCAGACCGTCGATCCCTTCCATGACTTCATTCCCGGCAATGGTATCCCCATCTTCGGTAATATCCCCGAAGTACAGGATGGTCACTTTCTTGCGGACCGCATCCCCTGCCGCATCGAAGGCGCCAGCCAACACATCGGTGGGAGCAAACCATCCCCACCCGTACTGTCCCCGTACCGCCTGCACCTCTGCAAACTGGCTGTTGGAGAGTCCGGTTTCACCCGGCACCTGTGTGGCCACGATCTCGAAGAGCGACTCCACGCAAAACTCCTGTTCGGGACGGAACAGCGCATAAAAATCGGGATAGAGATCGAAGGGGCCATTGTTGATAATGTCGGCCGATACCTCCTTGCAGGCGGACCAGTCCTCCCGGTACATCAGCACCTTGGCCAGCAATCCTTTGGCTGCCCAGCGTGTGGCACGGCCATATTCGCCGGCGGGAACCGTTTCGGGAAGACCGGGAATGGCATCCCTCAGGTCGCTTTCAATGAATTCCCATGTCTCCCCGAGGCTTGCCCTTACCAGTCCCTCCGGTCCGGCCGGCACCGACCTGATGATGGGAACACCTCCGTAGGCTCTTACCAGGTAGAAGTAGTGAAAGGCCCGCAAGAAGGTGGCCTCGGCAATCAGCCTCTTTTTCAGGTTTGGGTCCATGTCGATGTCCGGAACCTGGGTGATGACCTGGTTGGAGAGGTTGATCCCCTTGTAGCGGCCTGTCCAGAATTCGAGGATCTGCAGCTGCGTTTTGGTATGCTGGAAGTTGTCGTAATCGTTGGCCCAGGAACCGTCGCCCGGACTGCTCCCTTTCAGCATGTCCTCCGAAGGGAGCGATCCCAGGATGAGGTAGTTGAAGGCAGAGATGTCCCACGATCGCAGATAGCCGTACATGGCGTTGACAGCCTGCTGGGCATCTTCGGCGCTGGTGAAGAATTCATCCCGGGGGATCTCACCTTCGGGAGGGAATTCAAGGTAGTCCTGGCAGGAGACAAGCAGGGCCAGGAGGAACATCGGCAGGATATGATATTTTTTCATGACTTAAAATTTCAAAGTGAGACCAAATGAGGTGATCCTGGAGAGCGGGTAAATCCCGTAATCCATTCCCGCCGTGGAAGGTTTTCCGCCGGGAATTTCCGGTGAAAACCCGTTGTACGCGAAGGAGGTAAAGGGATTCTGGGCGCTCAGGTAAACCCGGATCGATTCGGTGGAGATCCGGTCCGTGATCCTTTTTGGAAGGGTATAACCGACCTGGATGTTCCGGATGCGGAAATAGGCCCCCGACTCGATGAAGAAGGTGTTGGGGAAGGCATTCTTCCCTCCGGCCACATCGGCCGAGGGGTAGGTGTCGCTGGTGCCTGCACCATGCCAGCGGTTTTCGGCGAAATCGGCATCGTAATTCTCATTGCCGTAACGGCCGATCCGTTTTGCATTGTAGATCTTGTTCCCACCCACCCCGTTCAGGTCCATCCTGACATCGAAGGAGGTGTACTGAATGTTCAGGCTGAATGCATAGAGGTACTTGGGTGTGTAGCTGCCTGCTGAAATCCGGTCGGCGTCATCCAGGATGCCATCACCGCTGTGATCAATGTAGCGGAAATCGCCTGGAACGGCATCCGGCATGATCAGGCTGCCATCGGTATGGGTGTAGGCATTGACCTCGTCGAAACTCTGGAAGATGCCATCGGTCTCCCAAACGTAGAACTCCCCGACGGGATGTCCCTCCTGGGTATAGGTGGCCAGCGCGCCGTTAAAAGCATTGGCATCGTAGAAGGGAAGCGTGCCGGGTTCGAGTTTGTACACCTCGTTGTGGTTGTAGGAGAAATTACCCCCCACGTTGTAAGACAGCTTTTCACTGACCTTGTTGCTCCATTGCAGGGTCAGTTCAACCCCGGTATTCAGAATATCCGCGTTGTTATCCAGGTAGCTGCTACCCGATGTACCGGCTGTTCCGATCAGCGGCACCGGGAAAATAGCCGCATGGGTCATTCGGCGGTAGTAGCCCAGGTCCACGTTCAGGTGGTTATTCAGCATCAGGGCTTCGATACCGGCATCGTACTCCTCCACGATCTCCCAGCGAAGCAGGGGCTCGACCAGGGAAGTGATGGAGGCACCCTGGCTGATGGAGGAACTACCATAGGGCCCGTATACCACCGAATACCCGGCCCAGTTATTGACCGTTACGGTAAAGGCATTCTGGGGAACCTGGTTGTTGCCCAGCAAACCCCAGCTGGCTTTCACCTTCAGGAAATCGAACAGGTCCACGTTCTGCATGAAACCCTCTTCGGAAACAATCCAGCCAATTCCCACGGAGGGGAAGTTGCCCCACCGCTCCTCTTTGGGAAAGGTGGATGATCCGTCCCGGCGGAAGGTGGCAGTGAGCAAGTAGCGGTCCCTGAAGGAGTAAAAGAGCCGTCCGAAGTACGATGTGCTTCTGATCAGTGTGGGCCAGCCCAGTCCCTCATCCTGGTCACTGGCAGTTAAGTCCTCTATGGAACCGTTGCTCAGGTAAAGGGTCGATTCGGTAAAGTAGGGTACTCTGCTTGTGGAAGCTTTCAGCCCCTGTGTCCTGAATTGAACCATGGATAAACCACCCATGACATTCACCCGGTGATCGCCAAAGATCCGGTTGTAATTCACCGTGTTGTCAAAAGTGTAGTTAGACAGCTGGGTATTGGATTTTGAAAGATGGGACAGGGTATCGTTCTGTACTACCGAAACCCAGTAATCGGGTGTATACCCCCTGTTTTGGGAGAAATCCCCGTCGAGGGTAAATGAACTCCTGACGGACAGGTTTTTCACGGGGGTAATCTCGGCGTAGATGTTGGCCAGGGTTTTTAATCCCTCGGTTGTGTTGTTGTGGTATGCGATGGTGGCAGCCGGATTGGCAAAGTTACCAAATCCCAGGATCACCGGGTCGGTATAGGTATCGTCGTCGTTCCTGGGACTGAAAGCCGGCGGAGCAATAAAAGCCTGGTTGAGTACATCAGCGGCATTATCGGTTTTCCATCCGCTCACGGTGATCCCGTACCCTGCTTTGATAAAACGGTTCAGGGTGATGTCGGAGGTTCCCCGCAGGTTTACCCTGGTATACTTGTTGTCTTTCACCAGTCCTTCCTGGCTGGTAATTCCTATCCCGTAATAATAATTGACCGTTTCATTGCCACCGGTGAAATCAATGTTGTGGTTCTGGATACGGGCCGACTGCAGCACCTCACTGTACCAATCGGTGTTGTCGGGGTAGGCCGAAGGATCGAAGGGCGCAGAGGCGGTTCCCCTGTCGGCGCCCACGGCAATTTTCTCATTGACCAGCGCAATATACTGGTCCCTGTCGGCCATGTACAGCAGGTTGGATACCTGCTGTACACCTGCGTAGCCCGAGTAGGTCATGTGCGGCTTCTGGAATTTCCCTGTTTTGGTGGTGATCAGGATGACCCCGTTGGCTGCCCTTACCCCGTATATGGCCGCCGATGAGGCGTCCTTCAGTACGGTCATGGATTCGATCTGCTCCGGGGAGAGGAAAGAGATGTCGTTCACCAGCACATTGTCCACCACATACAACGCACTGGCATTGGAAGTGACCGTTCCCAGTCCCCTGATGCGGATGGTGGGTGATTTTCCGGGAGTCCCGTCGTTGGTGACCTGTACCCCGGCCACCTTGCCCTGCAGGGCTTGTCCCACGTTGGACACCTGCTGACTGCTGATCTCATCGGACCTGACCACCGCAATGGTTCCGGTCACATCCTTCACGGCGGCCGTTCCGTAACCGATCACCACCACCTCGTTTATGTCAAAAGACTCCTCGGCCATAGAGACGTTGATGCTGGTTTGTCCGGCAACCGCAACTTCCTGGGTTGCGTAGCCGATGAAGCTGTAGACCAGGGTAGCATCGGACGGGACCTGGAGGTTGTAGTTGCCATCCAGGTCGGTGATGGTTCCCTGCTGTGTTCCCTTGACCAGGATGGTCACCCCGGGAATCCCTCCCCCGTCGGGGTCGGTCACCCGGCCGTTCACTTCAACGGGTTGCTGACCGAAAAGGGCCAGTCCTGGAAGTGCACACAGGATGAATAGTATCAGTTTTTTCATAGGTTGGTGTTTTCTGATGTAGTTTGGTAGATCCAAGTTCCGTAAAAGAGTCATGCCGGACCAACTGAAAGGGTACACCTCTAACGCTTCCGGAAAAACGTATAGGAAAAAAGAGTTCACCATTAACACATCAATCTAAATGAGATAAATTATATAATATTGAAATACAAATAATTAATAAGTAGTATATTTGAACGAAATGTAATATTGATGCATAAAATAAGATTGTAATAGCATGCGTTATAGTAGTCTGTTGGCTGTTTTTATCCTATTTTTAACCTCGGGCAATGGTACCGCACAGCAGCAAGAGCCCCATATCGTCAGGAATTTCGAAAAGCAGGAGTACAAAGCCGAAAGTCAGAACTGGTCCCTTACCCAGGGGCAGAATGGCTATATCTATGCAGCCAACAACGCCGGACTTCTTGAATTTGACGGGGTGGAGTGGAGTTTTTATCCCTCTCCCAACGGAACCGTCATACGCTCGGTGGCAGTGGACCGGAATCAGCGGATCTACACCAGCGGTTATATGGAAATCGGGTACTGGGAAAGGAGCGGGAAGGGAGAGCTGATTTACCAGAGCCTCAATTCGCTGGCTGCTCACCTGTTCGGGAAGAACGAAGAGTTCTGGAATACAGTGATTATCGGGGACAAGGTATACTTCCATTCCTTCTCTTCGATTTTTGTCTACAACGGGGAGGCTTTCAGCGTAATTCGCACCGGCGAGAGCATCAATGCCATCAGTCAGTACCGGGGACAGCTCTGCGTAAGCATCGGGGGACGTGGATTGTTCATGGTAAAGGATTCCATACTGACTCCTTTCCTGGTTCAGACGGAGATCAGCAATATGTATGTTCATTTCTTCCTCTCCCTGCCAGATTCGAGCCTGTTGATCGGGACCGCTTCCAACGGCCTCTACCTCTATAAGGAGAACCAGCTAAGCCCTTTCCTGGAGGAGTGGAGGGATTATTTTTCAGAGAACGAGATCAACCGCGGAGCGATCACCATGGAGGGAAACATCGTTGTGGGAACCCTGCTGGACGGTATTGTTGTTTTTGATCCCCAGGGGAAGCTGCTGCACCGCGTCAACCACGAAAACGGCTTGCAGAACAACACGGTACTCGGCATCTATTGCGACGAAGAGAACAACATCTGGCTGGCCCTTGACCGGGGAATCGATTTTGTTTCCTTCCATGTGGAACCCTCCTACACCGTTTACGAATATGGTGATATCGGTGCCATTTACTCTGCTGCCATCTACCGTGGCGATCTCTACCTGTGTACCAACCAGGGTGTTTTTTATCGTGACCGGGAGAATATACGGGATGCGTTCCGTCTTATCCCGGGAACCCAGGGACAGGCCTGGAGCTGCGACGTGTTTGACGGTCAGCTGATCGTGGGTCACAACGTGGGCACCTTCCGGATCGAGAACCACTCAGCACAACAAATCAGCGGGGTATCGGGTGGATTCAGCATCACCCGGGATCCACTGAAGCAGAATCTGCTGGTGCAGTCGACCTATACAAACATTGTATTTTACCAGAAGCAGGATCAGAACTGGAGCTACAACTATCAGTTGCGCGGATTCCAGGACCTGATCAGGTACATCCAGCTGGACTACTTCAACAATATCTGGGCCAGTCACATGTACCGGGGCATCTACCGGCTGAAGCTGGATGATGAACACAAAACAGTTACGGGAACCCGCTATTACGGGGAGAAGGTTTTTGGCAAGGAGTATGGCATCCATGTTTTCAATATCGGGAACAGGATCGTTTTTTCCACCGGTACGCAGTTCTTCACCTACAGCGATCTGAACGACACCATTGTCCCCTACGGGCAGCTGAACCAATCCCTGGGCGTGCATGCACGGGCCCACCGCGTGGTGGCCGCCGGAGACCAGCATTACTGGTTTATCGGGAAGGAGCACATCGGGCTCTTCAGGATCTCGGACCAGGGCACTTCGCTGGTCAGGGAGTATCCCACCGAGCTGTTCAGGGATCACCTGATTGCCGGGTATGAGAACATTGTCCCCATCAGCACCACCGAGGCCCTGCTTTGCCTGGACAACGGCTATGCGATCCTGCGTGCCGGGGTGCCCGATCTCTCCTCGGGCATCGAAGAAAAACACCTGGTGGTGCGGGGGATCACCATCCGGGGCCGTTCTGGGGTCACCGAACACCTGCCCCTGGACCAGGGCACCATCCGGATCCCCTACAACAGAAACAGCCTGACCCTGGCCTTTGCATTCCCCCACTACTCGCCCGGCGTTTACTCCTTCGCATCTTTTGTGGAGGGACTGGACGTGGCCTGGAGCGAGCCGCTGGACAAGCCTGTTTTCGATTTCACCCGGATACCCGCTGGAGAATACACCATCCGGGTCAGGGCATTCAACGAATGGAGAAGGAGCAGCCAGGAAACCACAATCAAACTGATCGTTGCCAAACCCTGGTACCAGAGCCAGGTGAGCATCCTGGTGTACCTGCTCCTGGTTATTCTCCTTTTTCTCCTGGGAAGAACCCTTTTATTGAGAAGGATCAGGGCCAGGGAAATGCGGATCCAACGGAGCAAGGAGCAAGAGCTCGTCCGGCTCAGAAACGAGAAGCTGAATGCGGAGCTCTCCTTCAAGAGCCAGGAGCTGGCCACCTCGACCATGGCCATTATCCGGAAAAACGAGTTCCTGATGGAGCTGAAGGAGATCCTCAAGGCGCAGAAGGAAGAGCTGGGAACCCGCTTTCCCGAAAAATACCACACACGGCTGGTGCGCAAGATCGACAACAACATCTCGAGCATGGACGACTGGAACGTCTTCGAGATCCATTTTGAAAAAGCCCACGAGAAATTTCTCCAGAAACTGACCTCCAAATACCCCCACCTCTCCCACAGCGATCTCAGGCTGTGTGCTTACCTGAGGATGAACCTGAGCTCCAAGGAGATCGCCCCCCTGCTGCGCATCTCCTACCGGGGCGTTGAAAACCACCGCTACCGCCTGCGAAAAAAGCTGCTTTTAAAGAAGGATGTGAACCTGACCGACTTTATATTGTCATTATAAGCACATGAAAAAGGTAAACCTGGCTTTGAGATTCCTGATGGAAGTGGCCGCCATCGTCACTTTTGGAATCTGGGGATACGCCCTCACCGGCTCCGGACTCCGGATTGTCTGGGCCATTATGATGCCCCTTTTGTTTGCAGCCCTGTGGGGCATCTTCGCCGTGAAGGACGACCCCAGCCGCTCAGGCAAAACAGTGGTCAATACCCCGGGCATCGTCAGGTTGATCCTGGAACTGACGCTCTTCGGGACCGCAGTGTGGATGCTTTTTGACCTCGGGTATTCCACCCTGGAATGGATACTGGCCGGGGCGGTCATCCTCCACTACATTTCCTCCCTTGACCGCATCGGCTGGTTACTGAAAAAGAAGTAATTTTTTTTACTAATTTTGTGGGCGCAAAGCAAAAGATCCGGTCGGTTTGCCGAGTGGCTAGGCGCTGGTCTGCAAAACCAGTTACAGCGGTTCGAATCCGCTACCGACCTCTTTTAATGCACTAAACCCGCTGAATTTCAGTGGGTTTTGTTTTCGGGGGGCTTATTTGATGGGTTTCTATTTCTCTTCCGGCAAGAAATTCTCCAGTACCCATAATTCGGAATCCGTGGAGGCTCCTCCTCTGCCTGCAAAAACAAGTTTTCGCCCGTCAGGACTGATCGTAAGGTTGTATATGCCCCAGCTTCTTTGCAGTCCGGTCTTCTCGGGTTTGCCACCCTCTACAGGCACCCGCCACAGATCACAGTTCCTCATATCATTCAGATCAGGTGCCGCAAACAGGATATATCGTCCATCAGGTGACCATGCTTGATGAATTCCGGGCGTTCCCCATTCTATTTCTCCGAAACTACATATCTCCTTTACTTCTCCACCAGAGGCCGGCATTATATTCAGGGACCTTATCCCACCCCAGCCTGCATTTGAAAAGCAGAGCCAGTGAGCATCCGGAGATAGCGCAATTCTGATTCCTCTTTCAACCTGCGGATAACGAAACAGTTCCTTCTCTTCACCGGACCGGAGGTCACGAACGACGATTTGCGAGATGCCGGCATCTAATTTAGCACGTGCAAAGAAACACTTTTCATCAGGACCGTATGCCCCTCCCGTAAGACGCTCATCCGGGCCGCAGAGATAAACCGGGTTGATCTCACCTGTTTTCAGTTCGATACGGTAGATACTAAAACCCGAAATACCTGTTGAACCCCCGAAGGTTATAAATCTGCCATCAGGGGACCAGTCAGGCCCACCAATATATCTGAGCCCAAGCCGCCAGATCTCTCTGTAGAAAACCTGTTCCTTCCCTGTATCGAGTGATCGAATGCACAGGGCATTACCAAGGTTGGTGGGATAAGGAGAGTTGCCCCGCCTGGATACATAGGCCAGATATTCCCCATCCGGAGAGAAGGATGGTGTGAAATTTCCTCCTTCATAGGACTCTACCATCTTCCTGGGAGGGCTGGTGACATTGCATGTTGTGGGATCGAGGTCGACCACAAAGACATCCTCCGTTGCCCTGACAACTCCATAGTAAAGGGCGCCATGGCGTGTTAAGCCTACGGGTTGAATGCGTTCAATACCAGGCTTAATTAGTATCGGTTCTCCCTGGATTTTTATACCGGAGAGGCTAACAACCCAGAGGCTGAGGTCTCCCGTCCTGTCACTGGCAAAAATGAGCCATTGGCCATCCATCGAACAGCCAAGAAGAATATCATCTGCTGGATGTTGGACGAGTGGTGTTTCCTGCCTTGAGTCGATGTTCATTGCGAAGATGTCTCTTTCAGGATTCAAAGTATTTGGTAAGTGGTCGTAGATGATATGGCGGCTGTCAGATGAGAAGCGAATAGTTGTAGGAAATATCTGTTGTCTAAGATCGGAGAGCATACGAACTGAGCCATTTATAGTGGAAACCAGCACGATCTGATCCGGCTCATTTTTTTGAGAAACTATGGCTGCAATGTGCTGCCTGTCGGGAGACCAGGACAAGCTCCACATTTCACGGGCTTCAGCTATCTGAGAAATCACTCGTGGTTTGCCACCCTCGAGCCCAACAATTCTCAACTCTACACGCTGGCTCTCCGAATCTCTAATTTGCCAGACATAAGCGATTTGTTGACCGTCGGCTGACCAGACCGATCTCCCAGCTGATTCATGAACTGTCGCATTTTCATCTCCTTCTGTGCCCTCGTTTGTCAATGGACGTAGCTCTCCCGTCTGCAAATTCCGCAGGGCAAGATCGCCAGTGCGCCAATCCCAATAGCTAAGATATTGGCCATTGGGGGAAATCGCTCCATAGACTGAGATATCAGCAGGCGGATTCATCAGCCGGCGAGCCGTTAGCGTCCTGGGGGCGGGACTGCTGAGTACTGCCAATCTTTCCTTTGCGAGGGCCACCATCTCGATTTGATCGGGATATGTGTTAACCAGGCGAGTAAAATAATCAGTGGCTTTTTGTTTACCCATCTTTTCATTGATCAATCCGAGATGGTAAAGGGCTTTGGCAGCCACCGGACGGTCCTCCGGGTAGTTCTTAAGAATATCCAGGCAGAGTTCAGCTGCTTCTTCAAGGTTGCCCGTTACTTCTTCTTCATAAATCGCTGCTGTTAGTGCTACCGATGCCTTGTTTTTCTGTGCAGATACGGAACAAGTCAGAAACACCAGAGCGATCATCAATAAAATTCGTGTTTTCATGGTTCAATTTTCTTTTTATTTAAAAGTACCATGGGTCCTTGTTAAGCCCCTGAAGATGAGGTTAAGTTTGGTTAAGACCGGGTGAAGAACCATGGGTATTGAATCTATATCCCACCCCCCGAATGCCTGTTATCCAGTGCGACTGATCCGGATCATCTTCTATCTTCCTGCGCAGATTGGCAATATGTGTATCCACGGTCCTAGATGTAACATAAACATCATCGCCCCAGATGCTGCTGAGAATATTATCACGTTTGAGTACATGTCCCGCATGCTGCATTAGCATTTTCAAAAGGGCGAATTCGATGGTAGTGAGCTGAACAGGTACGCCATTTTTTGTGAATTCATATTTCAAAGGATCCAGTTCAAACGGACCAACCTGAATTGTATTTGCAGCAGTCTGCTGATCCCTGATCTCCGACCGGCGCAGCAGTGCTTTCACACGGGCATGAAGCTCAAACGTACTGAATGGCTTTGTGATATAATCGTCTGCCCCAAGCTCAAGGCCCAGCACCTTGTCGATTTCCTGGCTCTTGGCCGTCAGCATGATGATCGGAGTTTCGATATTGCGCCGCCGTAATTCCTTGCATATCTCCAGGCCGTCGAGCTCCGGCAGCATGAGGTCGAGGATAATGATATCCAGGTTCAAATCCAATGCTTTTTCAAGTCCTTCAGGACCTGTGGAGGCAGTCTCCACTTCAAAACCTTCAAATTTAAAGTCATCCTCCAGTGCCATCCGGATGTTCCGGGCATCTTCGATTATCAAAATCCTTTTCATCTGCACTCGTATTTTTTTTAAGTTCCACCGACCGCTATCCTGACAGTGAACGTACTTCCTTCTCCCGGCCTGCTAACAAGGGACAGGTATCCCCCGTGATCCTCAACAATCTTCTTCACAATGGTCAATCCGATACCGCTTCCTCTGATGCCCAAATGCTGTGATTCCCGGCAACGATAAAAGCGCTCAAATATCTTCTCCTGGTCTTTTATGGAAATCCCTATTCCGTAATCCTTTACAGAAAGCTGTATTTCATTATCCTTATAAACCAGATTTATATCAATTTTTCTGGATGTTCCTGAAAATTTTATGGCATTGTCAATCAGGTTATGCAATACCTGGAGAATAGCATTCCTGTCAGCCCGGATGACCGATACCTTGTCCGGGCAACTGTAGCTGATTTCAAAACCAGATTCCCTGATCATTTCCTTGATTGATTTTATAAACTCCCGGATGAGTTTGTCCAGGTCGAGATCAATGAATTCATATTTCTTGCGATCCTCGTCTATCCTGGAAAAATCAAGGATATTGTCTATCAGATGGCTCAGGTGCTCACTATCCTCGAGCATCGCCGAATAATACTCCGCTTTGCGCTCTTCATTCTCTACCCGCTTGTGATGAAGCATTTCAGTCATCATATGGATAGAGGTAAGCGGACTTTTCAATTCGTGCGACACGTTGGAGATGAATTCCGATTTTAATTTATTCAGCCTAAGTTCAACATTGAGTGTATACAGGATAAAAACAAAACCCAGCAGCATGAGCAGTATGATCAGGATAAACGCAACAAGATAAATGCCGCTTCCGGCTTTCATTAATGTTGTTATAAATCCTGGTCTGTTTTCACTCAGCAGCAGTTTCCATTTCGGGAGGTTTTCGGGGAATGGGAAAGAAAGATACCCTGATTCTTCCGTAAATACTCTTGAAAGGACAAGATTCCCGTCAAAAGCTTCAATCTTTAAGTTTATGGTAGAATCCGGATCAATTTCCCTTGCTAACTTTTCTGATACTGACCTCATATAAACCGGAAAATCGATCATCATGAAGGAATGATTATCATGATTCCCTTCAGCTGTTAAATAAATGGATTGAAGATCCCCTGATGTAAACGGAATGCCGTAGGTCATATTATTGCTGCTTCCATACTGATACTGACCGCTGGGAGTTATGAGATCCGCTTCTCCAAGAAACTTGATCAAGTAATCAGTTCTGGCTCTCTGGACATCCAGAATCTGAATTAGAGAGTCAGAAATGTCGTCCGGCTCTTTTATGAACTCTTTGAAGAATTGGTAAAACATTTCAAACTGGTTTGCATCATACTCACAGTCAGGATGAAGCAAGTGCTCCAGGGATTTATGTAAATTGAGACTCAATTCCTCTTTTTGTCCTTCAGCCTGATTTATTTTCATTATTTCCAGCCCCGTAATAAGTTCCAAAGGTATCCGGTCATTCAGAAGGCCTCCCTGGTATTCCTTCCGGATATCTTCATATACGGCTTTTGCCTTTTCCGGCTGGTTCATTTTATTATAGAGCCGGGCTGAGGCCACCAAAGCCTCCTTTTTTTCTTCCGGATCAGTTGTATTAAGGATCCTTTTTTTATAGAAGCTGAGAGCCTCAGAAATTCTTTGTTCGGCAAACTCGAGTCGCTGACCTTCTTTGAGGAGAGAAGAGGGTTTGATGCGGTCAGGTTCGCCGGTAAGCAATTCTGCAGGAGGATAGAGCAGCTGATGAGAGATCAGCTTTTTTACACCTGTCGAATCTTTGATGAAGAGAATAAGAATGGAGGGATCATTTTTTTTGGTGCCGTAAATTATCGAATCAGAAGTTTGTTCATCCATGAACCTTCCAAGATCGTAATCTATCTCAGAAAAGAAAGTCTGGCTCCTGGTTTCAAGCTTTTCCAGGCCATCTTTTTCTCGAAGGACCTGGTCGTTGCGGATACCCCGGAAGGCCATGTATCCCAATACAATACCAGGTAGAACAACCCCCAAGAAGTAATAGAGTATGATCTTCTTTCTGCGCGATCCAGGGTTTCCGGGATTCATGACACTTCAAGACTGATGATAATCAAATTTACATAATATCAAGCGTTTACATGTTAAGAAATGGAAGAACTATGTCAAGAATTGAACAAGGATTGCGAAAAAGATGCTGAAAAGATAAAAATCTATTAGAAGCTTTGAGGATACCAATAGGATACTTGAAATCCCAAAAGATAAAAAAGATGGAGATATTGATGATTTACTCAGTGACATGATACTTTCATCAGCTGGCCTTGAAAATATGAGAAACAAAAGGACATACTCCAGAGATATGTCAATGATTTCTAATTGAAAGAGTAATAAAATGCTCTCAGCATTCCGTATAAGAGTAATAAGAAACTTTTTGGGGCGAACTATTTACATCCGTTTTTAATTAAGAATAGTAAAATAGACTGATGTTCAACGATATAGGCAAGTAAATACACTTATTAATTAAAAAAGAGTAACAAATTACACTCCGCTACTGACCTCAGTATAAAAACCGAACTTTCTGATAATAAAGGAGTTCGGTTTTTTGATTTACCTCTTTTGGCGTACAGTTGGCGTATTTTCTGGAAAGTCACTGGTTTCATTTCAGAATTTGGATTGTCGTTACACTGTAACGACATTCTTGGGATCTGTACTCTACTCACCCTTCTACCCAATTATGGTGTTATTTAATGAATTATCTATTTACCTCCCTTTTCAACTACATCGGTTAGACATTTACCATTTTAGAGCGTTTATTCTATTCTTTATTTCTGCAATTCGGTCAATTAGGTCATCAAAGGATAGCGAATCTCCATTAATCATTTCTTCCTGCATTTTCTGATAGTCATTTTTCCAACTATTCATTATAGCTTTAGGTGGGAGTGGATTTAATGTCTTTGGTTGATGGAAGTTGTAGTCTATTCCGCTAATCTTGGTGTAAATTTTCCTGTGATCAATTATTTCGTTATAAAGTTCTTTCTCTTTTATAGCAATGTCTAGATAGCCTTTTCTTGTCAACATCTCAACATCGTAAAGATGTCTGCTAAGACGATCAACCTTTATTTTGTCTTCGGGTTTTGAAAACTCTTCGTGCAATAAGAACAGTTTCTCCAGGAGTGTTCTTTCAGGATTAACGCACGGTACAATTATCTGGTTATCAGCAAATGGTCTATCTGGAAAGTGTTCTCCGACCAGAGAATTAAATTCTTTATTTGTTGATGGTTCCCGTAATGCTCTGCTACCTATTTCAATTTTTACATACGGATTAGTGTATTCCGATATAGTTGTGCAGCTTTTGTAGAGAATAGAAATTTGTACTGGTTCAAGATTTCTCCCTTCCTCTTCGTTGAGCTTTACTCTTACATCTCTGTAACCGGCCTTTATAAATGCGTTTTGTAATGCTGGAATAAAATCTTTATAGATGTAGTTTCTGGTGGCACTTCTAAGTTTTTTTACTTGCTTAACGGTCTTGCATTCATCGTATCCTAAAAAACTCCTATCCAGAGCCAGGTCAACATCTTCCGAAAACCGATCGATAATATTCCAGGCTTTGCTTAATGATGTACCTCCTTTAAAAACAATGGATTTTGAAACATCCATTGTCTGAATTATCTCTAAAGTTCTTACTACCCACCAGTCTTTTTCTATTGAGGCTGGGTGAATTTTTAGTTTGGCTGCAAGTTGATTAAAAATGAGGTGCTTTTCGTCTTGTTTAAAACTATAAAAATCAAAGGCAGCCATGTTACAGTGCTTTTTTCATTATTACTCTAATCCATTCTGGAGCAAGCTTGATATCGTGTTCAAGATCTTCCTTTTTTTCCTCTTTTAATAGCTTAATAATTCTCTTCATTTCCCATTCCTCAACCTTGTCTTTTCCTATTTCTTTTAGAGCCTGAACAACTAATCCGCTGATTTTACCCTTTGCTGCTAAATTCCTTGGGGTAGTTTTCTTAAATTTTATATTTCCTACTTTAAGTTGTATTTTTCTGGGAGCACCATCAGTTAGATACACAAAATTCATAGGCACTTGAGTCGATAATCCTAAAACATTAAGAGCATAGCTTCCAGTTGGAATAATTCTGGTTCTATCTCTTTTTGCTATTGCTCTGGCAATTTCATCAGTTGTTGGTAGCACTTCTCCGATAAGATCACTATGCTTTGGTCTTACGTATATCCCTTGAGCAACTCTTTTGATTTTGTCATTAGCAACAAGTCTGTGCAAAGCGATTCGTATAGCACCTGAAGAACCATATTCAGAAAAGTCTTCTGGAATAAACAATGTACCTCTCTTCTTCTTTAGTATTCTATCGTATATCTGATTGTCAATGCTTTTCATTAATTCCCTGGTTGTTTACTGTAACAAATATAGCAAAAATATGTTACAATCAATTGGGCGTACAGTTGGCGTATAACATTTACTTTTGGTTGGGTTCACTTACTTTTACTTGGATTGAAAAAGTTTGTAACTTCTTGTGGAGAATATGATTAGGGGTAAACAAGAGTAGAGAGAATTGTCCAAATCCATCCGCTACCGACCTCAGTGAATCGCTAATAGCATGTAAAACATATTGTTAGCGATTTTATTTTGGGGCAAGTTGAAGTGATACTATAGTTTTGAGAACAAGAGTTTGTTCAGTTCTCCATAGGCAATTACAGGATCATAGTCCTCGGAAGGATGAAGAAGGATGGAGGTATCTGCCAGGAATTCCGGATCTTCCAACTTTGATTCAATGTTCTCAATATATACTTTCTTATCCGGAATCCCATTGGGTTCTCCCTGCATGTAAAAATTGTAAGCCTGAATGGTCTTGTAAATGGAGACATCTATTTCTGAGGTTAATACTTTGTGAATATCATATAAATCCCGGCCTTTCTTTCTTTGATAAAGGGCTCGAATCTTTGTCCCTAATAACTCTTCAATCTGGTAAGTTGGGATTTTGCAATTACCACTGAACCATGAAGATTTGACTTCGAATTGCTTGTAATGAAGTCCAAATATTGAATGATGTTCCCGGCAATTGGTTTCGACTTTCAACTTAAGCCGTTGAACCGGTTCGTTCTCAGAATCAAATCTATATATCAAAGTATTGTTTCTGTTCTTCTGATCTCTTTTTGGTTCTCCTAAAAAGGCTAAAATTTCTCTTATTCTGTCAATGATATGGCCAAATGGCCCAGGTTTTATCTGAACGAAATCTATATCCTCCGAATATCTTGGTTGAGGGAAGAGGAACAACTTATGAATCGCTGTACCTCCTCTGAACGCCAGGTTTTCAAGAATTATTTCATCTGTGAATAATGCTACCAATGAACGACTTATGACTAAATCTTGCTCAACCTGTTCACTGCTGCTCCAGGGGACAAAATCCGACCATTCGATTATATTTTTTGAAGGTATCATATGTCATCCATTTCAATTTCAATATTTACTGCCACACGCCACCTGTTATCTGGTAAAATACCTTGGTAAGGAACAGATTGTCTTAACTGGATTCTCTGAAATCTTGAGCCATATTCCATGGTTCTTTTGTATAAAGTGTCAGCAAGCAATTGATTGTCCAGTTCAAATTCAAATAGATATCCTAACCTCTGAAGTGCTGAAGTAGTTGAATAATCAAAAAGATCATCTGAAAATGAATCAGGATTAATATCCTCCATTAACTCAAATAATACGGTGGCAACACGTGATAAACCTCCTGAACGATTTTGATATTGTACCAGATCAATAGCAGTTAAGATTTCTGAGGAGACTTTTACATACCCAGATTGAGTTTTTTTCTCATTCAACAGATTTGCTGCTATTGTGTGCCTGCTGATGTAGTTTATTTTTATTCCTTTTTTTGCAGTAGGACGCATGACGGGATATTCTGTTAGTACAAAAAACTCCTGCGGTGCTTGATGTGCAGCTCCATAAAGTGCAGCCGCACTAATAGTGCCTACATAGTAAGATCTGTTCAAATACTTCATTAGATCATCTATGAATTGTACAGGAGGTATAATACCCCTTAGAGCATACTCTGAAGAGATAATTAAGTAGAATCCTTTATGGATAGGTACAACTTTCCCTTTTTTAGAGAGCCGGCTCAGCGCACTTCTAATTGCGATTTCTGAGATCTCAGGATTCTCCTCAAGAAGTTGGCTCAGTGAAAAAGAGATTCGGCCCCTGTTTTCATGGTTCTCAATCCAATCCTTTATCTTTATGTTTGGTATTGCAGTCACACAACTAAATATTTATATTGCGAAAGTTACCGAAAATCGACACTTATTGCAAAAATAATATTACAAATCAGTCTATCTTATGATATCAAAGCTTACAATCGATATTGACTTTACTCCCTGTCCCGAATCAGATGGAGATGAATTCTATCCTAATGGTATGTTTGTGTTCAATATCACGAAGATGACAGAACATATTATGGATAATCCTGAAGTCTTTGTCCCCGAAGAAGTGGCTGTAAGGGAACTTCATAGGTTCTTGTCTTTAAATGAATCTCATGTGAACTCCGTTGATATCTCCAAACCTGTGATTATAGCAGAAATTGCTCCTTCTCGGTTTAACCTGATTGATGGCCAGCATAGGGTTGAGAAAGCTCATAGGCTGGGAATGGAAACGATAAAGGCCTACAGGTTGAATGTCCATCAGCACATTAGATTCCTTACAAACAGAAAAGCATATGAAATCTACGTTGAATATTGGAATAGCAAAATAGAAGAGCAGGAATGATTATTAGAGCAACAAGAAAGTTACTGAATACATCAAGAATTGAACCGGTAAAGAATCTAAATGAGCCAAAAGCTCCCTTTCCGGGAGAATGGTACGCAGGATTGGTATCGATTGGTAGACAGGGGAAGATGTTGATTCATTTCTTGCACAGCTCTACCAAGCTTTCAATTTTGTGTTCTGGGAAATCCTTGAATAAGGCACTCTTGCTATTTCCAGAACGACTGCAACAGCTCCTTGAAAGGCTTGGATATGTAGAACTTATTTTTCAATTTCAGACGCATACAGTTCCTGAGATCCACACCACTAACAGCAGGAGCATGCTGGCACATATGAATCAGATGCGATATGCGATTGAATACAGTGTTGCTATTGCTGAAGGATCTGAAGAAATAAATATAGGTGATATTGAAGACGCACTTAGCGGGATGCTATTCTCATTAGAGGGTTCCAGTAAATATCAAAAGCCAAAAGATATTCTGCAGAGATTGGCAGATGAGCTTTAGTGTCGAAGTCATAAAAAACTCCTATAGGAAGCAAAACAGCAAGCAAATACTTTTTGGGGCAAGCAAAATGCCTATTTTTTGAAGATCTCTGATCTGTAAATGCCACAAAATCAGCATAATGAATTAAAAAGATGTAATAGAATGCTTAAAAAAGGCAATGGGTTACACTCCGCTACCGACCTCAAGTTGCAATTTTAAACCATCTGTTAATCAAATAGATACAGACGATTTATTTTTTCAGGGACGGACTCAGGGGCATAGTAAAGTCAGTTTGATAACATTTTGAACAGCAATTAACAATCTGAAATAGTGGACCCTATCCACAGCTCGCTGATCTCAATTCAGTTTTCCTTTTCGCAAGCCCAAGGCGTGATTTCCGTTGATAGTACTTTGCAGATAGAAACAAGGAATCATTGTCATAAGCAGGAAGCATTAGAGAAGCTAATTTATTTTTTTCCTTTAGTTTCTGGATTTTCGGATGGATATATGAAAAGGGAATGACATCCCGAGTTTGACAGTTGATT
>Ga0315535_1000801_pt1 | contig 21636 bp, 14 predicted proteins | sample SalMarSW160220MG_2_FD_203092 | JGI IMG/M metagenome (GOLD analysis project Ga0315535, IMG submission 203092) | Salt marsh sediment microbial communities from the Plum Island Ecosystem LTER, Massachusetts, United States - Salt Marsh Sediment SW1602-20 ... | reverse complement strand
GGGGACGCCTACTACGACTTCATCGACCGATTTGTCACCGCGCTCCGAAAGCGCTTTCCGGGAGCAATCATACAGTGGGAGGACTTCTCGAAGGAGAAAGCCTTCACCGTGCTCGATCGCTACCGCGACGAGATTCCCTCGTTCAACGACGACATTCAGGGCACCGGCGCAATGGCGGTAGGGGGGTTGCTGGCCGCCGCCCGCAAAACCGGGCGAACGATCACCGACGAGATCTTCGCAGTCTACGGCGCCGGCGCCGCGGGCATAGGGGTTGCACGCGAAATCAAGGCGGCGATGGTCGGCCGGGGGCTTCCGGAAAAGGAAGCCGCCGCCCGCATCTTCGTGCTGGATTCGCGAGGACTTCTCCTTGCCGACCGCAAGTCGATGGAAGGCTACAAGCGCGAGTTCGCGCGTGACCCGGGCTGTATCAGCGGGTGGACGTTCGACTCGGCCGTGCCGGGTCTGGTCGAGACAATTCGCAATGGCAGCGTGACTGCGCTTCTCGGGGTATCTGGGAGCCACGGTGCGTTCGACCGGAGCGTTGTCGACGCTCTCAGTGCAAACTCGCCCTCTCCGATCGTGTTCCCTCTCTCCAATCCCACCGACAACAGCGAAGCAACGCCGAGAGATATCTACGAGTGGACGGACGGAAGGGCGATCGTGGCAACGGGGAGCCCTTTCCCGGACTATGAAAGCGACGGTAGGCGGCGCGCAGTCGCTCAGGGCAACAACGCATTCGTCTTTCCGGGAATCGGTTTGGGCATGTTGGTCTCGGGGGCACGACGGATGACGCCCGGCATGTTGAATGCGGCGGCGGAGGCGTTGTCGGCATATACCGATCCCGAACGTCTGGCCGAAGGCGCGGTATACCCGCCAATCGGCAGGATGCAGCAGTTGAGCCGGCACGTCGGAGAGGCTGTGGCGCGGCAGGCGGTTCTGGAGGAGGTCGCCCGAAATGACGTCGGCAATGACATAGTCGAATGCATCGATGCAATGATCTGGAGGCCGCACTATCTGCCAATCCGCAGAGGATGAGCCGTTAGACTAGTCTCATTTCCGTTTCTTGCGCGCCGAGCCTGCACCGTCGCCGGCGCGCGATCGGGATTTGGAGGCGCCGGTCCGCTTCGGAGTGGATTTGCCGGTCGATTTCGACTTGGAGGCCGGCTTCGGGGACGAAGTCGACTTGGAGGCCGGCTTCGGGGACGAAGTCGACTTGGAGGCCGGCTTCGGTTTAGAAGCCTGTTTGCTTTTCGCGGTGGCCGCGCGTTTCGAAGAGGTTCCCTCCGCGCTTCCCGCAGACCGCTTCGGCGCACTCCGGACGGTGATGCCGGGGAAGGCCGCTTCTGCCCCCTTGCTCTTCGGCTTCGAGATCGATACGCGGGCAATCGGCTTACTGCCGAGCCGCACGCCGAGGGTGTGCTGCCCCTTCACCGCGTAGTCCTCGATTTGGAACCTTTCCTCGGTGACCTTGATCCGGGGTCCGGCTTTGTAGCCCACTACAATCTCGCCCTCTTTCTGCGTCGTGAGCTTCAAGACCTCGTTGTCCTCAGGGATGATCACGTAGCCCTTGTCGAGGATGAATTGCTCGATCTTGCAGCGCTTGATGTAGCCGTATCCGGTGTTTTTTGCCCGGTAGACGACGGTGAATACCGTACGGGCGAGCGACTCCTTCTCGGCGAGTCCGCAGGCGAGCATCCCTTTGTCCACGAAGAGCTTCTCGGGGACGTCAATGACTGAATACACTCCGCTCGCCCGAATGACGAGAATGCGGTCGTAGCTCGACACCTCGAAAAGGGAACGCCCCGTTCTTACCTCGTAGCCGAGATAGCCGGTGTCGGCATCGTAGCGCAGCTCGAGGTTGCGCTGTGCGGCTTCCCGGACGTCGATCTTCTGAAAGGACTGCACCTGAGTACGTCGAACGAACGAGCCGCCGTAGTCCTTCACGAGCCCGTCGATGAAGCTCACGGCGTAGTCTGTAATGTGCGCAAGATGGTAGGCGATCTCCTTCAGACGGTTCTTGATCTCCCGTATTTCCTGCTTCGCCTTGTTGATGTCGAAGAGCGAGATTCGCCTGATTGGGATCTTGAGCAGACGCTCGATATCTTCTCGTGTCACCTCTCGCCTGATCTTCGGAGCAAAGGGTGCGAGGCCTTTGAAGACGGCTTGGTAGACCTTCTCCTGGGTTTCCATCTCTTCGATGGACTTATAGATGCGTTCCTCGATGAAGATCTGCTCAAGGGTCTTGGCGTGCAGTCGGTCCTTGAGGGTACGGTCCTCGAGCTTCAGCTCCGCGGTGAGCACGGCGACGAGCTGCTTGGCGTGATACTTAATGACCTCCGTGACCGTCATCGTGACCGGGTGGCGGTCGCCGATGACAAGAAGGTTGACCGATATCGACATCTCGCAGTCGGTGAAGGCGTACAGCGAGTCGATGACCTCCTTGGCGTAGACTCCGCGCGCCAACGAAAGCTCGATCTCGACGTTCTCGGTGGTGAAGTCGTTGATGCCGGCTATCTTGATCTTGTTCTTCTTGGCCGCTGCCTCTATCGAAGCGATGAGACTCTCGGTCGTGGTACCGAACGGTATTTCGCGAATGAGGATGCGCTTAGGATCGCGGGTGTCGAGCTTCGCCCGCACCAGCACCTTCCCGTTGCCGTCCTGATAGTCCGAGACATCGACGAAGCCTCCGGACGGGAAGTCCGGATAGAGCTGAAACTTCTCACCGCGCAGGCACGCTTTTACCGCCTCGAGCACCTCGGTGAAGTTGTGGGGGAGAATCTTCGTCGACATTCCGACTGCAATCCCCTCCGCCCCCTGAATGAGGATGACCGGTATCTTCGCCGGAAAGGTTACCGGCTCCCTGTTTCGTCCGTCATAGGAGTCTTCGTACTCGGTAATCTCGGGGTTGTGGAGAACGCGCTTGGCGAGAGGCGTTATGCGGCATTCGATGTACCGCGCAGCCGAAGGCTCGTCGCCGGTCAGGATATTCCCGAAGTTGCCCTGTTTGTCGATGAATAGCTCCCGGTTTGCGAGCACGACGAGCGCGGAGTAGATCGATGCGTCGCCGTGGGGATGGTACTTCATGCAGTGGCCGGTGACATTGGCCACCTTGTGGAGCTTTCCGTCGTCCATCTCGAAAAGGGAGTGGAGTATTCGCCGTTGCACGGGCTTGAGACCGTCGTCAATGTGCGGAATTGCACGATCCTTGATGACGTAGGAAGCGTATTCGAGGAAGTTCGTGTTGAACAGCTTCGTGACGTAGGCCATCTATATGAGGTTCTCCATGATGAAGCTCCGGCGCTCTGGCGTGTTCTTTCCCATGTAGAACTCGAGAGTGGTCTGAATGTTCTTCAACGATTTCACGTTTACATTGATGAGGCGAATATCGGGCCCTATGAACTGACCGAACTCTTTCGGAGAAATTTCCCCGAGACCTTTGAACCGGGTTACCTCAGGGGAAGAAAGCTCTTTCAGCGCCGTGTCGCGTTCCTCGGGGTTGTAGCAGTAGCGGGTCTCCTTCTTGTTCCGCACCCGGAAGAGCGGCGTCTCGAGGATGTAGACTCGCCCGGCCACGACGAGCTCCTCGAAATAGTTGAGAAAAAAGGTGAGCAGCAGATTGCGAATATGAAACCCGTCGTGGTCCGCGTCAGTCGCAATGACGATCTTGCCGTAGCGCAGGTTTTCGATCTCATTCTCGATTCCGAGCGCCATCATCAGGTTGTAGAGCTCTTCGTTCTTGTAGAGGTCTGCTCGCCGACGGCTGAAGACATTCTGGGGCTTACCGCGCAGCGAGAAGATCGCCTGAGTGTAGACATCGCGCGCCGAAACCATCGGTCCTGTCGCCGACTGTCCTTCGGTGATGAAGATCATGCTGTTTTCGCCCTTCTCCCGATTCTCGCCGAGATGGTACTTGCAGTCTTTCAGGTTCGGGATCTTGAGCGCAATCTTCTTCGCGGCCTCCCGCGCCTCCTTTTTGACGGCGTTCAGCTCCTTGCGCAGCCGCTCGTTATTGACTATCTTCTCTTCAAGGCGCTTCGCTGCGGCCGTATTCTTGTGCAGAAAATCCACGACCCCCGACTTCACTTCATTGACGATCCATCCGCGGATTTCGGTGTTGCCGAGCTTGTTCTTCGTTTGACTCTCGAAGACGGGGGATTTCAAGCGGATCGCGATTGCACCCGCGATGCCCTCTCGAACGTCCTGTCCTGAGTAGGCTTTCTTGAAGAACTCGTTGACACCTTTGAGGACTCCCTCGCGGAAGGCACTCTGGTGTGTACCGCCATCGCTCGTGTATTGCCCGTTGACAAACGAGAAATAGGTTTCACCGTAGTTCTGGGTGTGGACAAACGCAAATTCGAGCTGTTTGCCCCGATAGTAGCCAATGTCATAGGAGGTTTCGTCACCGACCTCGGCGTAGAGCAGATCGTAGAGCCCTTTGTCGGACTTGAAGGCCTGGTTACCGAGATAGAGGGTGAGACCGGTGTTCAAGTATGCATAGTTCCACAGGCGCTGCTCGACGAACTCGAGGTTGAAGGCGTACTCGCCAAAGATCTCTTTGTCCGGCTGAAACTCGATGTAGGTGCCGTTTGCGATCTGCTTCGGGTTCTTCCCCTGTTTCTGACTCTTGAGGATACCCTGCCTGAACACTGCCTCCGAGTAACGCCCGTCGCGGTAGGAGACCACCCGAAAATGGGACGAAAGCGCGTTGACCGCCTTCGTTCCGACGCCGTTCAAGCCCACGCTGAATTGAAACACATCGTCGTTGTATTTCGCTCCGGTGTTGATGACCGAAACGCATTCGACCACCTTTCCAAGTGGGATGCCACGGCCCCAGTCCCTCACTTTGACGAGCTTGCCGTCGATCTCGATCCGAATCTTGTTGCCGAATTTCATGATGAACTCGTCCACGGAGTTGTCGATGACCTCTTTCACCAGCACGTAGATGCCGTCATCGAGGTTGGACCCGTCACCGAGCCGACCGATGTACATACCGGTGCGGAGACGGATGTGCTCGAGAGAGCTCAACGTCTTGATCTTGCTCTCATCGTACACTGCCGCGGCTTGATCGCTTTTCATCAGTGTCCGCCTTTCAGTCTATGTTTGGGAATAAACTCAATTCCCCCCAGTTCTTCAATATTATCGTTAAAATTCTCGTTGGTATCAAGAAGGTCCTCCCAGAGCCCCTCCTCGCGGAGTATCTGGTTGGGCCGGAATCGAATTTTGTAGCTCATGTGAGCGTTCCGGCCGACGTAATATCCCAAATAGACGAAATCAAGGTTTCGCTTCAGACCGATCTCGATCTCCTTGAAGACAGCGTAGCTTCCGAGGCTTTCACGCCGATATCGGTCGTCGTAGTAGCAATACACCGCCGAAATGAGTGAGTCGGTCATGTCGAGGTGGGAGACGGCGATGAGCTTCGTACCGTCGAAAACCGAGAGCTGATAGGCGAACGGGAGCGGTTGAAAGAAGGTATCGACGAACTCTTCGTAGCTTTCTCGACTGCCATCGGAAGGAGGAGGCTCGAAGCGAAGCTTGTGGGCGAGGTAGAGCTCGAAGGCCTCGGGAGAGGGATGTGGACGCTCGAGTGTGACAGAAAATCGAGCGTTTCGGTTCAAGAGGCGACGGCCGGAACGCGGGAAGCGGTAGTCTGTTAGGGTTACTCGCAGCGGCACGCACAGGTGACAGCCCGAACACACGGGCCTGAAGAAGTAGTTGCCGAAATGGCGATACCCAGCGGCCAGAAGCTCCTCGAGATCGCGTTCGCCGAGAGACTCCGCGACCAACCGTTCGTGCGTCGCGAGATTCCCCGAAATGTAGGGACATGCTCCGGTCGACTCACCCAGCAGGAAACCCCGGATGCTCATGTCAGGTTGGGTTGCCGTATCGTGAGAGGCGCGCCGAGTGCCGAATCATCTCACAGCCATTTCTTCTTCTTGAAATACCAAATCATTCCCAAGGCGGTGAGCACAATCACCCCCCAGGCCGCCGGATAACCCCACTTCCACGCGAGCTCAGGCATGAAATGGAAGTTCATGCCGTAGACACCAACAATGAACGTCGGCGGCATGAATATCGTCGCGATGATCGTGAGCACTTTCATCGTCGAATTGAGCTGCTTGCTGAGATTCGTCTGGTGGAAATTGAGCAGACCCGCTACGGTTTCGCGGTAGACCTCCACCGTATCGACGACCTCGAGCACGTGATCGTAGACGTCGCGGAAGAAGACGCGAGTCGATTCGTCGATGATTTCGTGTTCGCCTTTCAGTATTTCGTGGATGTTCTCACGCAGTGGCCACACGGATCGCCGAAAAAGCACAGCCTGCCCTCTGAGGTCGTGGATCTGGGGCACGGAATCGAGGCTCGACCGGAAGACGACTCGATCCTCGATCTCTTCGAAACGGTCCTCGAGCTTTTCGAGCACCACATAGTAGTTATCGACGATGGCGTCGACGAGGGTGTATGCGAGATAATCGGCACCCATCTTTCGGATTCTCCCCTTCCCCGAACGCAGACGTTCACGAATGATTTCGAAGACATCACCCACACGCTCCTGGAACGAGATTACATAGCCCTTCCCGAGTATCAGACTCACCTGCTCTGAGGTCGTTCCGCGATTCTCCTCGTCCCACGTTAGCATCTTGAACGACATGAACAGGTAATGATCGTAATCCTCGATTTTGGGCCGTTGATCGGGGTTCTGAATATCCTCGAGAACGAGGGGATGAACCTCGAACACGTTCCCGATCTGCTCCAGGGTTTGGGAGTCCTGAATCCCGTCTACGTTGAGCCAGGATACCTTCGACGGGTCTTTGATTGCGTCGAAATCGATCCGCCCCTCGATAGTCCATTCGTGGCATTGTTCCTTGTCGTATTCGAACAAGGTCTTTCCTGCGGGCTGATAACTTCCCTCGTCTGCGTGGACCAGAGTTCCGGGGGGGACGCCGACACGCTTCTTTCGTTTTCGAACAGTGCTCCTCATCTGCTCCTACACTCCTCTATCGGAACGAAACCGACAGCTCTATTGGCTTCTCCAGCGTCGCAATCGCTATCAGCGGAACTCGAAAGGTGACCGAATTCCCGGTTCGTGCTCCCCCGGATTCGGAGACTACCGTGCCCTTCACGTTCAGCACGATCGTCATGAACGACGAAGTGAGAGCCTGACGGATCTTCTGCTCGTTTGCGTAGTCGGCGAACGCATACTCAAGCAGATTCAGATACTCCTCCTCGCTGTAGCGCTTCGAACCCTGCGGAGCAAGGGACGCAAGAAGGGGATCATCGCGAAACGGCGGCAACGCGGCAACCGCGGGCCAGTTTGCGCGAGAAAGCGTGAGCGTGAGCGTCTTGATTCCGTTGTGGCTCGTGAGCACGAGAGGCGATGTAGTCTGACGGGAAATCGAAGGCCCGCGAGCGCCTGATCCGCCGCCGGAGGTTTCAGCCGCCGCAGTCAGCTCGGGAAACAGGGAATTGACGTCGTCGAAGCTGAAGCCCATCCGGAGGGTATCCCGGCTTGGGTTCGACAACGAGGTGAGCTCGACGCCTTTTAGACCGGTGAAAGCGTTACGAATCCGCGATAGATCGAAAAGCGTTCCACCGTCCGTTGGCGGATTCCCGAGGCTCCCGATAACGTCGGTCATGTACTGCACGATGAGCGGGCCAAGCGTGACCTCCACTTCGGCGCTCCCGGAGCCGTTGGGGTCGATCGTCACCTGCTGACGCATCGAGCAGCCGACGACGGTAAGAACCGCCGCGGCAAGGAGACCATACTTGGCTGCCTTCATGGAGTAACTCTATCGGCCGGCCGGAGGCTCGTCAACTCGCAAATGGAATGGGGTCGTACTGAAAACTGTACATGAGACGAGTTGAACTTTTCGTGTCAACCGTCCATACTTGCCTTCACATGAAAGGGATCATCGTTGCCGCCGGCTACGGGACTCGATTTCTTCCGGCGACGAAGACTGTGCCAAAAGAGATGTTGCCGCTGATCGACAAACCGTCGATCGCGTTCATCGTCGAGGAGTTCATCGCCTCGGGGATTACCGAGATTCTCATTATTTCATCACGCCGAAAGAAGATCCTCGAGGACTACTTCGACCGCGAGATGGAGCTCGAGTCGGTCTTCACGGCCGAACAGGCCGAAGAAAAACTCGAAAAAATCAAACCCTACAAGGCGAAGATCTACTTTGTGCGCCAGCAAGAGATGTTGGGGACGGGACACGCCCTCCTGCAGGCCAAATCGGTGTTGGGAAATGAGCCCTTCGTGGTCGCCTACCCCGATGATCTGCACTTCGGTGCAAAGCCGCTGACGAAACAGCTCATAGAGCTTTTCGAACAGACCGGCTGCTCGGTGCTCTCGACAATACACGACCCACCCAACCTCTCGCGCTACGGCGTGTTGGAGCTCGCCGAAGACAACCTCCACGTCCTCGACATAGTTGAGAAACCCGATCCCGGCAGCGAGCCGAGCAAGGAAGCCTCGATCGGTCGATACCTTTACACGTCGGAGCTGTTTCGACTTCTCGAGGAGGGTTGGGAACTGCACCGGGGCGGAGAGTACTACCACACCTATGCGCTGAGGCAGCTCATGAAGCAGGGGAAGGTCGTCTACCGTGCGGTGGAGGGAGAGCGGCTCGATACCGGCAGCCCGGAGGGCTATCTAGAAGCGATCATCCGCTATGCGTCATCGCAGAAGCAATACCGAGGGGTGCTCGAAAGAGCGCTCAAGAGCTACTTTCAGCCCTCCTAAAGACGAGCTGCCCGCGCTCGGGTCGTACGTCGCGAAAGAAGAGGAGCATGACAATCCCCACTGCAAACGCTACCACTGACGGGATGAGCCAGTAGGTTCGATACCCGGAGAGGCCGGGAGAGCCCGCCACGGCCACATCGAAGGCTTTACCGGCGCTCAAGTTGCCGACAAGCGCGCCGAGGCCCATCGTCGCGATCGTGAAGAACTGTTGAACACCCGAGCGCGTCTCGACGTTGCTGCGCGAATCGAGGAATATCGGCGCGGCTCCGAAGAAAAGGCCGAAACAGAGTCCGTGTGAGGCGAGAGCAACCACGACGAGGGCAATCGGGGAGCCGATGAAGAGAAGAAGAAAGCGTATCAACTCCATCGCGATACCGCCGACGAGCACCGCCTTGAAGCTGACGCGAGCAAGTAGCAGCCCGAGAATCGCCATGACCGCGATTTCCACCAATTGCCCGATGCTCATGAGCGGCATGATCGACCCGGCCGGAACGCGAAGATGAGTCAGAAACAAAGCGCCTCCGAAGTAGTAGTAGGTGTCCATCGCGAAGACGAAGAAACTCACGACCAGAAAGAGCGCGACCTGAGGATCGCCGATCACCTTCAGGGCCTCCTTCGGGAACAGCCTCCCTCCTGCGGCCTCGCGGGGCTCGCCGCTCATCCGTCGTCGGACAACCGGCGCCGGCGATCGAGGCAGAAAGAAGGAATAGGCTGCGATGACGAAGGAAACGATGCTCGAGAGCTTGAGGGCGTCGGGAAGTCGTTGGGGAACGTGCGTGCCTCCACCTCCCCGCAGCCAGAAAAAGCCGAATAGCCACGCGACGGTGACCCAACCCACGGTCCCCCATAGGCGTATCCCTCCGAATCGGCGCCGAGTGTCCGGGGAGTGATGCAGCGCGATCACATTAGCAAGCGCGTTTGTCGGCCCGTAGACCAGAATGTAGACGAGGTAGACGAGCAACACGGACAGAAAACGATGCTGAAACGACAGAACCAGCATGAGCAGCCCGCCCACCGCGTGACAGAGCCCGTAGAGTCGGTCCGCGCGCAGGACCCGGTCGGCGACTATTGAGGCGAGCACCGGAGAGATGAACGAGGATGCCGCAGACATCCCTATTATCAACCCGGCCTGGGTTCCGGAGAAATACAAAAAATCCCTGAGATAGAGACTGAAGATGGGCAGGGTGGTGCCGCCAAGAAAGAACTGCAAGAACATCATCGTTCGCAGTCGAAGATTCACCTGTCGAATCACTGAACGTTCCGTCTCATGCGACCGAGCGCGGTCGCCGAAGTCAGTCGAATATCTTGCCCGGATTGAGAATGTTGTCCGGGTCGAACACCTTCTTGATCCTTCGCATCAGCTCGATTTCCGTCTCACCCATGACGAGGTGCATGTACTGTTTTCGCTTATGCCCGATGCCGTGCTCGCCGCTGATCGTCCCGCCGAGCTCGTTTACAACTCGATACAGCTCCGACAGGATCTGCGGCTCTCTATCCTCCCACTCCTCGTTGCTCCAGCTCGGATTCGATTTTGGGTGGGCGTGCAGGTTACCGTCTCCCGCGTGGCCGAAACAGGGTATGTCGATATCGAATTGCCGCTCTATCTCCCGAAGTCGCTTCAGGAACTGCGGAATCGAGGCGATCGGCACCACGACGTCCTCGATCGATTGGAGGGTGGAGCCGCGGCGAAGCGCCAGGGGAACGCGTTTTCGGATCTTCCAGAAGCGCTCGCTGTCCTCGGCCTTGTCGCCAAGGTAGACTGCGATGGGATCGTGCTGACGACACAGATTCTCGATCGTCGCCGCGTCGGAGCGAACCTCGCCCTCGTGCACACCGTCCACCTCGAAGAGCATCATCGCGTCCGCATCCCGGTAGGGGATCGTCTCGCCCAGCTGTTCGCAGGTCTCGGTGAGGCTCTTACGGTCGATGAACTCGGCCGATGTCGGAACTATTCCCCCTGAGGTCATGATGGAGGCGACGACATCGATGGCGGACTGCGCGTCCTTGAACAATACCGCCACGGTCAACCGATGCTTGGGCCGGGGAAGCAGCCGAATATAGATCTTCGTGATAACGGCAAGGGTGCCTTCCGATCCGGTCAGTAACCCGATGAAGTTGTAGCCGGTCACGTCCTTCAGTCGCTTTCCCCCGAACTGCACCACTTCACCGGTCGGAAGCACCGCTTCGAGCCCCGTAACGTAACGCCCTGTGACACCGTATTTGATGGCGCGACCCCCACCCGCATTCTCCGCAACGTTGCCGCCGACGAAACAGAACTCGTCGCTCATCGGGTAACCGGCGAAGAAGAGTCCCTTCTCCATCGCCGCCTCTTCGAACTTGTTCGTTACCACACCGGGCTCGACGACCGCGATGAGGTTCTTGGAATCGATTTCGAGAATGTGGTTCATGCGCTCGAGCGACAAGCAGATTCCCCCATAAAGCGGGACTGCGCCGCCTGAGAGCCCGCTGCCTGCACCCCGGGGGGTAACCGGGATTCTGTGCTGCGAGGCGAGCTTCATGATCTGTGAAATCTCGCTCGTAGAGCCGGGTTTGACGACAATTTCCGGGAGGTGGGCGTACTTCTTCTCGGTTACCATATCGTGGGAGTATCTCGTGATCCGTTTCTCGTCATCGCCGACGATAACCTGATCGGCGCCGCAGATTTCGATCAACCGATCGACAGTCGCCCCTTCAACTTTTGCGTATGTGTTGGCCATTCCTCCGTGCCTCCGGCTGCCATTATAGGGGCATGGCGCGGACCATCCAAGTGTTGTGGCTCCGCGACGGTGCGGGAGATTCGCCGAGGAACCTCGCTATGCAAGTGAGCCGACTCGACGTGATGTGCTCGTAGACCTGTTCGCCGAGGCTCTTTGTCTGAAGCTCGAAACAGAAAAGTCGCGCTACTTCTGCAGGAGATGGACCGTATAGCCGTGTATCTCCAGATTGAGGACGATCTCCGTCTCCCTGGAGTCTTGACCGGCAGGAGAGTCGGAGACCGCTTCGATTCCCTTGCGCTTCAGATACGCAGACGCGCGACGCAGGTTGTTTGTTGCGATGAAGATTGCGCCTCGGCTGTCGGCGGATCCGTCGCCCAAAAGCTCGACCCCGCTTCCGGCGAGCGGCGCCCCTCCGATTTCGCCGACCGGCCAGAAGAACAGCCAGGAGAGCAGCTGCGCCGTTTCCGCAGCCTTCTCGGCGCTGCCGGTGGGTAGCCCGACCCGGGCAATTTCAAATCCGTGCACTGCGGCGACCGCGCTGCGCACTAGCCCTGTTATTTCCTTGAATTTGCCGGCTGAGATGAGATCGCCCTTCACCATCCAACTTCCCCCGCAGGCGAGTATTCGATCGTACGACAGATACGATTGCAGGTTCGATTGATTGATGCCACCGGTGGGGATGAACTTCACGCCGCCGTAGGGCGCGGCCATTGCCTTGATCATCTGAAGCCCGCCGGATGCTTCTGCGGGAAAGAACTTGACGGCCGGCAACTCCCGCTCGAGCGCCATCTCGAGCTGGGACGGCGAATTGATACCGGGGGTAACCGGGATGTCGTGGTCGAGACACCAATCGACGACCTTCGGGTTGAATCCGGGAGAGACGATGAATCGCGCGCCGGCGGCGGCGGCGCGTTCGGCCTGATCGACAGACAAGACCGTCCCGGCGCCCACCAGAAGCTCCGGGAGCTCGCGAGTGAGGGTACCGATCGCCTCCACCGCGGCGTCGGTCCTGAACGTCACCTCCGCGACCGGCAGCTCCCCTTCGACCAGCGCCCGCCCGAGCTTGACGGCGTCGCCCGCTCGCTCGATCTTGATGACCGGTACCAACCCGAGCTCGCCGATTTTTTCGAGGATTTCGTTCATGCGGCCTCCATCTGACATATTTGATTTCAAATTATGGTCGAGTGCTCGAATCAGGACAAGAGGGGCGACTTCGCTCGCTCGCCCGTCTGCCGGTCGATTCGGCGGCATGTGGCTGTCGTGAGCTTGTTCTTGACAATGCTTCCCGCGTACGTCCTACTCGCGGAGGCGGTCCGGAACGTGGATTACCTCGCGGGGTTTGCTACCCTGTTGGGGGCCGACTATGCCCCGCTCCTCGAGGTCCTCGACGATGCGCGCTGCACGGTTGTAGCCGATTTTCAGCCGGCGCTGCAGGTAAGAAGCCGAGGCTTTGCCGGCGTTGACAACTATGTCGAGCGCCTGGTCGAGCATCGGGTCCAAGCCGTCGTCGTTCATGAGGCTGAAGTCGTCTCCATCCTCCTCGTCGATGAAGATCTCGTCGTCGATGTACTCGGGTTCACCGAGCGTCTTTACGTGGTCGGTCACTCGCTCCACCTCCTCCTCGGAGAGAAAGGCGCCCTGTATTCGGGTCGGGAAGGGGTTCTGTGAAGAGGTGAAAAGCATGTCGCCCCGGCCGAGCAGCTTCTCGGCTCCGACCGCATCGATGATGATCCGAGAGTCGAACTTGCTTGCGACCATGAAGGCGATTCGCGACGGGATGTTGGCCTTGATGAGCCCAGTGATGACGTCGATCGACGGACGCTGCGTCGCGAGGACGAGATGGATACCGATTGCCCGTGACATCGCGGCGAGCCGGGCCAAGGTCGACTCGAGCTCTTTGCCGGTTGTAGCCATCAAATCGGCGAACTCGTCGATAATGATCAGGATGTAGGGCAAGGGGCTCTGAGCGAGCTTTCGGTCCTTGATGCGCTTGTTGTAGGAGCGAATGTCGCGTACTCCCATCGCGTCGAGCAGGGAGTAGCGGCGTTCCATTTCGTAGATGCAGTATTGCAGCGCCTGGAATGCCTTCTTGGGCTCCGTAACGACCGGTGTAAGGAGGTGAGGAATGTCGTTGTAGAGCTTCAGCTCGACGATCTTCGGGTCGATGAGGATCATCTTGACTTCTTCGGGGCGCCGACAACTGAGCACCGAACAAATGATCGAATTGACGCAAACCGATTTGCCGGAACCGGTCGCACCTGCGATCAAAAGGTGCGGAGTTTGGACGAGATCGACCACCTGCGCGTTGCCGGTGATGTCCTTGCCGAGGGCAACGGGTATCTCCATCTTGTTCTGGTTGAAGTCCGCGGAAGCAACCATCTCTTTGAACGAGACGATAGCACGATGCCTATTCGGTACCTCGATTCCGACGGCGTGCTTGCCGGGGATCGGTGCGACGATACGTACCCGCGATGAGGCGAGCCTGAGGGCGATGTTGTCCGCGAGGTTCACGATTTTCGAAAGCTTTACCCCCGGTGCAGGCAGGATCTCGAACATAGTGATGACTGGTCCCTTCCGGATCCCGGTAACCTCCGCCTGAATGTTGAACTCCTCGAGAGTATGCTTGAGCGTCTGTGCGGCCTTCTCGGTCTCGGCGTCGATGACCCAGTATTCGCCGTCCGCATAGTCGTCCAACAGCCGCCCGAGGGGAACATCGTAGGCGACGCGCTCCCGTTTCGGGGGCGTCGACGGGGGCGAAGCGTGCAGGGAGTTTCCGCGTTTCGCACCGTTGATTCTGTAATCGTTCATCCCGTCACCGACCTCGACGGCGTCCTCGGGATTCCCATCGAGCTCATCAGACAGGGCTCCGTCGATTTCCGAAAGCCCGACTTCGTCCTCCGATTGCGGGTCGAGCTCGAAGAAGGAACCGTTACGATAGACTAGTATCGGCTCTCGTTCCACTTGCCCCGTTTCGCCGTCCGTGCCGTCGGTGTAGGCGACCTCCATTTCGTCGAGCTGGACCTCCTCAACTTCGGATTCGAGGTCCCACTCATCGCTCGATTCGACGGGCTGAGTCTCATTCCCGCCTCCGTTCAGAACACGCCTGCTCCGCAGCTCCCCGAGCGGCGGAAGGTCCGGGAACTCGAGACCGGAGCGCCCTTCGAATACCGGTTCCTCGACCGGGCGCTCAAACGATTCGTCGATCGGGGCCGCGAGAAGTATCGGGCGCCCCACAGCGTAGTCAGCCGCGTTCCCTGCGGCTGGCCTCTGCTTGCCGCCGAATTCTCCCGTTTCATTCTGGCTCGAACCGTCGGAGTCTTCCTTCCCCAACCCGCTTCGCCGTTCGGCAGCCGTCCAGATACGGAACATTGCGAGAAGCTCGAGCACGAGCAGAAGCAGAAGCAGAAAGGCCCCGCCCTTCTGTCCGAGCACGGCTCCGATGAAACGGGTAATCGGAGCGTCGCCCCCAACGAAAAGCAGCTTTAGAAAGAGACTAATTGTGAGAAAAGGAAGGATCGTAAAGCTCAGGACCCCAACAAGCTCTCTGCGAAAACCGGGAAGGTAGGCAAGCACCGCGGCAAGAAATAGATAAACCGGTACGTAAAAGGCGGTCCACGAAAAGCTGTCGGCGAGAAAGCTCCCCGGTACACGAAGAAACTGCGGGATAGCATTGATATTCGAAAAACCGGCGAATACCGACAGAAGTGCATAACCGCCGGCCACGCACAAGGCGGTAGCTGTGAAAAGGGACAACCACTTAGAACGCACCCTGATGCTCCTCTCATACGATTATCGGTGCCCCCGGGAGCTTCTGAAGCGGGAATTGCCCGCTGAGAGTCCCGAGATGGAGAGATTGCAGGAAGATCAACTAGAAGGTCGGAAGGATCTCCTTGACGATCTGCCTCGGGCTCATTCCGTAATATAGGTAGCCATAGGCAACAGCAGAGACGAGGATCTTTTTTACGTATCCTTGGGTCTCGTTGAAGGGAACCGCCTCGAGAAACAGGTCATCGGGAAGACCGGGATAGTAGGCTTTCCACCGTTCCACACGGTTGTATCCCGCATTGTATGCAAAGAGAGCCTCACCGATGTCGTGGAACCGGGTGATGAGCGTGCTCAGGTAGTGCGCTCCGATCGCCAGATTGTCGCTTGGGTCGGTTATCGCCGGATCTTTCATTCCCATCCGGTGGGCGATGTCCTTCGCCGTGGCCGGCATGAGTTGGGTAAGCCCGACCGCACCAGCTGAAGAGGTTATGGAAGCGTCGAAGTAGCTTTCCTCCCTTACCATCCCGTACATCACCGGCAGAGAGATCTTCTCCGTTCTTGCCACCTTCTCTATCAGAGAGCTGTAGGGCTGTGGGTAGTAGAGCTTCAAGTCGCTCTCGCTCAAGCTCGCATTGGGACGGGCGACCAGATCGTCCATCAGTCGAAGGGACTCGAGGATCTTCCCGTGGGTATGCAGCTGTTCCACGACCAGCCGTATGAATGAATTGCTGAGCATGCTGCTTCTGCCGCGAGCGTTTGCATAGGCTTCTTCGAAGAGATTGTAGGAGACAAAGCCCATGATGAAGTTCTCCCAATCGGTGTTTTCGCCGTTCGACTTGACCTGCACCGGGTTCCCGTTCCTATCGGGGGTGAGGACCCGCGGGATCTTGTCGAGCCGAGCCGCTGCAAGAAAGGTGTAGTAGCGATCGGCGTCCATCGCCACGACCTTCTCGAGCAGGTCCTTGGATACCTGCTTGCTGTTTGGAACCTCTATGTATCCCGCGCCGATGGCACTCGCAACGTCGTAGGCGACCCGAACGACGATCCGATCGTCCGCCCGCCCGTCGAGCTCGTGATAGAGCTTCCAGAGCACCGACCATTCGCGACGTTGTATCAAGTCTGTGCAAAGCTCGTTGAGAACGTCGTCGAAGAACCTCGGATCGTGCCACTGACTGGCGTATTTCGAGATCTCGGAAACAGCGCCTGCCGGGGAGCGATGCACTTCACTGTCGATGATGTACCAGGCCATACGGTCGTATTGATGATCGTCGGGGGCGTACCCGATGGCGCGTCGATAGGCGATCCCGGCGTCGGCATAGTAGCGGGCGGCGTGATACAGATCTCCTAGAGTCTCGTAGGCCGCGTAGAGGCTTTCGGAGGTACCGGCGTTGGCGAGAAGGTCCGACACGAGCTTACGGAAGACTGCTGCTCCCGTGCGCGGGGCCGACGCACCGATGTACGCCTCTCCCAGGTCTCGCAGGTCCCAGGGGGTAAGCAGGAGAGGATTCTCGGAGGTGATGAGCGGCCGCAGCGCGGTGAGGGCCGGACCGTAGTCCTGTTTCGCGATGTCGTACTTGCCCTCCATAAAGGCCCAATCGGTTGCCGAGAAGTCCGACTTTATCTTCTCGAGCTTGAAGTACTCGTATGCGCGTATCTGGTATTGTGATGCCGGCTGCTCGGAGAACAGCGTGATGAAGAGGCTTTGCCATCCTGGCTTGTCGAGTCGATAGCTCGATACGGCCCGGAACAATGCAAGCTCGCGGTCCTCTACCGCCGTCCCGTCCGGATTCTTGAATGAGGCGATTCGTTCGAGGCCCGTTAGCACGTTCTCGTCCTTGTGTTGCCAGTACCACGCCTCGAGCAACTGGCGATAGAAGTAGCGTTCCGGATAGGTCGAAAAGGCCTGCTTTGAGAGCTCTTCCGCTTTCGCGTATTCGCTCGTCTGCAAGTAGTAGGTTATGAGCTCCTTGGCCGCCTGTTTTTGCCAGATGCCGCTGCCGCGTTGCCACTCGAGCTCGAGCAACCTGAGTGCAATGACGGGCCTCCCGACCTTTTTCATGACATAGGACATGTAGTAGGGTGCATTGTCACCGAGACGGGAGATGTCACCGAGGTCGACCTTCGAGAAGTCGATGTTCTTCAGAAACTCGACGTTTCCGGAATGAACGTCCTTCGAAAACTGATCGAGCTTAATGTTCCAAACCGTGCCGGGATAGCAGCTCGAAAGGCTGGCCGCGAAGAGTGTGACAACGAGTAGGTTTCGGAGCAGCACGAGATTTCCATGATGTGGGGCTCCTTCGCGAACCGGCGGTCGACGAATCAACACCCTGTCGGAGCCCTTTCTACCGTTCGGGGATGTAGATCTGCGTCTGAGCAAATATCAGATTTGGATTCCGTATGTTGTTCGCTTTCGCAATCTTCCCGTAGAGCCACGGAGTTCGGTAAAACGAGTTGGAAAGGTCCCAAAGAGTGTCTCCCCATCGAATTTGATAGACGACCCCGCCCTCGTGGTACTGCTTCTGAGCACCTGCGGACGTCGATGATTGCCGCGTCGCGACCGAGCTCTTCGGCGCGGCAGGTGCGGCGGCGGCAGGTGCAGGCTCGGCCTGTTGAGCGGGAGGCGATTGGGCCGGGGCCGGGCTTGCGGACGGAGCCTGGGTTGTCGTCGGAGCCGCGGTCGCCGTGGGAGCCGTGGCTGCGGGTCGCCGCATGAACCAGAGCACAAGAAGCACGACTATCACGATGAGTGCCGCGGCGAGTACCCCGATACTCACATACTGGACCACCCGACGCCGACGCAGGCGACGCACGTCCTCCTCGACGGCGCGGAAATCGGAGGGCATCGACTCGGAGGTGAGTCGATTCTGTTCGGCCGGGCTGACACCGAGCTCCGGCTGATAACGCTCGTCGAGATCGAGCTCCGGCATGTCCATACCGGAGCCACCGCCGATCGAATCGAGTGCGACCGACAGCGTCTGGTGTTCACCGGTCACGTGGTCGCTCGCCTGTGCATCGAGACGCCCCGCATTGTCCAGCTTGACGATGAGCTCGATCTCCGGGTTTCCTTTTGGTGCGGGCTCGATTTCATCGATTACCAGGGTCCCGATGTACGTCGCACCCGAGATTCCGGTTCCATTGCCGCGGTAGAGATCGATTTGGGCACCCGACTGATTGTCACTGACCGTCGTCAAGATGACACGCTTCCTGCCGGGACCGCCCTCTTCGAGGACCGGGTAAAATGAACCGTCTGCGATTTTTATGCCGATAGAGGTTTCTGCCACAGTCCCTCCTACCACTCCCAGTCAAAGCCTATCGCCACAGATTTCCTTTGTCAACATCGCTCTTTTGCCCGTGGAATCGCTCCTGAGACTGATTTGCGGCAAGCGATAGGGGGCGAATCGAATTGACAGCTGCGAGCCTGAAAACGCATAATGCGTTATGACGATACTCGTGCCGATGATTCCGTTGATTCTGCTTCTCATCGTCCTGGCTGTCTTGTTTATCGTCATAACAGGTCGCAGAAGCAAGGCCCAGCGCGGACCAAAGAACAGACTTTCGGGCAAAGACAGAGCGACCGTGCTGCGCGAAGCGAATCGCCGGCTGAGTCAGAATCCCCGGGACGCCGAGGCGCTCCTCGCGCTCGCCGAGCTCCACTACGGCGACGGCGATTACGAGAAGTCGATGAATGAGTACGAAATCCTCATCGGTATGTGCGCCACGAACCCCTCGCTCGACGAGTATGACATAACAGTCAAGTACGCCCTATCCGCCCTGAACTGCGGACACGAAGAGGAGGCCTATGGCAGCCTTCTCATCGCGTACGCAGCCAAGACCGACGGTTTCGACGTCAACTTCAATCTCGGCTACCTCGAATATCAACGTAAGAACTACGAACGGGCAGTTTCTCATCTCTCCCAGGCGCGGGTCCTCGAGCCCGAGCATCCAGGCACGCTCAAATATCTCGGACACAGCCTTTTTGGCGCAAGAAGATATGCGGAGGCGGGCACCCTTCTGCGCAAGGCGGTCGAGCTCGCCCCCGACGACAAGGAATCGCTGTTCGCGCTTGCCCGATCCTACCACGAACTGGGCCACGAAGAGCAGGCGCTCAAGATCTTCTCACATCTTCGTACCGACCCCAAGCTCGGTCCGAACGCCGCCCTTTTCGCCGGGACCATTCACCTCAAAACGCGACAGTACGATCTCGCGGAGACAGATTTCCAGATTGGGCTCCGTCATGAGGAGATCAAGGACGAGGTGTCGCTCGAGTTGAAGTACCGGCTGGCCGCAACCTACATTCGGCAGGAGAATATCGCAACAGCATTGGGCCTCTTACGCGAAATCGAGATGGTGTCTCCTGAATACAAGGACGTGAAAGAACTCATCGCCCGGTATCAAGAGATGAGCACGAACGCGAACCTCAAGATATACCTCATGTCCCCGACCTCCGACTTCGTCACACTCTGTCGCAAAGTCCTGGCCGGCTTCTTTCCCGACGGCAAGGCAAAGGTCACCGATGTCTCGATCCAGCGTTCCGAGTTCGCCGATATCTTGGTCGAGGTTACCTCGCCGAAGACGATCGAGTCGGTCCTCTTTCGGTTCATGCGCGCGAGCGGCACTATCGGTGAGCTCGTCCTTCGTGACTTCTACTCTCGCATCAAGGAGATACGGGCCGCGAGAGGCTACTGCGTGGTGGCGGGGGTGTTTACCGAAGGCGCCAAGCACTTCGTCGAGGCAAGACCGGTTGATCTCGTCGAGAAAGACGAGCTCACACGACGATTGGGGAAACTAGTCAAATAACGGTCTCATGACGAGAATATGACGCTGCTCTTCTAGACCGGGTACGACAACCTGAGTTACTTCCGCCGACTCGAGCAGCGGTTCGATATCTGCGAGCTCCCGGTCGACCACCTGACGTTTGCCTTTGAAGGCGACCACCGCCCCTCCCTCTGCGGTTATCGAAAACAATGCCGGTGCAAACGTGGACAACTCGCGGAAGGCCCTGAAGGTCACTATCGAAAAGCGTTCTCGGATTTCGCTCAGATCGCGCTCGAGCACGCGTACGCGGTCTTTGAGGTCGAGGAGGGTAACGACGGTACGCAGGAAGGAGGCGCGCCGAGCCGAGCGCTCGATGAGTGTAAACGCGCTGTCCTCCATGAGAAGCGATAACGGTATGCCGGGGAAACCCGCTCCGGAACCGACATCGGCGACAGTCGCGTGCGGGAGGGCACGAATGAACGGCAGACCGGACAGCGAGTCGAGCACATGCCTGACGATCAGCTGTTGACCCGTTGCTTTGACGAGATCGGTCCGCTTGTTCCATAATTCGAGCTCAGACAGGTACAGCTCGATACGACCGACGACCGGTTCCGGCTCGATTCCGAGCCGCTTCATTCCTTCACTGAGCGCCGACATCGTTCCTTTCAGGCGACACCCTCGCCGCGGTCTTTCGTCAATAGCACGAGGAGAATTGTCACGTCCGCCGATCGAACCCCCGAAATGCGGGAGGCTTGTCCAACGGAGACCGGCCTGATCTCCTTGAACTTCTGCCGGGCCTCGTTGGATAGGCCCGTCGTCGCATCATAGTCGAAATCGGGGGGGATCCGAACACGTTCCATCTTCCTGAAGCGCTCTATTTGCTTCTCCTGACGGGCGATGTAGCCCTCGTACCGTATGTCGAGACCCGCGAAATGACGGACCTCACTCGGCCATTTCTCGAGCGCAGGCTCGAGCGGCATGAGGTCTTCGAGCTGCACCGTTTGGGTCTTCAAGATCTGGTCGAAGGTCTTACCGACGTGTCTCATAAGGACCTCCTCGAGCGGAGTGGCATCCTCGCCGCTCGGCCCCTCTTCATCCACCTCGGACTCCGCGGGCTGGACGCTCCGCAGTTGGATCACTCGAGAGCTGCTGCCCGGCAAATCCTCTTCGCGGAGCCTGCGCCGGCGCAGCAGCTCTTTGACCTCCTCGATGCCCCGGCGTTTTCGCTCGAGCAGCTCCATGTCCTCTTGATGCTGCAATCCCGCCGTGAAGCCCTTTTCGAGAAGTCGGATGTCGGCGGTGTCATGACGGAGGCTCAGTCGATATTCGGCACGCGAAGTGAACATCCGGTAGGGCTCTTCGGTGCCGAGGGTGACGAGATCGTCGATGAGAACGCCGGCGTAGGACTCAGCGCGCGAGAGTACGAGCGGATCCTTACCCTGCAGGTACATTGCCGCATTGATTCCGGCCAACAGTCCCTGGCATCCCGCCTCTTCGTATCCTGAGGTACCGTTCGTCTGCCCGGCGACAAAAAGCCCGGCGATTCTCTTCGACTGCAGGCTGGGAAAAAGCTGCCGGGGGTCCATGAAGTCGTACTCGACTGCGTAGCCGGGACGCATCATCTCTGCGTTCTCCAAACCGGGAATCGTCGCGAGC
>Ga0315535_1000799_pt1 | contig 21651 bp, 14 predicted proteins | sample SalMarSW160220MG_2_FD_203092 | JGI IMG/M metagenome (GOLD analysis project Ga0315535, IMG submission 203092) | Salt marsh sediment microbial communities from the Plum Island Ecosystem LTER, Massachusetts, United States - Salt Marsh Sediment SW1602-20 ... | reverse complement strand
GTTGGTGATGATGAACCGGACCTGGCTAATTTCAAAAAAGCATTTATAAATGCTCATATTACTGAAAGAAGCGGGGATATTGTACCTATGAATGAAGGCTGTCTCAGCATCCCCAACCTCAGGGAGGAGGTTATGCGTGAATCCAGGGTAAGGATCAACTATTATGATGAGAACTGGGAATACCACGATGAGGTCTATGAAGGTTACACGGCAAGGATAATTGAACATGAATATGATCACCTCGATGGGATTCTTTTCACAGACAAACTTAATCCTCTCCGTAAAAGACTCCTGAAAGGTAAGCTTACCGCTATCAGCAAAGGGAAATTCGATATAAATTATAAGACCATCCTGGCCGGACAGAAGATCAAGGAGTAAAAAACACATTCCAACCGCAAAGCCCGTCCGCCTGAACGCACGCCTGAAGGACTTCAGCCGGGCAGCTAATAGACTTTATAATTCAGCCCAGCTTCCGGTTTTTTTCTTATCTTTAAAGTCTAACCGCTGCAGGTTGTGCTTTTTAAGGAAATACCATTTCTACGGATCGTAATGTTCCTCTGTTCCGGAGTAGTTATACGTGCCTGGTTCAGACCCGGAAATAATGCGATAATAATTGTGGCTGCAATTATTGTAATTCTCATTATTACCGATGCTGTCCTTTCCAGGTCACGTGATAATGTTTTGTCCGGGATTGCGATAAATGCTGCATTTATTCTGACCGGAATCCTGCTTTACTCTGCGAGGGAAGACAGCTTTTCGAGCTTAAGACGGGAGAGATCGGTATTCATTTGTACACTGTCTGACTATCCTCTTGAAAAAGAGAACAGCATAATGTTAAAGGTCAGGATTGACTGCAGGAGAGACGAAGGCAAGTGTCTGCCAGTGAAAGGTTCCATGGTTATATACAACAGGAAGGACTCTTCATTGATGTCATTTATACCTGGTGACAGGCTGAACATCCGTTGTACTCCCCTGGCGATAAGAAACAGGAATAATCCGTATGAATTTAATTACAGGCTATACATGGAAAACAGGGGAATAAGATATTATTCCCTAACTGAAACCAGTGATGTTACCCGGCTGCCGGTAACCCCTCACAGGAATCTCTCATGCCGTGCACTTATAATAAGGCAGGGAATAATAAACATTTACAGGAAGCTGGGAATAAAAGGGGAGAATCTTGCTGTGGTTGCTGCAATCACTCTCGGACAAAAGAATCTTCTTGACGAAGACCGGAAAAAGGATTTTGCAACCGCCGGTGTCATACATGTCATGGCTGTATCCGGTTTACATGTGATGATACTCAGTCTGTTCGTCATGAACATACTTTCTTTCCTGAAAAGAAGATTCAATATTTCCAGGATCGTCCTGACACTTGCAGTCATGTGGATGTTTGCCTTTATAACAGGACTCACAACTTCGGTAGTCAGGGCCTCTTTAATGTTTACATTCATATGGTCAGGATATCTTCTCAGGAGAAAGCTGAATCCCTTGAATTCACTCATGGCTTCTGCTTTTATACTTATCGTAATAAACCCGGGCATTATATTCGATACGGGTTTCCTCCTGTCCTACTCTGCTGTTACCTTCATCCTGGTCTTCTACCATGATCTTTACACGACACTGCATTTCAGTAACCGGGTAGCAGACAGGATATGGCAAATGACAGTGGTAGCCATTGTTGCCCAGGCAGGTACAATGCCCCTGACAATAGCAATATTCAACAGGTTCCCGACATATTTCCTTCTCGCCAACAGTGTTATCGTGCCCCTGGCGGCACTTATTGTGATATCAGGTTGTCTCATACCCCTGGTATCTCCGCTATTTCCTTTAGCTAAAAGCCTGGCGCTTTTCCTGAACAGGTTAACGGACCTTACCATGCTGATAACGGAAAAAACAGCGAACCTTCCCTATTCTTCCGTTAGTAATGCCGGGATGCCCCCTGTGGAATGCTTCCTTTTGTTGATAACGATATTCCTGTCGGGCTATTTCCTGCTTAAGAAACGAACTATCCGGGCCATATACCCGCTGATATCCCTGTTAGTCCTTGTATCATACCATACCTATAATGAATACCGCGTCAGCCGCACAGGTGAGATAATCGTATATGATGTGCCTGGTTCAGTATCGATAGGTATAAGAACAGGCAGGTCGCTTAACCTTTATTCTGACAGCCCTGTAGTTGCAGATGAGGTCAGCCGACACTGTTCAACACTTCACCTGAAGATTGTCAGGTACCCTCTTTCTTCAAGACCCCTGATCCTGGGTGTTGGAAAAGAAAAGGTCCTGATCGGTAACCAGGAAAATAAATTACTTTTTGATGATGCTGATCCCGACATCATCATCCTTACAGGGAAAGACACCCGTATCCTGTATGAACCAGAGGATGAACATGTTAAAGGGATCCCTGTAATTAGCTCATCAGGTGCCGGCTCCGCGGTGCCCGGTGAAGAAAAAGTCTATTCATACACAGGCAGGGTACATTCGGTTAAGAAATCCGGTGCGTTTATCAAAAGTATATGACCTGTTGTTAAATAAATCTTTGAAAAAACTTGAGTATTACCCTATTTATCTATTATTTTGTCATGTTTTTTCAAATAATATTCAATGAGAATAATTATTGCCGGAGCAGGAGAAGTTGGATCGCATCTTGCGAAAATGTTATCTAATGAAAATCATGAAATTATAATCATTGATCCGGAAGATGCAAGACTTAAACCTATAGATGCATCACTTGATGTACTGACCTACTGGGGATCTGCCACGTCAGTTAAAATATTACAGGATGCAATGCGGAAAAAGACGGACCTTTTCCTGGCCGTAACACAATCAGAGGACACCAATATTACTTCTGCAATACTGGCCAAGAGGTTCGGAGCCGTTAAGACAATTGCCCGTATAGATAATCTTGACTACCTTGAGCATTCAACCCTTGAATTTTTCAAATCTATGGGGATAGATTCACTGATCTACCCAGAGCTAATTGCAGCGAGGGAAGTTCTGGGCCTGCTTCATGAGACCGGGGCAACAGATTTTATGGAATTTTCAGGAGGCAAACTGGCAATATTTGTTCAGAAGCTTGATGAGAATGCGCCTATACTCAATATGACTCTCCAGGAAATAGCCAGGATAAACCGCACAGACAAGTACAGGGCAGTGGCTGTTAAAAGATCGGGAAAGACAATCATTCCAAGGGGAAACGAACAATTCAGGCAAGGTGATATGGTCTATATCATCTCAACGCATGAAGGTATAGATGAGATGATGAAGAATTCCGGCAAGGAGAATTTTGAAGCCAACAGTATAATGATCCTGGGAGGCAGCAGGATTGGTAAGCATGTTGCCATGTATATGCAGAAGACAAGCGAGGTTAAGCTTATTGATTCCGATATAAAGAAATGTGAGGATCTGGCAGAGGTACTCGATAATACACTGATAATAAATGGTGATGGCCGCAATATAGAACTCCTGGAACAGGAAGGAATAGCACAGACTGATGCCTTTATCGCTGTTACAGGAAATTCGGAGGCCAACATACTGGCGTGTCTGCTGGCCAAAAAGCTTGGAGTCAAAAAGACGATAGCGGAAGTTGAGAACATGGAATACATTAACCTTGCTGAGAATACCGGTATAGATACCATTATTAACAAAAAAATAGCGGCTGCCAGCAGGATATTCCGTCATACTGCCAACCCGAACGTTACCCAGGTAAAATGTATGACGGGAACCGATGCAGAGATCTTTGAGTTCGTGGTTCCGGCCAACTCGAAGATAACAAAAGGGACATTAAGAAGCCTTGATTTTCCCAGGGAAGCCATTGTAGGAGGAGGTATGCGGGACGGAGTCCCGTTCATTGCAACCGGTGATACCATGCTGAGAACAAATGATAAGGTCATAGTGTTTACGCTGCCTTCCGCTTACGAAAAAGTCTCGAAATACTTTACCTGAGAATAAATGATCAATTTCAGGATTATCGCCAGGGTTTTCAGCCTGCTACTCATTTTTGAAGGATTATTCATGCTGGCCTCTGCCGGTGTTTCAGAAATATACGGCGAACACGCCGCCTCAGCATTATTATTATCCGGACTCATTACCATGATCACAGGGTCTATTGTCTTCACCCCGCTAAGAAACGAGGAAAGGGTTTACAGCAACAAGGAAGGTTATATAATAGTAACGGGTACCTGGCTCCTGTTTGCCTTATTCGGCACTCTCCCTTTTATCCTGAGTGGGTCGATCAGGTCCTTCGGAGATGCTTTTTTTGAATCCATGTCGGGGTTTACAACTACAGGGGCCACTATGCTTACCAATATCGAATCATTACCACACGGTATCCTCTTCTGGCGAAGCCTGACGCAGTGGATGGGAGGCCTGGGGGTCATATTCCTTTCTCTTTCATTGTTCCCTGTTGTCAGATCAATAAATATACAGCTGGCTGCTACAGAGTTTGCAGGACAATCTCAAGATAAGATCCATCCAAGGATCAAGGATACCGCAAAGCGTCTTGTCTTCATTTATGCTCTTATCACAGTTATAGAGGCTGTATTTCTTATGGCAGGAGGTATGTCGCTGTTTGATGCAATATGCCATTCATTCTCAACCATGTCAACGGGAGGCTTCTCCACCCGCAATGATGGCATTGCTGCTTTTAACTCTCCGTACATAATGATTGTAATAATGACCTTTATGTTCATTGCCGGAATAAATACAACCCTGCTATATTACGGACTTAAAGGCAACTTAAGGAAATTCATCGACAACAATGAATTTGTTCTATACTCGGTGATGTGCGTTGCTTTTATTTTTCTTGTTGCAGTGGCCCTCGATTTCAAACCGGGGTACACGACAGGGAAAGCTATTCTCGACAGTGCATTTCACGTAATATCACTTATAACGACCACAGGCTACTATACACACGACTATAACATGTGGGGAAGCTTCCTGATTGTCATACTCTTCATCCTGATGTTCACAGGTGCTACATCAGGATCTGCAAGCGGCAACATTAAAATTGTACGTCTGCTGCTTGTCGGAAAAAATAACAGGCAGGAACTTAAGAAGCTGATCCATCCAAGCGCATTTGTTCCGGTAAGACTGGATAAACGGGTTATATCACAGTCAACCATAGCCAACCTGCTTGTTTTCATCTTATTATATATACTTATTGTCTCTGTGGGTGCCTTCCTTTTTTCCTTTATGGGTTATGACCTGATGACATCATTCAGTACATCTGCCTCCATGCTGGGAAACATAGGCCCCGGGATCGGGAAATTCGGTCCCTTTACAAATTATTCAACCATACCAATGACAGGAAAATGGCTTATGTCAGGTCTCATGCTGACAGGCAGGCTCGAATTGCTCACGGTCCTGGTTCTGTTTACCAGGAACTTTTATAAGACATGATCTCCCGGAAAATAAAAGAATACCGTATTTCTACCACTCGACAATTCCCAAACCCTGCCTGATAATCTCAATCTCATCGCCGGTACAATCCACAACAGTTGATGCTTCATTCCTGCCATAGCCCCCGTCAATTACCGCATCGGCAAAATCCTGGTATTTCTCCCAGATGAGTTCCGGATCGGTCGTATATTCGATCACTTCATCCGGATCATGGATTGATGCGGTCACTATAGGCCGTCCGAGTTCTCTTACAAGCTCCAGTATAATATTGTTTTCGGGTATCCTTATACCTACAGTCTTCTTTTTATTCTTGAATAGTTTGGGGATCTGGTTATTTGCCTGTACTATAAAGGTAAAGGGTCCGGGCAGGTTTCTTTTAAGCAGCTTAAATATATTGTTGTCGCGTATTACTGTATATTCGGAAAGCTGGCTCATATCATGGAAGATCAGTGAGAGCTCAGGGTTTTTCGGATTAAGTCCCTTGAAACGGGCGATCTTTTCAATGGTTTTGATGGCTTTAATATCGCATCCCATGGCATAAACTGTGTCTGTGGGATATATAATTATTCCATCGTTTTCGAGCAGATCAACAACCTGTCTTATCTGCTTATCATTGGGATTTTCATTATACAGCCTGATTAGCATGTAAAAGAATTAAAGTTCACAAAGTTAAATAAAAAAAAGGGTAAGCTACTTATATCGCACCGCTACAACCGCCTACCCTTGCTATCTTCCGATCCTGGGGGAGTTCAGCAGGAGCTGGTCGTATAAGACTTACCCCAGGCAAAAATACTACAATTTGAGGATCGCACAAAATAATTATCCCTTTTTATAAACTCCATCATTCCCAATTTTAGATTATATTTGTTTCTTATCAACTAACCTGAATAAAGAATAAATATCAATCATCATGGAAGAAAAAGTTAATCCCTGGAAATCTAATCTGACAAATGGCCTAATACTTGGACTTATAGGTGTAGTATATACTCTTCTTATGTATTTTCTGAACCTTACACAAAACAAGGTACAGGGACTTATATTCCTGGTTATTCAGTTCGTAATGCTTTTTATCCTTGTCAAATCGTACCGCGACAACTTCCGGCACGGACAGATAACTTATGGGCAGGCAGTAGGTACAGGCGTTATTATTGTCTTGTACTATGCTATCATTATGGCTGTCTTTACGTATATCCTGTATGCTGTAATTGATCCCGGACTTGTTGATAAGCAACTTGCCGCTGTTGAGGAAAACCTTTCTCAAAGAGGTATGCCGCAGGCATCTGTTGATACTGCCATGAAATTCCAGGCTAAAATCATGAAACCTGCCATAATGGCTCCCCTGTCAATATTCGGAAGTATGATTTATGGTACTATATTATCACTGATCGTTGCTATTTTTGTAAGGAAAGAGGGCAACCCCCTGTTGACAGACACAACAGAAACTTCAACTGAAGAATAGGCTGATGGATCTATCTGTCGTAATCCCCGTATATAATGAGGAGGAATCGATCCAGGAGCTGACCGAATGGATTGAAAGGGTGTGCGCATCACGTAGAATATCATATGAGATAATCTTTGTTGATGACGGCAGTTCCGATTTCTCATGGGATAAAATCACAGAGATGGCCGTAAAGAATGAGGCGGTAAGGGGATTAAAGTTCAGGAGAAATTATGGCAAGGCAGCTGCTCTTCACACTGGTTTCATGTTAACAAGAGGTGAGATAGTCATAACCATGGACTCTGATCTCCAGGACAGTCCGGATGAAATACCCGACCTGATCAAAATGATCAGGGAGGAAGGTTATGACCTTGTCTCAGGCTGGAAAAAGAAAAGGTTCGATCCCTTTATCAAAAGAATCACAAGCAAGTTTTATAACGGTACGGCAAGATTGTCATCGGGGATAAAACTGCATGATTTCAACTGCGGAATAAAAGCATACCGGCAGGAGGTTGTTAAAAGTATTGAGATATATGGCGAAATGCACCGGTATATCCCCATCCTGGCAAAAGAAGCAGGTTTCCTTAAGATCGGCGAGAAAATTGTTGAACACCACTCCCGCAAATACGGGACAACCAAATATGGCCTGGACAGGTTTATAAAAGGCTATCTCGACCTTCTCACAATAGGCTTTATAACACGGTTCGGCAAGAGTCCGATGCATCTGTTCGGAGCACTGGGAACCCTTATGTTTTTACTGGGTTTTATAATGGCCGGCTATCTTGGGATACGTAAAATGACATTTATATCGCACCACCTCAGAGCTCCCCTTGTAACCGACAGCCCTTATTTCTTCATAGCGCTTACCGTGATGATAATAGGATCATTGCTCTTCCTGACAGGTTTCCTTGGTGAGCTTATAAACAGGAATTCTTCCGAGAGGAATAAATACCTTGTCAAAGACCGGATCAATCCCTGATATCAGTTTTGAAACTAACTGTCTGTTGAGTCCCGGAACACATCAAGAATAGCCTCTGTCATCCTGTCCCAGGCAAACTTTTCCTTTTCACTCTTCACACCTTTCTCGAAAACAGGCTTCCTGTTATTGTCGAAATAATCGAGTATGGCACCTGCTATGCTGTCAGGTTCGGGTTTGACCACATAACCACATACTCCGTCCTTCACAATTTCCCTCAGACCTCCCACGTCGGTCACAAGCATAGGCTTCCCGTAATGAAAAGCGATCTGGGTAACACCGCTCTGCGTGGCCGACCTGTAAGGCTGCACCACAAGGTCAGCCAGGCTGAAAAAGACAGGAACTTCATCATCACGAATAAAACGGTCAAAGAATATTATCTCTCCCTCAAGACCATATTTCTTAACAAGTTCCCTGTAAGGAGTATCATCCTCATAGAATTCCCCGGCTATAATAAGTTTAAGCCCCTTATCCCTGAGCCTTTTATCAGAAAAAGCTTCAATAAGAAGGTCAAGCCCCTTATATGCTCTTATAAAGCCGAAAAACAGGAGGAACAAATCATCAGGATCCATCTTCAGATAAGCAACAGCATCTTCCCTGGGTAATGGTTCACCATATGCATCAAAGAGTGGATGCGGGGACAGTCTAACGGGTATATCTTCCCGGAACATCCTCAGGTCTTTACCTACTGTCTCAGACATGACAACTGCACCATCTATTGAGGAGACAAAGAACCTGGTAAGAGCTTTATCCCCGGGTCTTTTCTCATGTGGTATAACATTATCAAAGATACACAGGATCTTTGTATGCAGGTTTGATCGTACTATCCTGGCAATAGTCCCGAAACACGGTGCCATAAATGGCAACCAGTATCTCACGATCAGCAGGTCAGGTTTCAGCTTTTTTATTTTCCTTCCTGTCGATATCCAGTTGAAAGGGTTCACGGAATTAACAAGCCTCTCTATCCTGACACCTTCAGGTGGTGGTCCATCATTATACTGTGTCTTTCCCGGGAAAAGGATGCCAGGGTACTGAAGAAGGAAGGTAACAACTTCAATATCATGGCCTTCAGCCGAGAATTGCCTGGCCAGGCGGTCGTTGAATGTTGCGGGACCTCCCCTGTATGGATAAGCCGGACCAAGTAATATTATCTTCATACCCTGTGCCCTTTTCAATTATATGTAAAAATATAAAAAACCGGGTGTAATCCGGCATTTTATTTACCCCGGTTTAATATAATGATCCGAAAAAGCTCTGCTGTTACTGATTCAGTGTGACTGACTGGTCCGGAGCCAGGCTAATCTTTTGTTCCTTGCCGTTATACCGGACCAGTGTGGTCCCTCCTTTCGATGAGAATATCCTTGCTGTTGTTACCCTGCCTCCTTCCCACTTTATGTCAGCGACAAAACCACCCCTGGCACACAGCCCTTTTACCTCTCCGTTACTCCATTCCAAAGGTATTGCCGGCAACAGGTTGATTACCCCTTTGCCCGATTGTATCAGCATCTCGGCAATACCTGCCGTTCCTCCGAAATTACCATCAATCTGGAAAGGAGGATGGGTATCGAACAGGTTATTAAGTGTCGACTTACGCAATAATGCCTGTACATTATCCCAGGCTTTTTCACCATCATGCAGACGTGCAAAAAGGTTAATGATCCAGGCCCTGCTCCATCCTGTGTGTCCCCCGCCGTACGATAAACGCCTTTCGATTGTTTTACGGGCAGCTTCGTACAGGAGTGGCGTTTCAGGGGTAAACTGCTGAAAAGGATATAGTCCCAGCAGGTGAGACATATGCCGGTGACCCGGTTCCGTTTCATCAAAATCCTTTATCCATTCCTGGATAACACCCTTGGAATTGATCTTTACAGGCGGGAGCCGTTTTTCGGTTTCCAGGAGTCTTACTGCAAATTCTTTGTCTGAGTCAAGTACTGAAGCGGCACCAATGCAATTATCAAATATCTCCCTGATTATCTCAATATCTGTTGTGGCTCCATAAGTAAGAGCTGAGACTTCCCCGTTTGACGGGTCACGGAAACTATTCTCGGGAGAATGTGAAGGATTTGTAACAAGATAACCTTCCGGCGATTCCACAAGGAAACCCAGTATAAACAGGGCCGCTCCCTTCATAAGCGGATATGCTCTTTCCCGAAGGAACGCAGTATCGCCTGTAAACAGGTAATGTTCATAGAGCGAACAGGTCATCCAGGGGCCATCGAGAGGGGTTATGCCCCAGACACCGTCCATAACACCTGTTCTCCCGAACGGATCTGTAAGATGATGAAGGGTCCAGCCATTGCTGCCGTACATCTCCCCCGCTGTAACAGCCCCGGGCACTTCGAGCTTTTCAAGGAAGCCTGCGAGTACCAATGAGGTCTCGGGCAGGTTGCATACCTCGGCGGGCCAGTAATTCATCTGCAGGTTGATATTGGTATGAAAATCCGAATTCCAAGGAGCCTTCATATCCTTGTTCCAGATACCCTGCAGGTTGGCAGGCAGTCTTCCTGGTGATCTTGAAGATGCAATCAACAGGTACCTGCCGTACTGGAAGTAAAGTGCCACGAGACTATTGTCAACACCACCCCTCCTAACCCTTTCAAGACGTTCATCAACAGGGAGATATGAGAGACTGTCCTGCCCTATCGAGAGGCTTACACGGTCGAACATTTTCCTGTATTCCTCAAGATGCCGGCTGACCAGGTCATCATATGACATTTTATCCGAGCGGGTAAGTATGGTATTGCATTCCGACAATGGGTCAGTTGACCTGTCAAAGTCAAGGATATCAATATTATAGTCAGTTGCTGCCGTCAATCGGACTATTATCTCACCTGCACCCTTTACCCTGATATAATCCTTAGCACTGTCAATACTGCCCCTGTCCGCTGTAATCCTCATCTCCCCGGCAAACTTCATATGCGCTCCGCCAGGACCTGATTTAACATCATCCCGGTCTATAACCTGGCCTTCAAGCAACCCGGTGTTGTTTGTTATTGTGGCAACTGCATCCTTTTCACGTGAAAGGCTGAATGCGGCATTAATAAGCCCTCCGTCGGGTGATGTTACACGGACCACTATCATATTGTCTGGAGCCGAGGCAAACACTTCCTGGATATATTGCTTTCCTCCCACGATAAACCTGGTCGAGACAATTCCTGTATGCAGGTCCAGCTCCCGTCTATAGACAGTAACGGAATCGGGCCACTCATATTTAATTGTCAGATCACCCAGGGGCTGGTAAGACCTTATGTTAGGTGGTGTACCCAGGAAATCTTTTTCAGCTATGCTGTAAGCTTCCCTGTAATGACTGCTGAAGAGAGCTTTCCTGAGAGATGGTAGTGCCTCTAATGCGGCCGGATTATCATTATTGATCCTGCTTCCGGCCCACAGGCTCTCTTCGTTAAGCTGAAGTGTCTCGGTAACAGGATTGCCATAGATCATTGCACCAAGACGTCCGTTACCGACTGGCAAAGCTTCTTCCCAGGCCGAGGCCGGTTGCCTGTACCATAACAATAGTGATTTGTCGGACACTTGTTTTTCCCTTGTACAGCCTGCCGGGACTGACAAAGGAATAATAACCAGCAACCACAACCTCAGCCTGTTCATAACAATCTATTTAATATTATTTTGAGGACATCTGCTCATATTTGGCTTCAAATCGCCTGTAAAGTTGCTTATGCTTGTTATCAAGACTTATATTTCTTCCGGTGATAAAAGCCAGTACAACATTATTGGTAGACATGTCGAGAAGATCTCCGGTAGAGACAACTATATTGGCATCCTTACCCACTTCAATAGAGCCTGTCTTATCAGCAATGCCAAGTATTTTTGCGCTGTTCAGGGTAACCGTCTGGAGTGCCTCCTCTTTTGTAAGTCCGTACGCAACTGTTTCCCCGGCGGCAAAAGGCAGGTTGCCATATGCCTGGTTTGAATAGGTCAGGCCGATAAGGATCCCCTCCTTGTGAAACATAGCTGCCAGCTTGAAAGGAAGCCTGATATCACTGTAATCATATTTTGGCAGGCTCAGCGGATCGGCCAGCAGGACCGGAATATCATTCTCTTTCAGAAAATCCCTGACTGTCCAGGCAGATTCATCAGCTTCAGAGAGCACTATCTTTTTGACTCCATGACGTTCGGCAAAGGTTATTCCTTCAATGATACCTTTGGGTTCATCAGAGCTTAAGAACAGTATCTTTGACCCGTCGAAGAGGCCTTTCATTGCTTCAAGTCTGAGGTTGGCATGTTCAGGTTTTTCGACGGCAGCATAGGCAGCTGCATCTGTGAAGATCTTTTCCAGCTCCTCAACATTCTGTTCATAGGTGTTACCACCCGTTGCACCCATTCTGAAATAGCTGTTGCGACTTCCCCTGGTGGCTTTACGGGGCCAGCCAAGCTGAATCCCGTTGTCCATCTTATAGGCTGCATCTTCCCAGTCCCATGCATCGAGCTGTACCACACTTGACGTACCGGGCAGAAGGGAACCAACAGGTATGATCTGGGCCAGGAGAATGCCGTTGGCACGTATTACAGGTGTTACCTGAGAATCGGCAGTGTATGCAACAATAGCCCTTACATCAGGATTAAGCGTACCTATCTCCCTGTTGTCTGTTGCAACATCGACCCCACTGCCTATCTCCTGCAGGCCAAGGCTTGTGGAGGGGAATATAAGACCCGGGTATACCTGTTTACCTGTAACATCAATTACTTCGTATCCACTTGTGTCGATATTAATATCTGCCGTCCTGCCGACAGCAGTTATTTTGCCGTTTATAAAAATGATGGTACCATTTTCTATTACATCACCGGTGCCGGTATGGATAGTACCTCCGACCAGCATCACCGGCTTCTTCTGTGCCGGAGCCACTACCGGATTCTCTGCCATTGCCTGGAAGAGACAGGCCAGGATCATCAGTGCTGATATATATATTCTTTTTTTCATAATAATCTGTTTTTAATAAATTGTATTAATAAAACCAGGTGTCCCGGTATCATTTTAATTTGACTCTATATCTTCTGAAGGTCTGGCTCTTGTAACGGAACCTGAAGGTCTCTTTGATGACGGCTGATTCAATATCTCTGCTATTATCCTGTTCCTCTCCTTTTCAATCTGTTCTTTCATAGCAGCATTCTCCTGTTCATCAAAATAAACCGTACCGTCTACCAGGGTCTTAAGGACCCTTGAATATACTGACAAAGGATTCCCGCTCCATAACACGAGGTCGGCATCCTTTCCCACCTTAATACTGCCTGTTCTGTCACCGAGATGCAGGTCAACAGCCGGGTTAATGGTGATAAGCTTCAGGGCTTCCGTTTCACTTATACCACCGTACTTCATGATCTTTGCAGCTTCCTGGTTGAGACGTCTGCCCATCTCTGCATCGTCAGAGTTAATACACACCAGCACTCCCTGCTGCAAGAGGATGGCCGCGTTATATGCTATACCTTCATAAACCTCGTATTTATAATCCCACCAGTCGGAAAAGACAGAAGCGGCTGTGCCATTGGCTGCTATCTTATCAGCATACTGATACCCCTCGTTGCAATGGATCAGAGTGTTGACCCTGACCCCGAAATCCTTCGCAAGGTTCATGATCATAATACCTTCCGACTGAACATATGAATGACATTCTATGAAACTTCTTTTTTCAAGTACATCGACTATGGCATCAAGCTCAAGGTTTCTCCTTGGGGGAACCTTGCCGGCCCTTTCCTCTGTCTTCATTGCGTTCCACTTTTCCCATTCATTATTATAGTCAACTGCCCTTCTGTAAGCATCCCTTATTATCTGTTCCACTCCCATCCTTGTGTTCGGGTAACGACTCGAAGTGCGTTTTACATTTTCACCAAGGGCATGTTTCAGGAAACCTACCTGGTTCTCCACTTTCAGGTCTTCAGCATTGTGGCCCCAGCGTTCCTTTATCAGGACAGACTGACCACCTATAGGGTTGGCCGATCCGTGAAGAATATGCGATAATGTAACACCCCCGGCCAGTTGCCTGTAAATGGTCTCATCCTCAGAATCAAGGATATCCCCTACCCTCACCTCTGATGTTATTGCCTGTCCCATCTCGTTGGTCCCATTCATAGCGATATGTGAATGCTGGTCGATGATGCCCGGGGTAAGGTGTTTTCCAGTAGCATCTATGACCTTAACTCCGGAGGGAGCTTTAAGGTCCCTGCCTATCTTTGTTATCTTTCCCTTTTGTACGAGCACATCCGTATTCTCCAGGTTACCTTCCTTTTCGCTTGTCCATACTGTAGCATTTTTAAACAATACATCCTCCTGTTCTGGCAGTTCAGGCCTGCCATAGGCAGCGAACGGGTATATGACCGGTCCCATTTTGGGAACCGGGGTCTCACGTTTACGCCTGCCGGAAGCTGTACCTGTTGAATCGCTTACGAAGCTGGCTTTCCATTTTATCCAGCTTCCATTTTCAAGCTGGCCCCTTCCTTCAATAACTTTGTCTTCGATAGATCCTATCAGTCTGTATTTATGTTTGGACCTGTCAAAATTTACAGTGACAAGATCCTTGTCGATTGTAAAGGTGGCTCCTTTTATCTCAGTCGTATCGGCTTTCAGCTTCACCGTGGGTTTGTTAAAAGTTCCTGATAACACCAGGCTGTAACTGGCTGTGTCAACATTAAGTGTCCATGTACCCCTGAGGTCTTTGGTCCTGAGATCCACGAACCTGTAAGGTGTACCCTGCACCCAGTTCTCATATATCACACAGTCATCCTTAAAGATATCACCCGAGGTAACCAGGAGGTTTGCGATCATATCCTTCTTAATAGCTCCGACCAGGCCCGTTGCACCAAAATAGCTTGCAGGCGTATATGTAAGAGCTTTAAGCGCTTCCTGCTCCGGCAGTCCATATTTGACAGCTTTCCTCAGGTTAGTGAGAAATGAAGACCGTTGTTTCAGGTCCGATGATGTAATGGCAAATGTGATACCTGCACCGGATACCCTCGAGAGATTTGAAGGTGCCATCTCCCAGCTCTTCAGATCTACATAGCTGACCGAAGCAGCATCATAGGGATCCCTGACATCAGGTGCATCGGGGTAATTTACCGGTATGATAAGTTTATCGCCTGTGTTCCTGATATCATTAATGGTCTGGTATTCGTCTCCACCACCTTTTATGATATATTTGATACCAAACTCCCTGCCTATCTTATCGGCCCGGAGAATTTCCAGTTTGTTTGATACTTCAAAGACCTGCGGAAGACCGAGGTTGGCGATATATGCATCCAGTCCGTCATCCTGGAAATATCCAGGAGGAAGCTGTTTGTACCATTGTGCATCATAGTTGAGTTGCCTCAGCAGTGCAATCATTCCAAACGGTGAGGCAGGATATAAGTCGGCTGAACGTCCCCTGGAAAAAGAATAATTGGCAGAAGCCCTATTTTTCAGGATAACATTATTTGATTTACCGTCGCCTGTGCTGACAAGCGCCGATGTCCCCCGGGCAATACCATCATCCTTGAAGGTGAGCACTGCCCCGAAACCGGCCTTCCTGTATTCATCGGCTGTCTTTTTATCGGGAATAAATTCGGATGAAACATCATAGGAAGCATGTATCCCATCATTCCAGTAATCAGCTATCCTCGGTTTCGGTTTTGCTTCCTGTGTTGAAAAACGTCCTGTGGTCATGAAGGCAGCAAAGGGATTTACAGACGGACCTGATGAGCTGGTCCTGATGCCGTAATTGCCTGCATAGGCATCCACAAAAGCCGGATATACGGTCTTTCCTGACAGGTCATATACTATGGTACCTTTCGGAAAATCAAGGTCAGTACCAACGGCAGTTATCCTGCCATTGGCAATTAAAATATCAGCTTTATCCAGTGTGGTCTGATAATCCACAACAACACGGGCATTCCTTAGCCCGTACATATCAACTCGCCTGTCGCTGACTCCGATCACAGGAGCATCATCCTGTTGAGCAATGAGTTGAAAAGGGATAGCCAGAAACAGCAATAATAAGATTTTGCGCATGATAATTTATTATTTAGGTTAGATATAGCAAGGGTATACGGTGTAAAGGTGTAAGACATGTGACATAGGATCGCCGCACACCCCGTACCGTGTACCGTGTACCGATCAATCATACAGGTAGTCTTTCAGGTAATCAAAATGTTCCGTCAGGTGACCGTTATCGAGTATTGTTGCCCTGCTGAGCATTGTGCTGTCCGAACCGGTAATGAGCTCATGAAGCACATTTCCCATGAGTTGTCTGCCGAAGTCATGCGAGGCGTCCCTCGGCAGCTCGCCCGGCAGGTTATCAACAGCCATCACCGTTATATTGGTATCGCGTGTAAAGGCCGGCTCCTCGGCTTCAAGATGTGGATTATATCCAAAGAAGGGATCAGAGATAGTGGTTGACCTTAATGTTGAAGCTATTGGACCTGCAATATCACAGCTGATATCGGCGATAACAGATATCCTGAAATCTTGTTTCTTCATCTCGTCTGCGGTAAAGAACACCGGCGAGCGGGGATCCCAGTAATGACCTGCTATAAGAATGTCAGTAACCCTGGTAAAGGGAAGAAATGATGATTCATATTCACCCGGGTTTTCTACAAAATGACTGAAATCAAACGCCCGGCCTGACCTGTGCCTGGTATAATACTCCGGCCCGATACTGGTAAAAACCGGGACTTCAAATTCGCGGGAGATATAATCTTCAGGTGTAACATAAGTGATATCTGCGGCCTGCAGAGTCTCCACTGCTCCGCTGGCCACCCTGCCTTCACCGGTAACAAGTATCTTTAGTCCGGGATTAAGCTGGATCAGTTCCAGCCCGGCCCACATCTCTTCAAGGTCGCGGCACTGGTGAGCCGGCTTCAGTTTGAACCTGTTTGTCCTGATACCCCTGGCCCGCAAGCCGTTATATGCACCGACCAGTCCGGCATACCTGCCAAATGCCACAACCCTCTGTCCTTCCTCAGTAGTAAGGTATTCATAATCGATAAGGGTATTCTCCGAGGAGACCATTTCGCGAAGCATCTCGCGGTTATATGGTTGTTTCTTGGCTACATGTGAAAAAAACATATAGGTCTTACCGGGTATAAATGTTCCCCGGTCCACCTCCTTAACACCGAGAAGTATATCGCATTCACGGAGGTCTTCTTTAAGCGGAATATCCAGGTATTCATATTCCTCGTCGGAATAACACCTGATGTCACTGGGCTGCACAAAAAACTCTACTTCAGGATAAAATTCCTGCAGTGTAATTATCTGTGGTGGTGTAAGAGGCACCCTCCTGTCGGGGGGATTCTTAGTCTCCCTGAGAATACCTGCTTTTAAGGTTTTATTCATTTATTAAGAAAGATGGTTCAGGTGTACAGCGTGAAGATAATAATTCAACCCCTTAACACTGTAAACATTAAGTTAAATTAATTTAAAAAACACAAATCGGCCGAGACTGCTCCCGGGCTACATCCCGATTAATGATTCGAGAAATTGAAGCTGTTTGAGATGCGGCACGGGTTCAACCATGGAACTGTCTGCAAAATTCATTACCTGTGGCGAATTTTCATCGAATGAAGGCCATTCAGGCAATCCTGGTCCGTTCGGATCTCCGGTCTTTGCAAAATTCACCCAGTAGGATGACATCTGGTCGGCAAGGTCATAATCAGCCTTAACGAAAGGTCTGTTCCACAGTTTAAGGTTATTCAGGGCGTACCCGAATTCTGATGAGTGGAATGCCCCAAAGTTAGGTTCCCCCGGGGGAACATGACTAAAGTAATACAGGTAAGCTTTATTCTTGCCGTAAGTGCTCTGAAGGTCAGCCCATGTATAATTCTGTACTCCAAAAGACAGTTGATTCAAAAGTTTCTGGGAGGCGGCTGCTTCTTCGTCATTTGATGCAGGAAAAAGCTTGATGAATTGCTGGTACTTGTCGCCATATCTCCGTTTGGAGTTATTCCTGAACCCGGCTGCATCCAAAGGTTTCCCGCCAATACCGTCATCAGCATTCCAACCCGATATAAGAGGAACATCATTCTGTTTACCTTCCAGGAAGGTCTCTACAGGCGGCATCACCACATGGTTGTCTATCGTAATGCCCCATCTCCCTGGTATCTTAATAAGCGAATCGGCGGGCATCTTTCTCAGTTCGGCTATTGATGATGCCCCGGCCCTTTTCATGTATGCTAATCCGGCTTCCTCGGCACTACTCAGTGTATTAACAATACCAAAGTTCATTGCAAACATACCACCGCTTTCCCCGATAGCCCTCTGGAACAGGCCCACGGCAGGAGGAGAGACCATAAGTGCATTGACACTGAATGAACCGGCGGACTGTCCGTCGATAGTCACATTATTCTGGTCTCCTCCGAATGCTTCAATGTTGTTCCAGACCCATCTCAAGGCAGCTTCCTGGTCGAGTATACCGTAGTTGCCTGATACACTGTCTATTGATTCATAAGATAGCTCCGGAGTTGCAAGAAATCCGAATACTCCCAGCCTGTAATTTATTGTTACAAAAACAACTCCTTTCTTCGCCATCTCTTCGCCATTGTAAAGAGGAACGGTTCCCGATCCCCCGGTAAATCCGCCTCCATGTATCCATACTATCACCGGGAGATTGTCGCCGTTATTTTTTGCCGGTGTCCATACATTCAGGTACAGACAGTCTTCGCTCAGCGGTTCCTGGGGAGCCATGAACTCCTTTGACCACATCATGAAAGGTACAGGTTTGCTTTGCATGGCACTTGGCGGGGGAGTGACACATTCCTTTATCCCGGTCCATTTCGCAACCGGCTGCGGGGGTTTCCATCTGAGAGAATCAACAGGCGGTGCTGCAAAGGGGATACCCATAAAGATCTTTACGGAACCATCCTGGTTTATCTTACCGGAGACATACCCGGCATCAGTTTTAACTTTAGTGACGTTGATCTTTGTTCCACCTGTTCCGGTATTTGAGGTACAGGAGATAATTGCAGGCAGAAGCAAAAGTGGAAGAAAGAGTTTAATTTTATGCATTTCTTATAGAGTTTTGGAATATTCTCATCTGGTACTGTTTTTGATACTAATTCCGTGTTTTAGGTTAATAAAGATAAGAAGGATTAACAAATATAGTATCTTTGCAGGGATAAATTCAGGGGCTGACCTGGTTTTGACAGCATGAGAGGTGGTATGTAAGCATGCAGTGTGTGGTGACGCGTCACTTATACAGAGTCACAAACATTTAACTGGCGAATCTAATTTTGCTCTCGCTGCTTAAGCGAATAAAGTAACTTAAGCTTTATCGCGGCACAGGTGTCGCGACGAGACGTCTCCCGGGCGGTCCTGCCCTGATCCAACCCGATAAGGAGGCGCACGGAATCCGGGGCTAGTCTGAAGGCCGTTCCGTCCCGATGGCGAAACCAACAGGAACTAAGGACAGGTTAGGTTGTTCTGCAGCTGATCTGCCACGAAAATCAAGCAGGACTAAGCATGTAGAAAGCATATGGTCTCCTTGTTTGGACGCGGGTTCGACTCCCGCCAGCTCCACGATCAAGCAAGTGCTGCCGCTTCCATCAGGAAGCGGTTTTTATTTTAATGTGAAGCGATAAGAGCTTGCTCTTAAGAGCGAAATATTAAAATAAAATAACCATTTGCCTTAAGGGCAAATGGCAGCGCTTATTTGCAGTACTGAAGCTAAGGGAACGCCGAACGCAGTGAGGCACCCCCGCCAGCTCCACCTCCGCCCCCCGAAGCTTTAGCGAAGGAGGGCTTTTTCATTTTTCAGATAATTAATCCTCGCTAAACCTTCTTCGGGCTTGCACCTATGCCAAGGCTTCGGTGCAGGCACTCTGTGGACGCAGTCCACAGCTTTCCTCCATTTACGAACAAAATTCATAAATTTGTATAGCTGGAGAATCCGGTGTTAGTGAGCACTCTATTCCGATTTTGAGAGAGCAGTCCTTTATTATATAACTTGTATTATAGGTTTGTGCTGATATTGTGCTGTTTACATTCCGGTTTGTGGTGCTTAATCAATTCCGGAACCGGTTGCTCAATTGATCCAGAATGAGGTGCTCTGTGTGACCGGATTTTCCAGATATAGACAGGGCCTGGTAAACATTTGAAGATGCTAAATCTCCTTCTGAACCTGAAATTTCTCAATCAAAATACTATTTATAAATATTCTTCCTGTGCCCTACTGAAACGACAATAACTAAAATTTCATTGTCGTTAATTTCATATATGATCCTTTAGTCACCAACCCTTATACGGTAAGCATCTTCCCCTTTTAGCTTTTTATAGCCGTATGGTCTGGGATTATCGGCAAGAGAGGCAATAGCAGATTTAATGACAGGGATAACCTTCTTATCAAGCTTTAATATCTGCTTTTGGGCAAAACGTTCAATGAAAACGGAATAGATCATTGGATAGCATCTTCGATCTCCCTGAAAGCCTGTTCAAAGGGAATAGGATTGCTTTTATGTGTCTTGGCTCTTCTGTATTCCTTAATCTCTTCCAGTTCTTCAGAATCAGCCACAAGCTTTTCGTAGGTTTTAATAGGTACCTGGACAGCTACTTTCCTGCCATTTTTGTCAATTATATATTGTTCATTCAATATTTTCATCTGTTTTTAATATGATGTATGATTAATTGTTTCTGCAAAGATAAAATACTTGAAAGTGAAATCAAAAGAGTCTGAAAGAAATGAAACCGTAATAAAAAGTATATCAAATTACAATAAATTTAAAAACAGATAATTATGGGAATGAACTATTGGTATGTATACGGGACAAGGTTTTATACCCTTCAAATCCTGGATAGAACCTGTCTATTGTAATAATGGAAAAATTTATGATATTATCAGGAAATTATTATGTCTCCTGGGTTATATTCTTTTTTCCCATAGAGCCGTCAAAATAATCAAACACAAACATAAATCATTGCTGTCAGAGATCTGCCTGTTCAGGTGCAAATTCAACCGAAAGCACCTGGTTTTTACCGCGGAGCGGTTACATTATTGTGACTCGTCCTAAAAAAAGTTTACAGATTAATAATTAAATCCTGGTATCAATTTACACTTAATAGTTAATCCTGATATTTGTTTACAATAGTAGGATTCTTTTTGTAATAATTCTTCCATAATCGTTCTGTTTGGATTTTTTGTTTATGAACAACAGAAGGATAATGATTTCCGATACTCATATGAGGTCTATCTTCATTATAAAGACTCACGGCTTTTGCTAATACCATCCTTGCCTCTTCTATTGAGGTTACCTGACTATCATTCAAATATTCATCTTTAAGTATACCATTTAATCTTTCAGCTAGTGCATTTTCTAGCGGATCTCCGTTTTCTGTCATACTTATTTTAATATCATTATCCTGCAATAGCTTCACATATTCAGAGGAACAATACTGTACTCCGCGGTCGGAATGATGAATGAGTTGAAAATGACCGTCTGGCTCCATAAATAAGCCGGAAAGGGCCATTTTCAAAGCCTGCACGCTCTCAACGGCCTCCAATGTCTTAGCTAAATGAAAGCCTACTATTTTATGTGAATAAGCATCAGTAATAAAACTAATATACACATGCCCCCCATTTATTTTCCAATATGTAATGTCACTAACCCAAAGCTGATTAGGCCCGGTTGGGATAAATTCTCTTATCAGGTTTGGATACTTTCTGAGCCAATGGAATGATTGTGTAGTCTGTATCCTACGTTTTCTTTTTCTCACCAGTAAATGGTTGGATGACAGCAGATCAAATAAAGCATCTCTTCCCATCTTGATTTGATGTTCCAGCATAAATGGGTTAAGCTTCTCATAGAGCTTGCGTGTTCCCATCCTTTTATGATTTTTACGGATTGAAAAAACCTCTTTCAA
>Ga0315535_1000798_pt1 | contig 21661 bp, 17 predicted proteins | sample SalMarSW160220MG_2_FD_203092 | JGI IMG/M metagenome (GOLD analysis project Ga0315535, IMG submission 203092) | Salt marsh sediment microbial communities from the Plum Island Ecosystem LTER, Massachusetts, United States - Salt Marsh Sediment SW1602-20 ... | reverse complement strand
GGGACCCCCGGCAGGAAACTTCTCAATCAGGGGTATACGCGAGCGGCTGATGTTATCAAAATACTCTCCCCTGAACCGTGGCCAGGTCTCTTCCAGACTGGTTTCCATGGTACCCAGGGTTTCAAAGAACTCCCCTATTTTAATATCTGCGATTACTGCACCTGCACCCCGGTTATCCAATCCGGGCTCGGTGGTCACGAACTCCTCCACCGGGTCCCTGGCAAGCCACCATGCAATGGACAGCGAACCAGCCAGCACCAGGATGGCAGTGATTATATTTGGACTGTTCAGCTTCAAGTTTTCAGGGCCAGATCATATACAAAAAGGTCGGTACCGTGCCGCACAAACAATTTCTTATCATAGATGGACATATGGGCCCAGAATGGTCCTGTCCCCCCTGCAATCCGGAATGAACTGATCAGCCGGAATCCTTCGGCGGTGGTGAAAATCTGCCCCTCAAAATAAAGCGGCGTGTTGGTATTGTTCCGGCCGTTGCCCTCTCCGGAATGACCCTTCACGATATCTTTCTTCCACAGGATTTTTCCGTCCCCGGGATCCACTGCAAAAAGATCCTGGCTGGAGGTACAAATGATCATCTTCCTCCCGTTGTGGTTGACAAGAAGCGGAGAGACATAAGATCTGACACCGCCAATGGAGGCAGTTTTCCAGATCAGGGACCCGTTTTTTTTATCCAGCGCGACCACTGCGGTCTGTCCCCCAACCGGTGAAGAGATCACCGCATTTTCTGTCAGCAACAATGATTCGGCCATCCCCCAGTGGTGGAACTCCCCCTGGTAAGTTTCATGGGTATTCACACTCCAGATGATTGTCCCTGATCCGGTTTCCATGCAGACCACAGTCCCCAGTCCCCCCATGATGTAGAGCCGGTCATCCTCAACGGTGGGTGTACTCCTGGATTCGGGGAATGACTGATTCCACGCCATCCCGTAAACGGTTTCCCAGAGGATGTTTCTCTGCAAATCAAGTTTTGTGACCACATCGACCCTATCCCTTATGCCGCTGATATATACATCTCCTTTATACAAAATAGGTGTTGAATGACCGTTGCCCAGTCCCTCTTTCTTCAGGATCAGTTCCGGACCACCTTCCGGCCATGATTTAAGCAATCCCTGACAGGCATACTTCCCGTCTCTTCCGGCACCCCGCCACTGCGTATCCTGGGCCATGGTTCCGCTTAACCCGATGATAACCATCATCACCGCCGCCAGCATCCTCTCTCTTCTCATCGTCATACGTTCACCTTTCTTTTTCATTCACACACTGAGTACTGAGCTGAGTACTGAGTACTGAGCTGAGTACTGAGTACTAATTTATTTTGTAAGCGACCAAAGCGTTGCCGTGCCGGACATAAAGGACTCCACGATGGATCATGGGATGGGCCCAGTGCTGTTCGGATCCAAAGGTGACCCTGGTTTTGCTGACCACCTCAAAACCTTTGGGACTCGCTTTCACAAGTGCCAGCTCTCCCCGTTCGCTGTAACAATAAAGCATGCCGTCCGCAAAAATGACCGCACCTTTGCCTATGGCCGTAGAAGCATACATCTCCTTTCCGGTTTCCCATTCCTTGCAACGCCACTCCCTGTAATTGTCTCCGGAAAAGTAGATATACCCATCTACCAGTACTGCGCCTCCGATGCGGCTGTCCAGGCTGTCCACGAACCAGGTCCGGGTCACAGAATTCCCATCCGGGCTCAGTTTAAGCAAGCCTCCACCCCTGCCATAGCCACTGAAATATAACAGGGACCCGTCGTGATAGATGGGCGTATTGGCATGAACCGACCACTCGTTGGTGTGCCTCTGCGACCAGAGCAATTCTCCCGTTCCAGCATCCAGGCCAATCAAACTTGAGGCCGTATGAGTTGCCAGGATTTTCCGGCCCCCGTGCTCAAACAACAAGGGTGTACAGTAGCCTGATAATTCCCCTTTGCCCCTGCTGCTCCAGATCAGTGCTCCGGAATGGCGGTCCAGCGCAACCACATTGTAATTCTTACCTCCCGGGGTTGCATAGATTACATCCCCATCCACCACCGGAGTTTCATTGAATCCCCACTGGGTGTTGGATCCGTCAAAATCCTTAAAAAGCTCCCTGGCCCACAGGATTTTCCCATCTGAATTCTGAAGGCATACCAGTTTTCCGTTCCCGCTTTCCACATAAATCTTCTCTCCCACAATCACAGGAGTTCCCCTGGTGCCATACCAGCTTTCTGTGTATTCGGGCCCGTATGGTTTCTTCCATACCAGGGTCCCGTTCAATTTAAATTTAAAAACATAGCCTGTACCTTCAATCATCCCCGAAGTGTAGAGGAATCCCTGATCCGCCACGGCCGAAGAGTGACCTTGTCCCAGCTGTTCATAGATCCAAAGGACTTCCGGGCCTTCCATGGGCCAGACCTTTAACAATCCACTCTCCTGGTATATCCCGTTTCCTGATGGACCCCGCCAGCGGGTTGGAACCTGCGCCATACACCAGGAAGTCATCCACATAATAAGTAAAATACTGATTGATCGTTTCATCATTATTGTATTGGTAATCGACGTGTTGACAAACATCAAAAATAACATTAATCGCCCGCTTTGCCTGCCCTCCATGAGAATGCCTGAGTTATTCAGAATGAGTCTAAGGATAGGAGTCCGAATACGAACACACTTCAGAAAAAGAAGGCATTAGCGCAATTCAATTTGAGGTTATGATGCATCAATATGCTATTTTTTTAACAAAGAGTTGGAAAATAAACTTTTATTATTATAAATTTGGTGCCTAACGCTTTTACCTAATAATACCCGGAATACCCGCATTAAATTTATTAAGTACTGAATGACGGAAAAGGCACATTTCGCAGTCGTCGCAGGGGAACTTGCCCCTGGTTTCAGGGTATCTGATGAGCAGTACAGCAAGATCCCGGACCTGATCAGGGCTTCTTTCCAGGCTGTAAACAGGTTGGTACCTGCTACCGGAAAGCTCAAGTATGAAATCATCAGGATGGATGAGTTTCTGGCTCTGTCCGAATCGCCCGTCAACTCCCTTCGCTCGGTGATCATGCTGTTCAGTGCATTCCGGTTCCTCTCCCATAAAGAACTGGGTGAAAGGCTCGAATTGAAGATATGTGAAGGGATCGGCCCCGTGGAATTCTCTCAGGACCACCTGCGCGAATCGGATGGAACAGCTTTCAGGACTGCCACCGACGGAAAAGCAAAGATGAGGCGAAACCAGCGAATCAGCATCATTACCACGGACAGGGCACTGAATGCAGAATTTGATCTCACATGCAGTTTTATGGATATCATGATCCATGACTGGTCTGACGAACAGGCCGAGGCCATGTTTCTGAACCTGACAGGAAAGAACCAGATGGAAATCAGCCAGATGTTAGGAATATCACAGCCTGCGGTGAACCGCAGGTTAAAAGCAGCACACTTTGACACCATTCATAAGTTTATAAACAGGTTTGAGTCTCTTTTAATAACCCCCGGAACCTGATGAAGACACTACACTGGATTATATTATTAATCACAATGATAGCTGCCACCTGGTTTGTATACCGTACCAGGGAAACCCCGCCACGTATTGACAAAAACATCGATCTGAACTGGAGATTTATTCAGGGTGACCAGAAAGGGGCGGCAGCGTGGGCTTATGACGACTCACGATGGAGATATATCTCCATACCCCATGACTGGATGATTGAATATCCTGTGGATCAATCCAATCCGTCAGGCCTGGCGGGAGGTTTTTACCCCGGAGGAATCGGGTGGTACAGAAATTATCTGGACCTGAGCGAGTACCAGGATAAAGACCAATTTTATCTGCTTTTCGAAGGAGTTTATATGAATGCCGATGTCTACTTCAACGGGACACACCTGGGAAAACATATTTACGGATATACCAGCTTCTACCATGATGTATCCCGTCTGATAAAGAGAGATTCCCTGAATGTGATCGCTGTACGTACCGACTGCAGCAAGCTGCCGTCAGACCGCTGGTATTCAGGTGCCGGAATATACAGGCACATCAGGATGATAGCCACAAACGCTTTGCATATCCCGGTTTGGGGAACTGCAGTTACCTCAAACGTGGACAGCCTGGGAGATGCTTCCATTTCGATATCCCTGGCGCTGCAAAACCAGGGGAAAAAATCACAACGTTTCGAGATCCGGTATGATATTGTCGACCCCAATGGCCGGCTGGTCGCCGAAGGCAAACGCATCAAATTCCTGGAATCGGGTAAATCGGATACGGCCCTGAACAGTTTCCGGATTGAGGATCCCAGACTGTGGTCTCCGGAATCTCCCCAATTGTATGCGGTGAATTGCTACCTGATGGAACATAACCGGCAAATTGACCTTGTCAGGACCTTTCACGGGATCCGGACAGTGGCTTTTAACCCGGATCACGGTTTCCTGCTGAACGGCAAGAAGGTGATGATGAAAGGCGTTTGCCTGCATCACGACGGAGGAGAACTGGGTGCAGCTGTTCCGATGGAAAGCTGGAGAAGAAGGCTGGCTGCACTGAAAGAACTTGGTGTGAATGCGCTCCGCCTGGCTCACAATCCCCATTCCCCTGAATTGCTTGATCTATGCGACCAGATGGGCTTCCTGGTGATCGATGAAATGTACGACAAATGGGAACTCAAGTGGAATGCATCAGCCGTGGACATCCATATGAAAGAGAACTGGGAAGAGGAGCTGTCCAATTTTATAAAACGTGACCGGAACCATCCCTCGGTAGTACTGTGGAGCCTGGGCAATGAAACCGTGGAACAACTTGACGATCCTGCCCGGGGTGTTGAGATATACCGGAACATGCTGGAGCTGGCCAAATCGGTGGATCCCTCCCGGGAAGTCACCTGCGCGCTGCATCCGGGCTATGCTGAGCGGGGCAATGAGATTCCCTCCCGCATGATGCATGTGTCACCGGTGGTATCGTACAACTACAGGACAGACTCATTCAAAACATGGCATTTGAAATACCCTGAGTCCGTATTTATTGCTACAGAGACCAAAGCTTACGGAAAAACCCGGCGCGATGATTATCACGTCATCGATTATTCCGACAATTCCTGGAACGACATGGAGGAGTACGTGGCCGGCCAGTTTATCTGGGCAGGAATTGATTACCTCGGAGAATCGGCAGGGTGGCCTGACCGGGGTTTTAGGAACGGACTTATTCAGACCAATGGCTTTATCAAGCCCTATGCATGGTATGTCGGATCCCATTACCGGGAGGATCCCATGGTCAAACTGACTGTGAATGATTCCCGGATGGCTGATTCACTGAACAAGCTGACCAACTGGCAGATCAGCTGGGTTGGTCCTCCCCTGGTGGACCACTGGTCCTTCCAGCAGGATCCGGGGGACAAGGAAGTGGTGGTATTTACCAACTGTGAAAAGATCGATCTGCTTCTGAACGACAGCATCCTGTCTACCCTGAACCGGAGTTCATTTCCTGACGGTGTGATCCGCTCGATGGTTCCATTCGAACCGGGGAACCTGGTGGCACAGGCATTTTACACGGATGAGCAGGGGGAAATGCAAAAGGTAACAGACACACTGAAAACAGCAAACAAAGCATATAGCCTGGCCATGCAATCCGACCGTCGTCAGATCAATACAAACAGCAGCGACGTGGTACAAATCACCACGCAAGTCATGGACAGTGCAGGCGTTTTGAATCCCCACAGCAGGCACCTGGTGAATTACAGGCTGGAAGGTCCGGGGAAAATCAGGGTTATTGATAATGGTGATCTGGCCGACCATACCCTTCCCGGGAGTTCATCCAGGGAAGTTCGCAGGGGTAAACAGCTTTTGATCCTGCAGGCAGGAAGCGAACCAGGGGACCTGATTATTAGCGCCAGTGCAGATGGCCTGAGATCATCAAAGGTGAAGATCAAAACCAAAGATTAAGCCCGTGCTATTGCTCCCATTTCCATCCCGACCGGAGTTGTTCCTTTACAAGCCCCTCCTGCACATGAAACCGTTCTATGGTGTTGTTTTCCATATCCAGGTCATCAATGACAAAGGTTAGACCGGGGAAGCCCTCGCTGGCTGATATCACCTTCCTGATCACGGGCGCTGAGTCATCAATCACAATGGTTGCCGAATACCTCTGGTCACCCCTGGGTTTGAACACATAATCTGTATAATGCTCCATTCCGAAAGTATGATGCACTTCGGTCTGCATCTCCCCTTCAAGAACATCGGCTGATTTAATGGTAAGTACCTTCATAATTGAACATTTGAAAGAATTTGTCTAGGTGGGTTTCCGGGCGGCTTTGATGCCGATGAAAAAGGTCGATCCCGAACCGGAATCACTCTCCATCCTGATCCATCCATGGTTGGTTTGAATAATCTCATTGCAGATCTTCAATCCCAGGCCCGAACCCTTCTCTCCTTTGGTCCCGTTGGTGGACATATGAGAATTTGAATCCAGCAGCTTGGACAGCATGGCATCAGGGATACCAATTCCGGTGTCCCTGATGGAGATGATCATTTCACCCTTTTGTTTTTTGGAAGATATGTAAATGCTCCCCTTTTCGGGGGTGAATTTCATGGCATTGCTGAGCAGGTTCCTGATCACCACATAGAGCTGGTCCCTGTCTGCCTCCACATAATGCTCCTCGCTGATGAAAACCTCCACCTTGAGGTGTTTCTCTTTGATCCCGATATTTACCAGTTCAAGACTCTCATCGATCAATTCCTTCAACTGAAACCGGGTCGGATTGGCTTTCAGCCTGCCGGTCTGAGAACGTCCCCATACCAGCAGGTTATCAAGGAGATTATAGGTAATCTCGGACGTATTTGCCATCATTCTCATTAACTCATCCCGTTCGTTCCCGGTCATCCCCTTATTTTCGATGATCATTTCCAGGGCCTGCCTGATATAACCGATAGGCGCCCTCACATCATGACCAATAATGGAAAACAACCTGTTCCTGGCATTCATGGCCTCCACCAGGTCGCGGTTGGAAATCTCAAGCTTTTTTTTCTGCTGCTCCAGCTGTTTTGAAACAGACTGCAATTCTGTGGTACGCTCCTCAACCAGATCTTCAAGATGGTTCCTGACCTGGCTTAATTCCTGGGTCAGTTTTTCAGTCTTTTTCTGCAGATGATTGGATTTGTCAGCAAAGATGTAGGCATACACAAGCAGGTAAACAAACATGGCGTAATGCACAATATAATGGCTCTCAATCAAATCAAGATCCATAAGCATGTCATTCAAAGTTCCTGCGAACAATACCAGTAATCCAATTGTAAAGGCAGGTGCATGACTCCTGCCCCGGTTCCAGGCCAGGATCACCACATAGAGATATACCAGGCTGATGAGCAGGAAGAAAACAAAGAAACCGGAAAGTGAAAACGAGAACAGGCTAATGGGTGACACCACCACCAAGGCGATGAAAACTGCAGAAATCCACATGATCAGCCTGAATGCCAGTTTTGGAAATTCGATGGGAAAAATGGACCTGATCATCAGGGTGAAGAAGGGAGCAAAAAAATAGATATTCAGAAAATCAAGCCGGGCTGCTGTCAATCCGTTCAGGTTTAATGAATCCATGATAGGCAGCCCGGAGATCATGGACACCCGCAGGGCCATCAACATGCAGATCAAAGCAAAATAGAGCCTGTAATGCTCCGACCGGATCAGGTAAAGCCCCATAAAATAAAACCCGATAATCAGAAATGCCCCGATCAGAAAATGACTGTGGAACAGCTCCTTTTGCCTTTGCTCTATCATCTGCTCCGGCAATCCCACCGATATTCCACCCACAATTCCACTGAACTGGTAGTCGAAATTGGAGACCTTCACAAGCAGTTCAGCCTTCGAACTGCTCACCCTTCCTGTCACAAGAGGCCTGTTGTACCTGACCAGGGTCTGGTATTTATTTACACCTGGAAATCCCAGATAATCAATGGCCTTGCCATTGAGAAAGTATCCGGATGCCGAATACACCCCGTTAATTTTAAAAGTCAATTCATTCACACCTTCGGGAAGCAACATGACCAGGCGGTATGTTGCAAAGCCAAACCTGGTAATCTCAGGGTCCTCTTTTTTTAATTTGTGCCACGACCCGGGCACATTGATATAATTGAATAATCCTGAATCGCTTTCCATGGCAGGATTAAGCATCTGGTCCCAGTAAAACTCAAACTCACCATCCAGATCGACCGGACCATCTGTTTTGAAATTATAATCCCGTAAATCAATTACACCCTTTACAGCCACAGGCTTCGATTCAAAGGCATACACGGTGGAGAGGGAAAACAGAAGCAACCCTGTCAGGTATGTGAGGGATAAAATACGCATGGCTAAAAACCTACCTAAAGTTAGGTTTTTTCTTTTACCAATGCATGCTTTTTCCTGTTTACAAGGTTCAAGGTGACCAGGGAGAGTGCGATAATAATCATGCCTGCAATAGACAATGCCTGGGGATTCTCACCCGGAATAAGGATCCAGCTCAGTACGGCTCCAAACAGCGGGATCAGGAACTTCCACAGGTTCAGATCAGATACCTTGATACCCGGCCGTTTCAGCAGGGTGATCCATATGGAAATAGCCACGGCCGACAGAAGGCTGAGCCAACCGAGTGACCAATAATAGGGAGCGGGTTTTGGTTCCAGGTTCAAGCCCTCAAGGGGCAGGGAGAAAAGGAACAATGAGACGCCCCCGATGACCATGGATGCTGAGCTGATCACCAGGGGTGGAATTTTTCCCTTTTCACTGGCCACCAGTACATTGGTAAATCCCGAAAGGATATTGATGGCCACCATCAGCAGGATGCCTGCAATGGCGATACGACCCGTAACGGATTCAGGATCCTTTCCCATGCTTACCAGGATTACCCCCAGGATTCCGATCAGTATAATCCCGGTCTTCAGGGCTGAGATCCTTTCACCAGGCATCAGGAAATGGGCAATGATGGCGATGAAAAAAGGCTGGGAACCGATTATAATGGCCGCGACAGCACTGGGAATCATATTGATACCCGTATAGAACATGGTGTATTGCAGGAAGGTCTGAAGAAAAGCAAACAGCAGTATCATCTTCAAATGGGTCCTGATGATCCCGAAATATCCTGGATTCATCAGGTATGCGAGTGGAAAAACAAGGAATCCTGAAATGAAGAACCGGATCCCGGCAAACTGGATGGGGGTGCTATATTCCAACCCGATCTTTATCCCTGCAAAAGCAGAAGACCAGAGCAAACATGAGATGATCGCCAGTATGGTGTTTTTGATTCCGGATGATCCCATGAATTGCCCTTAGAAATCGTCCGAAAGGGCAAATACAGGTTTTCTCTTCATCCATCTGCCTCTTGTGAAATCAGGAAAATCCTGGGGCTCACCGTTGTTTTCGATGGAATGCTCCGACAGGGGCGTAATGGCGCTCCAGGCAGCGGCATCATAGGCATCCAGCGGCGCTTCCAGATTTCTTTTGACAATCTCAACAAAAGCATTGTCCACAAAGTAGTCCATTCCCCCGTGACCACTTCCTTCGGCATAAGCTCCGTATTTCTTCCAGAGGGGATGATCATATTTCTCCAGGTATGCATCCATCTCTTCCCACTCATGCTCCGGGCTCAAATGCTCAATGTAAATTCGCTGCGTGTGAGTATCGAACTCCGTGATCCCGGCAGTTCCCTGAACCCTGAATCCCAAGGAATAGGGACGGGGCGAATTGCAGTCGTGCGTTACAATAATGGTTTCGCCGCTTGATGTTTCTATGTTGGAAGTGATCACATCGCCCAGCTTCCATTTCAGCTTTGCATTGGGATGACCGGGTCCTCCCTTGGGATGATTCACAATATAGCGGTGCAATCCTTCCGACCGGGTGGCGCTGGATGTTATTGAACTGAAAAGGTTCCCCCGGTTGATATTGAGCATGGTGGCCACGGGTCCGGCCCCATGGGTGGGATAGATATCCCCGTTCCGGTAAAGCGAATGCGTGGTTCGCCATGCAGCTTCACTAACTCCCTTATCCCCGAATTCCACTCCATCCCCGAAAGGCTGGATTCCATCATTAAATTTCACATGCCGCAGGTCATGCTGATACCCGCATCGTGCATGAAGCAACTCTCCGAACAGCCCTTCACGAACCATCTGCAGGACGGCCATCACATCCCTGCGGTAGCAGACATTCTCCATGATCATCACAGGAACGCCCGTCTCTTCATAGGTGTTCACCAGGTCCCAGCACTCCTCGAGGGTGTTGGCAGCTGATACTTCAACCCCTGCATACTTGCCGGCCTTCATGGCATCCACTGCCATGCGGGTATGCCATAGCCAGGGGGTGGCAATTATCACACCATCCAGGTCGCTTCTCGAGAGCAAATCCCGGTAGGCATAGTCGTCTCCCGTATAGGTTTTCGCTACCGGATGTCCCAGCTTACCGATCAATTCCTGGGATTTGATCAGGGCATCCGGATCCAGGTCACAGATCGCAGGAACAATGACATCCTCTCTTAGCAAAAGGTTCTGGAGGTGGTTTCTACCTCTGAGCCCAACCCCGATAAATCCGATTCGCGCCTTTTCAGCCTGAGTTGATCCAAAGGCTGAAAAAGGCAATGAAGCTGCAACTCCTAATGCAGCTCCTGTTCTGATGAAGTCACGTCTGTACATATGGTGAAGATTTGCTCTGTTCAGTCGGTGTTTGACGGAGATTGTTTTGTGTCCTGCTTGAGACGTTTTACATTAAATGCTGAAGGGCCCCTCTGTCCCTTCCCAATTTCAAAAATCACCTGGTCTCCTTTGTTGATATCATCCTGGAAATCAGTCACGTGAACAAAAACGCTCTGCCCGGTTCCGTTCTCATTGATAAAACCATACCCTTTTATTTCATTGAGGAATGTCAATCTTCCCTGCTTCACTTTGTGCCCTGGTTCTGAAGCATCCCGTTTGGGTATGCTGACTTCGATATCAGCTGCTTTGGGGCTCCTTTTCCTGGTAAGATCGGGAGGGGTATCGGTAAGCATTCCATTCTCATCCACGTAGGCAATCATGTCATCAAGTTCGCCGGATTTTTCCGTATCCTTTTTCTCCAGCTTCTTCTTCTGTTTGTCCTGTCTTTTCTTCTGTTTGCGTTTGCGAACTTCTTTTTTTTGAAATGATTCCTGAGACCTACCCATAAATAATTATTAAAATTTCTGCAAATGTAGGTATTTTTCACCGGAAGGTTAAGAAAAACCGGCCCCAATCCCTACTCCTTTGACAGAATGGGTGAAATAATGTACGAATATTCCATGGGTTGAGTTCTTAGCATATAGGCAGCATGGGGTTTCGCCCCCCACGAATCATCCCCGCCCACTCCCATCTGTTTCCAGTCCACATTCAGGAATACATTTCCCGATTTCTCAAGGTCGATGGTATGTGCCCCATCCCTCTTTTCCCTGTCCAGGGTTTCCTGTGAAAAGTGCAATGCGGAAAAATCAAACAGCGGGCTGCCTTTGATCATGATCCCATTCCCCTGACGGTCTTTGAGTGTCAGCCAGCGCACCTCAGTCTTATTCCCGTTCTCCCCGTTGGTGATGTAGGGGACATACTGTTCCGTCACCGTGCTGTTGTAATGACCTACAAAGGATGATTGGTTCCGGTCGATGTAATTTTCCCGGGGACCCCTTCCAAAATATTCCAGGAATTCAAAACCTTCGGGGATCACCAACCTCATCCCGAATCGTGGAATTTCAGGAAACTTATCACTGGATGGATTGAATTTCACCCTGACCAGGATCTCTCCGCTTCCATTGAAGTGATAGGCTACCTGATAGTTGGAGCCATTTTCCGGATGGATATATTCTGCCAGCAGCATGGTCTGGTTATCTGCCTGTGCCGGTACCAGCGTCTGCAATTGGAGTTCTTCACCAAATGTTCTCCACATGGCACATCTTTCCGGCATCCTGTTCCCGAAATCATTTTCTGTGGGAGCCCGCCAGAAATTGGGTGCCGGTCCGGCTGCCAGCAGTGCCTTACCGCCCAGCTCGTAGGATTCAATGAATCCGCTTGCACGGCTGAACACAACCTGACCATCGAAAAACCGGAAGGAGACGGTTTCCTTTGTTTCCACAATGGAGATCTCATCGCTCCCGCTTTCGGAAAATTCATGCGGGCTGATCCCCGAGGCCAATCCCGGCGTCAGGTAAAACTGTTCACCGGCCGCCACATGCCCGGCAGGAACCAAAGGTGTTGAATTCCTGGTAAGGGCATGAAATTGAATAAAGTACTCCATTCCGGATTGTAATTCAGGGAGATCCGGGCCCAGGTCAAACACGGCTGATTCGCCAGGCTCCACATATGGTGATTCAATAACTCCTTCCGAAACTTTCTTTCCGTTGGCTTCAAGGGTCCAGTGCACATCAAAACCATCCAGGTTGATGAAATCATGCTTGTTGCTGATCAGCACTTTGTCTGCGGAAAAAGGAACGGGTTTGAAACCCATGTACTGGTATGCCTTTTTCACCTCAACAATTCCGGGGTGTAAGGTCCGGTCGGGAAAGACCAGTCCGTTCAGGCAGAATGAACCGTCCGTATGCTGGCCTGCAGGTTCAAAATCACCGCCGTAAGCCCAGTATTTCACCCCGTCATCCGTCATTTTTGCAATGCCCTGGTCCACCCAGTCCCAGATAAATCCTCCCTGAAGCTGGTCATACCGGTCGATCACGTCCCAGTAGTCCATGATGTTCCCGGTGCTGTTTCCCATGGCATGGGCATATTCGCATTGGATCAAAGGTTTTGACGGGTGACTTTCGGCATAGGAGATCATCTGCTCGATGCGGGAATACATGGGACAAAAAATATCCGTATTCCGTCCACCCTCAGCCCTCTCATACTGTACCGGCCTGCTCCAATCCCTCTGCTTGATCCAGTCGTAAGTGGCATCAAAACAGACCCCGTCTCCGGCTTCGTTCCCCAGTGACCAGATGATGACCGAAGGGTGGTTCTTGTCGCGTTCAACCATCCGCATGGTACGGTCCAGGTGTGATTTTGCAAAAACCGGATTGTTGCCCAGCGTTTTGTCAGGCTCATATCCCATACCGTGGGACTCGATGTTGGCTTCATCGATGACATAGAGACCATACTCGTCGCACAATGCATACCAGCGGGGATCATTGGGATAGTGACAGGTCCTTACCGCATTGATGTTATGCAGTTTCATCAGCGCAATATCCTTCAACATGGTCTCCTCGCTTACCACATGGCCCTCATTCTCATCATGTTCGTGCCTGTTCACTCCTTTCATGGTGACAGCCTTTCCGTTGATCAGCAATTTCCCGTATTTAATTTCCGAGGTCCTGAATCCCACTTTTGCAGAGACATGTTCCAGGGATTCATCCTTGACGTTCTTCAGGGTCAAAACCAGGGTATAAAGATTGGGCGTTTCGGCCGACCACGGGTTGACCCCATCGATTACATCCTGAAATTTGGCAATATAGTTACCGCTCCCTTCCGGCACCGGACCGGAAGCAGATGACCAGACCGGAACCTCTTTTTCAACGGAAAACAGTTTTGCCTCAACGACCAAGCCCACACGTGACTCTTTTTCAGGAACCGCAACCTCCACCATCATGTTCAGCAGCCCGCTGGAATACCCTTTGGTGAGACCGGTTTTGCAAAAGAAATCCCTGATGTGGATTCCCGGTCTTGTTTCCAGGTAGACCTCCCGCTCGATGCCACTGATACGCCAGAAATCCTGGCACTCCAGCCATGAACCGTCAGACCACCGGTATACTTCGACGGCCACCAGGTTATTGCCCTCTTTGATATACGGTGTAATGTTGAATTCAGCAGGCGTCTTGCTCCCCTGGCTGTATCCCACTTTCTCCCCGTTCACCCAGATGTAAAATGCCGATTTCACTGCACCGAAGTGGATGTAAACCTGCTTTCCCATCCAGTTGCCAGGCACCTGGAATGTGCGCCTGTAGGAACCCACCGGGTTGTGGTCCACCGGAACCGCCGGCGGCTTAGGATCGGTGGTCCATTCATAGGGAATATTGGTATAAATGGGGATCCCGTACCCTTTCATCTCCCAGTTGGATGGAACCTGGATCACATCCCACTTTTTGTCTTTGAACTTGGGCTGGTAAAAATCCACCGGCCTGGATGCCGGGTTTGGAGACCAGTGAAATTTCCACGTTCCGTTGAGTGACTGAAAGTTCGACGATTCATGCATATCTCCCGCCATGGCCTTCTCCACTGATTCAAAAGAGAAACGTGTGGCATGCGGATCTTCACGGTTGACCTGGACGATATCCGGGTTTTGCCATTCGGGCAGGGATTGGGAAATAGCGGTGGTTCCAAGCAATATAGAAAACAATGCGGCTGTAATGTGTCGTCGGTACATGGGAGGTAGTTATTGGATTAGTGGGTTATCTCGTACTGAGTACTGAGCACTATGCACTCCAGAGGGATTCCGGGTAGACACCGCTGTCCACCAGCTCACGGATGGCCTTCAGCACTTTGGGTTTGTCTTCCTGGTAAGTCACACCGAACCACGATTCGGGAGTTTGAAGAACCGTCATCGTGGCCTTGCCCGAATTGAGGAGTCTATCCACCGCCAGGGGAATGAAGAATTCTGCTTTGGGATTTTCGAGATTCTCCAGGACGAATTCACCGAAATGGGTCTCCGCATAGCCAAAAAAATCCGGAGTAAATCCAAACAGGTTCATGGAGACAGTGGACATGGGGTCCAGTTTCTGAATGGTGCCATTCTCGTCCTCAAAGACGATCTCTCCCTCTTTCCGATAGACCTTTGTCCGTTCAACCATCCCCTCCAGGAAACCACGATCGTTCACCTGGCAAACGCCCCTGGCAACCGAACCATGTTCGGATATGGTTTTCTGCAATTCAAAGCCCACCATGCAATATTGCCCTGGTACTTTGCCGGTAGACCGGGCCAGAAAATCATGTATGATCCTGTAGGATTCAGGGCCATAGTAATCATCGGCATTGATCACTCCAAAAGGTTCCCTGATGGCATCCTTGGCCATCAGCACCGCATGGGCCGTCCCCCAGGGCTTCTCCCTGTCCTCCGGAAAGGGAAGACCTTTCGGGATATTGTCTATGGATTGAATCACATAGTCCACCTCCACATGGGAAGGGAACTTCTTCACATAACTGGATTTGAAATCTTCTTCCATGCGGGGTGAGATCACAAATACGAACCGGTCAAAACCCGCACGCAAGGCATCATAAATCGAATAATCGGTGATGGTCTCACCTGAAGGCCCGAACGGATCAATCTGTTTCATACCGCCGTACCTGCTTCCCATTCCAGCTGCTAAAATCAGTAGTGTAGTTTTCATAAATACAATTCAATCGAAATTAAAAAAGAGAAGTAAAAGTAAGTATCGTTTGGATAAAAAGCTATTTTTATGGACAAACTAAAACTACCTTCCATGAACAATTCATCCAGCAAAAGGAAAGGCACTGTTATCCCCCTGATGCTCGTCGGGGTGATGTTTTTTGTCATTGGTTTCGGTGTGGGCATCAGTGGATTCCTGATCCCGGCATTGAAATCGGCATTTAACCTGACCACCGGTCAATCCTATCTGGTAACAGCAGCCATCTTTTCAGCATTCGTCATCTTCGGACGTCCCACCGGGTGGGTGATCAAGAAGATAGGGTACCGCCGTTCCATGGTCCTGGCTTTCCTGATCATGGCCCTGGGTATGTGGATGTTCGTCCCTTCGTCCAATGCGGTTAGCTTCCCGCTGTTCCTCCTGGCTCTTTTCGTGGGTGGAATCGGGAATACGCTGTTGCAGGGATCGGTCAATCCCTATGTGACCATTCTGGGGCCCCTGGAAACTGCGGCGGTCAGAATGAGCCTCATGGGGATCATGAACAAGATGGCCTGGTGGCTTGCCCCTGTCTTCCTGGGAATCTTTATCGATCTGAAGGATGTGAAGGTGGATGACATCATTCTTCCTTTCTATATTGTAACCGCAATCCTGGTTGCCCTGGCTATTTTTGTCAATTTTGCTCCCCTCCCCGAAGTGAAGGCTGAAGGTGAAGACGAAGAAGCTGCCGATGAATCATCCTATGCCGCAGGCAAGACCAGTGTTTTGCAATTCCCGCACCTGATGCTGGGTGTACTGGCACTTTTCCTTTATGTGGGTATTGAAACCCTGCCCATGGCATCCATCATCGATTTTGCCAGGGCCACTTTCGGAGAAGTAGACAACCTGGAGTCCTATGCCAAATTTGTCACCTTGGGCCTGGTGGCCGGTTATATTTTCGGTGTGGTTGCCATTCCCAGGTTCGTTTCCCAGAAAAAGGCCCTGATCTCATTTGCTGCCCTGGGGATCATCTCTACCCTGCTTCTGATCTACCTGCCTGCAGACTATGCTTTTTATGCCCTGCTCCTTGCCAGTTTCTCTAACTCACTGATGTGGCCGGCCATCTGGCCCCTTGCCATGAAAGATCTGGGTAAATTCACAAAAGCCGGAGCCTCCATGCTGGTGATGGCTATCGTTGGTGGAGCTGTGATCCCGCTGATTTTCGGAGTCATCGTGGACGCGGTAAAAGCAACCGAGGTGGCTGTTGTAGCCGATTACCAGGCTGGATACTGGGTGATGGTCCCATGCTATCTTTTCATCTTGTACTTTGCAGTAGCAGGTCATAAAATCAGAACAAAACAATGACGGGAAGCAGTCGGTTGTATATCGGAGTGGACATTGGAGGCACCTCCATCGTGGCCGCCAGGTTCTCTGAGCGTGAAATGCTGGACCGGTCAGAAACGGCCACGGGAGCCAACAGGCCTGCAGATGATATTATGGAATCGCTTTTCGAAGCCATTGAACAGGTACTCACCGATGACGTGGTGGGAATCGGCATTGGGATGCCCGGTTTCATGAATTCCTCCACTGGTGAAATACTATTGATCAATAATATCCCTGCATTCAATGGCTTTTCAGTGAAACCTGTTGTAGAGAATAGGTTCGGCCTCCCAGTTTTTCAGAGCAACGATGCCAACTGTTTTGCCCTTGGTGAAGCATGGTATGGAGCAGGAAGGGATTTTGAAAATCTGGTGGGGGTTACCCTTGGGACAGGTCTTGGAGGCGGGATCATCATCAACCGGAAGATCCACACCGGACTGGCCGGAGGGGCCGGTGAACTGGGATGTTTCTCATTTAAGGGGGGAATTGTGGAAGACAGTTGCAGCGCTGCCCTTTTTACAAATAAATACCAGTCCACAGGTGCCGAACTTTACAAACGCGCCAAAGCAGGCGACAAGGATGCCATTGCCGCATTTGATGAGCTTGCCCGGAACATCGGGGAGATGCTGAACACAGTGATGTTCATTCTTGCACCGGAAGCTTTTGTTATCGGGGGATCGGTGGCCGGAGCGTGGGAATTCCTGGAGAAGCCCCTCAGGGAGGAAGTGGATAAATTCCCGGTGGAACTGATTGGGAAAAAAACTGCATTGGTTCCTGCTTCGCTTGATAATGCAGGATTGTATGGTGCTGCTGCACTATGCATATCACAAATGGAATCTTAAACATGGAAACAAAAGAAATTGCGGCCCAGTTTGCCATAGCCGGAAACATTGCCGAAGTGAAAGTCCACCCAGGGGGTCATATCAATGACAGTTACCACATAGTAAATGCTGAGCTGAACCAGCCGGACTATCTCCTGCAAAGGATCAACCACTATGTTTTTAAGGACCCGGACCTGCTGATGAGGAACATGGCCCTTGTTACAGACCATATTAAATCTCAGTTGAAGAACCAGGGAGTCCCGGACCTGAATAGAAGAGTTCTGACGATCGTTCCCACCGGGGAGGGAAATCTGTGTTTCAGGGACCCTGAAGGCAACTACTGGAGAGTTCTGCACTTCATAGAGGATCACCTTGTATTCGAAAGCACCACAGATCCTGCCATTGCATATGAAGGAGCCCGGAAGTTCGGGGAGTTCACCAGGATGCTGAATGACCTGCCATCACAAAAAGTGGGAACCATCATTCCCGATTTCCATAATATGCAATGGAGGCTCATCCAGCTGAAAGAAAGCATCCGTAAAGATCAGGCCGGCCGTCTGAAACTGGTGAAAGAGGAGATTGATTATGTTGAATCCCGTTCAAAAATGATGCTAACCATCCATGAACTGGGGGAAAAGGGAAAAATCCCTCTGCGCATCACCCATAATGACACGAAGATCAGTAACGTATTGTTTGATACTAACAGGAATGGGCTGTGTGTAATTGACCTGGATACGATTCAACCCGGTTACGTGACTTCCGATTTCGGCGACGGAATTCGTACACTGACCAACACCGGGGAGGAGGATGATGAACATCTGGACCGTGTATCCATGGACCTGGTATTGTATGAAGCATTCGCCTCGGGTTTCCTGGACTCCACCAGGGACATCCTTTCGGATACCGAGAAAAGCGCGCTGCTCTATGCCGGGTTGCTCTTCCCCTATATGCAGGCGGTACGTTTCCTGATCGACTACCTGGACGGGGATGTCTATTATAAGACCAAGCACAAGGAGCATAACCTGGTCAGGACCAGGGCCCAGATCAAACTGACACAGGACGGGGAGGCCAAAATGGACCAACTGAAGCAGATCATTCAAAAACTATCTTAGATTCTTTTCGCCCATGATTGTCTCCCGGATATCCTGCGCCCTGTCTGCTTCCCCATTCCCGGCCATTGATCATGCCAACTGGGTTCCGGCTAAGGGGATATCGGCATCCTTTGATATCCATCACAGGGGAACCTCCATCCTTCTGAAATACATGGTACGGGAACCACAGGTACGGGCTGTCAATACTGCATTTAATTCGCCTGTCTGGGAAGACAGCTGCGTGGAATTCTTTATCGCACTGGAAGGAGATAACAACTACTATAATTTTGAGTTCAATGCCATCGGTACAGTGCTGGGCGCCTACGGACCCGACCGGTCGAGCCGGGAATGGCTCCCGACGGAATCGCTTCAGATGATCCGGACCACCCCTTCCCTTGGGAGAGGGTTGATTGAAAACATGGAAGGGGAACTTTCCTGGGAACTGGATATCATTCTGCCTGTGAAATCTTTTAGTTTCCACCAGGTTACAGACATTGCAGGGATGAAGACCAGGGCGAATTTTTACAAATGCGGAGACGGGCTGAAAAAACCACATTACCTATCCTGGAAACAGGTGCAGACTGAAAAACCCGACTTCCATCAGTTGGGGTTCTTTGGGAATCTGGAGTTCGCCTTTTAAAGAAAAACTATACCGGGTATATTCTATTTGAACAAGTTGATGATGCTATCAAATGATAGTATCACTTTTATGAATTCTCAACCACCCCTTCAACAACTGACATTTGAGTAACTTTGTATTTCAATCCTTATAACAATGGATGGTTCTCCAGAACAGGGACAGTCAAATAAACTCTTCAAAAAGATCTGCCGGAAAATGGGCACCACCATGCGGGACCATGACATGGTCACAGAAAATGACCGGGTCCTGGTGGGGCTTTCAGGGGGCAAAGATTCCATGATCCTTTTGCAGGCGCTGGTTGAAAGACAGAGTGCCGTTCCCTTTAATTTCCATATTGAGGCTGCCCATGTGGAGGCCACAGGGATTGGGTATCACATTGACAGAGAGAAGCTCACATCATTTTGTGACGATCTGAACGTACCTTTGCACTACCGGTCCATTGCACCTGACCTGGAAAAAGACACATCCAAATCAGCATGCTTTGTCTGTTCATGGCACCGCCGTAAAAAACTCTTCGACCTTACCAGGGAACTGGATTTCAACAAGCTGGCGCTGGGTCACCACCGCAACGATGCCCTGGAAACCCTGATGATGAATATGATCTACCATGGTTCCATCAGCTCCCTCCCCTACTCCCTGGTCATGTTCAGGGGCAGGGTGAAACTGATCCGGCCCCTTTTGGACCTCAACGAAAACCTGCTGCAGGATTATGCAGAAACGAACGGCCTTTTAAAGGTGGAGAAGAGCTGCCCACACGAAGACCAGACACAGCGAAACAAGATGGCCCGGCTTATCAAAGAAATAGAAGCACTCCATGGAAGAGGCCCACACAACATGTTCAAATCCATGGACAAAATATTCGAAGAGTACCTGCCCGTAATGTCTCCCAAACTATAAATAACTTGTAATATATCTATTTTTCCTGTATATTTGCACACTATGTGGGCCAATTTACAGGTAAATCGACTTGTCAGAGATCAATTACCAGGGAGTAATGAAAGGGTGATTGTTTTGCTGACTGGAGCCAGGCAAACAGGGAAAACAACCCTTTTAAAAAAGGTGTATCCGGATCTTCCCTACTATAATCTTGATTCTATTGAATACCGTGAGCAACTGAGATCCATTAGTTCGTTCCAATGGGGAAATGAGGTTGGTAGTGCATTGATCGATGAGATCCAAAAGGAACCGGAACTTATGGATAAGATAAAATTCTCATTTGATGAAGGCAATCTTGTTTTTACTGCGATGTCTGGATCTGCGCAAGTCCTCCTGTTAAAGAAGATGAAAGAGACTTTGGCTGGAAGAATTAAGGTTCTTGAGCTTTTCCCTTTCACACTCGGTGAGTTGGTCCATATGAAGGAACATACCATCCCGGCATCCCTTCTAAGCAGGATTGTTAATTCAGGCAGCCCTACAGAAATCCTGGTCGAATTGCCATCTGTATTGCTCGGGGAGAAATGGGAACGAAAAAAAAAATCAGAGAATTACCTGATCCAGTGGGGAGGGATGCCCTCGTTAATTCATATTCAGGATTCCAAAAAGAAAGTAGCCTGGTTAAAAGATTATTCAACTACATATCTTCAACGTGATCTTGGGGATCTAGCAAGATTAAATGACCTGATGCCGTTCAGGAAGTTTCAACAGCTTGCGGCTTTAAGATCTGCAAACCTGCTTTCTTATTCAGAATTGTCAAGGGATTCGGGTATTTCTTCTGAAACAGCACGCCGGTATCTTGAATATCTGAAGCTATCATATCAAGCGGAGATCGTTCAACCCTATCATCAAAACCTCACTAGCAGGTTGGTGAAAACTCCGAAAATCTTTTGGCTCGACAACGGATTATTAAGACAGCTTGCAGGTTATGGATTCGAGCTTCTAAATGGCCAACTTTATGAGAACTATATTGCTTCCGAAATAATCAAATACTTTAAATCAACACGATCCGAAGCAAGACTTAGCTTTTACAGAACCAGGTCCGGTATGGAAGTGGATTTTTGCATCGAAACACCGAAAGGACTCATAGGGATTGAAGTGAAAAACAGGGATACAATAAGTAAAAAAGATTACACTTCGTTACGAAGCCTGAAGGAAGCTGCAGACAAAAAATGGCTCTGTGGTTTGGTCTTATACAGGGGTAACAGAATTAGTAAACTCCAAGAGGATATATGGGCTGTACCGTCATGCAGGTTATTTTCATAAATGAGTTCTAAGACCCAGATCAAAACAGGTAGTCCAGGTTGATACTATTAGAATTTCAACAGCCTTTTAGTAACCGTCTTTGCATCTGATGCCAGTGTCAAAAAGTAGATTCCCTTGGGCAAACCATCCATTGGAATCCGGGTACTGTTCTCAACCTTACCGAATGAGCTAACCGTTTGACCCAATGCATTCTTCAACGTTCCCGTCGGCAAATCATTAAACAGATTCGATTCCCACTGAACTGAA
>Ga0315535_1000796_pt1 | contig 21730 bp, 30 predicted proteins | sample SalMarSW160220MG_2_FD_203092 | JGI IMG/M metagenome (GOLD analysis project Ga0315535, IMG submission 203092) | Salt marsh sediment microbial communities from the Plum Island Ecosystem LTER, Massachusetts, United States - Salt Marsh Sediment SW1602-20 ... | reverse complement strand
TGCATGTCGGGGTAATATTTCGAGAAATAAGCACATTCCAAACCAGCATGAATGGCCTTAATACTTACTTCTTGTTTAAACAATTCTGTATATATTTCTCTCGCGTTAGAGGTTAATTTTGAACTAAAATCTGGATCCCAGCTAGGATAATCCGTTATTATTGTTAAATCCATGTTAAAATTAAAAGCTTTAAGTAAGGTGATTATCTTCTCATAAATTACCCCCTTACTATATTCAGCCAAACTTCGAGTACTTATTTTGACTTTAATAGAATTTGGTTTTGTTTTAATAACAGCGAAATTATCGGAAGTATGTACTAATTCTGGAATTGTTGGATGCATGGATAAAGGGCCATTAGGCATTAAGTAGAATAGATCAAGCAATTTATCTTTAAAATTATTCGCAAAAACGAGATGGTCCAAATTTTCTTGGTATTCTTCACAGGTAATCTTCAAATTCGGATCAATCCCCTTATATAGTGATTTTATATTAGACGTATAGAATTCAATTTGTTCCGAGATATCCCTAATTTCTTCTTTATTAACATAAAAAATCGCATTTGCTTCTCGAGGAATTGCATTTGATAAATTTCCTCCATTTATAGTCGATAAATAAATTTTAAACTCTTCATTTAACTTCCATAGAATCTCTGCTAGAATTTTATTTGCATTACCTCTCCTCTTATTGATATCTGTTCCAGAATGCCCACCTACTAAACCCATTACATCCAATTTCATTGGTGTAATTTGATTTTTTATCTTTTCAATTGATATGCGTTCTTCTTTGATCTCAACCTTGAATACTCGCCCTCCAGCACAACCAATGGTAAATTCGTTATCTCTCTCAGAATCGAGGTTTATTAAATACTTGCCCTTGATGATATTCAAATCCATCTGGGAAGCTCCTGAAAGCCCTCTTTCTTCATCAACAGTAAATAATAAATCTAAATGGCATGACCCAAGATTTAATTCTCCATTATAAATTTTCTTCATGATTGCCAATTGATAAGCCATGCCAACAGCATTGTCTGCCCCAAGTGTCGTGCCATCTGCGGTCATCCACTTTTCATTGTTAACATCAATTACCTTTAATCTTAATGGATCTTTTGCGAAATCATGTTTAGTCTCATCATTTTTCTCACATACCATGTCCATGTGGCTTTGCAAAACTATTCTTAATGGTTCACTTCCAGTTCTTGTCTGAGGGGGAACTCTGACAACTATATTACCAATCTGATCTATTTGATGCTCAAATCTAAACTTAACGGCTTCTTCTTTAATAAAGGTTCTAATCAGCCCTTCTTTTTTGGAACATCGGGGTATTTTGGAAATTTGAAAAAAATAATCCCAAAATTCTTGTGGTTCACCTAAACTCTTTAAATTCTCCATTTTAATCGCATCCATGAAAATATAAATATGAATTATGTTTTATTACTTATAAAAATAGCATTAAATTACTTAAATTTCAAATATAAGCGATTTTAAAATGAGCAGCTGGAAAGATTTATACTCGGAAGTCAAAAAACGTAAGATGGAAGCACTGGATAAAAAAGAAGTAGTTAAAGCAGTTGAGAAATATGGAAAAATACTTGCGGTCAAAGGTCGATATGAAAAACCCGAGAAAGTTGTTGATCACATGTACGCCGCTAAACATGATACCATTAAACCTCAAGATATTATGAAATATAATCTAAATGATTATGATGTGGTACTTATTGGGTGTCCTGGAGATGAGATCCCTCATTCTGCATTTCCAAAGATAAGTGAGTACGTCAATTTAAATGGGGGATGGATACTAACAACCGATTGGGCGATAAAGCATATTGTCGAAATCATTTTTCCGGGATTCATTCGATGGAATGGTGATAAAACAGCAGATGCAGTGGTAAGTTGTCAAATTCTTGAACCTAATCATCCTTTTCTTGAAGGTGTCCTTACAGAAATCCAACAAGATAAATGGCATGCAAAAACAACTACGGATACAAAGAAATCCGAGTTTCGGTGGTGGTTAGAAAATCGTAGTTTTCCAATTCAAGTTCTGAACCCAACAGCAGTCAAGGTTCTAATTGAATCATGGGAAATAAAAAAGAAATGGGGAGAATCTCCAGTTTTGTGTTATTTTGATTATGGAAAAACGGGCGGTCGTATTATTCATTTAATATCTCACACGCATTTGCAAAAAGGAGGTCAAAAAGGGAAATACGCCTCAGCATTAATTTTAACAAATATCCTTGACGAAAAAGTCTCCAAGAAAATGGGTTTATCAAAAAAGCCCGCTTCAGGGTATGTCTCAAATTGGGAAGAAACTCCTGCTCAATCGTATGCCGATCCAAATAGTCCGTGGCAAACTCCTGATGAACAAAGTCAATTTGTAACTCCTTCTGTTTCAGAATTTGGATTAACTGGTACAGCTCAAATTATTGAAGTTGATGCTAATAGCACTAGTTTTTCATACGCAAGCAAATGTGCTTATTGTAACTATGATTTTGCAGATTATTCCGGGAAAGTCTATAAATGCCAAGCTTGTGGCACGCATTATCATGAAAATTGCTTGAATAACCAAATTAACGAGGGAATATGTAAGAACTGTGGAAAAATTCTCCTTTGGTAGAATTTTAACCATCATGTCAAATTTTGCTTTCAAGCTCAACAAAATGAATTTAATTCATTTTATACTTTATTAAATATTCAATTAAAATCAGCAGAGAATAATTATGAATATAAGTAAAGAGCGCGTTTTTGACGAAGTTGAGAGGTTAGATCGGAATTATATAATGGATATCATGAGTAATCTTATTAATATTGATACTACCGTTCCACCTGCTAATTCCTATCGAGAATATGTTGACGCTTTAACTCCATTTTTTCAAGATTTAGGTTATGATTTGGAAGAAATTATTGTCCCCCAAGAATTAATACAACAAATTCCTTATCCCCTTGAAGGCCCAAGAATTAACTTAATTGCAACTAAAGATTTTGGACAAAACCAATTCATAACTTTTTACGGTCACATGGATGTTGTTCCAGCTCCAAATGAAGGGCAAAATAAATGGCGCTTTCCTCCATTTAAAGCCACGATGATTAAAAGTGGGAAGATCTATGGTCGTGGGACGTCTGATATGAAAGGTGCAATGGTTTGCTTGATAATCGCATTCCAATTAATTAAAAAATTAAACTTAACACCTAAATATAATATTAGAGTTTTGAATTGTACTGATGAAGAAATCGGGATCTGGCCAGGTGTAAGATATTTAGCCGAAAAAGGATACGTTAAAGGAACCGTTTTTTGCATGGAAGGAGTCATCAACCCCATAATTGTTCAAGGAACTGCGGGTGCATTAAATGTCATTGTGGAATCTATAGGAAGGAGTTGCCATTCTGGTACTAATTTTATGGGAGTTAATGCATTTGAAGAAACAATTCCAATCTTGAATGAATTAATGAAACTAAAAAGGATGGTAGAAGTTCGAGAAAGCAAGAATATTCCCGGTTTACCACGTTTTGGTACGGGAGAAAAAAGAAACATGACACCTATGTTTAATTTAGACATCATCCATTCTGGTACCAAAACTAATATTGTCCCTGATCTTTGTACTCTGACCATTAATAGGCGTCTTATTCCAGATGAAGACATTGAAGAAGTTAAAAAAGAAATAGCAGATGCTGTTGAACGTGGACGAATTCAGAGTAAATTGTTAGATGTCAAGACAAAATACATATATGATTATCCTCCAATGACAGCTGATCCAAATGCTCCAGATATCACTCGCATGAAAAAAGTTATGATGGTAGTTCAAAATATAACCGAAGATAAAATAATGGTTATTGGAAATGCAGGTTCTACTGATATGGGATATGTATCTGAAATTTTAAATACGAACGATATCATTTTTCACGGTGTAGGTGATGTTGGTTCCAACTCTCATGGCGTAAATGAGTACATTCGATTAAAAGACGTGAAAACTTACATTAAAGAATTGATTATCTTTCTTTGTTCAGAAATTTAATTTTTTTTGAATTATCTTAACATAATATCTCAATATATCTCCAAGAAATATCTGAAAACATGCAAATATTCGTGAAAGGGAGGTTTCACGAAAAAAACACACAAATTTTGATCCCCCAGTGATATTTAACAGTTTTTAATGAAAGATTCAATTATCAATAAAGATTTATGAAATGTCCATAAAATAAATAAAAATTATGGACATGTATTCCTTCTAAAAAACATAGAAATAATTGAATAGAAAAAACCAAAAAAAAAGATAAAAGAAATAATTGTGCTTTTCGAGATATTGAATCTTTTTAATTTTCTATGATTGTAATAGCTTCTTCAGGACATTGAGTTTCACAAGCTCTACATCCCACGCAATCTTCTCTATTTTCCTCAAGCACGTGGACTTTACCGCCTTCAGGCTCTCCAAAACATTCGCTTGGACATACTTCATAGCAAGTTCCACAACCACTACACGCATCCATGTCGATTTCTATACCAAAGCTCATTTTTTTCACTTATCACGTTCTGTTTATTTTCATTACTGAATGATTAATAATATTGAAAATCATGTAAAAGATTTAAATTTCTTTCTTATTTTGATTTGAATTAATCGATATTTTACCTAATGAGTAAAATTTTAATAGCAATTTTAATAATAATGAAAAAAAAAATAGAATTGAATTATCTATTTTTGTATTTTAAATAGAACAAAATTGTATTTATAAGTCCCGCAACAACTGGTCCGTAGAAACCAATTTCTGGCCACCATTCATATGCACTATAATATACTCCAAAGGAGATAATTCCAATTAATGAAAAGCCAAATATCATGATTGCAATTAACAGACCAAGCAGAGTCATATCTCTTGAAATGAATTTATTAGGTAACAATTCATTCACAGCGAATATTATTTGAAGTATTAATAGAATTATTATAAAAATCTGCGATGTGTAATCACCTATAGTACTATTTTCACAATTTAGGCAAGAATAATAGTAAACATCTCCACCTTGCCAAGTTCCCCCAAAAGGACCAATAAATAGCATAACCAATGCGACGATGCTAAGAATTAACACTAACCCTGAAAACATATCGACATTTCTTTCTGATGACATCGTTATCACTATACTATATATTTTTAAAATATAGTTACGTTTTAAAAGTAAATAAATTGTTTTCTTTTTTATTATTATACTAGATAGGATTGATTAAAACAGTAAAAAGGTTCATTGATTTATTTTGAGAATTCAAAAGATTTGGAATTATAAATGTCATAACCAAATTTTAGGGATAGAAACGGGAGATTTCACCTCTAATAATAATCAAGAAATAATAGCGTTTAGCAGATCGGGTAAAATCTATATATTTTCTTTAGAAGGTCAATTATTGTTTGATGCAGAAATAACTGATAATTCTCCTATTTGGAATCTTATAATTGGAGATATTGATGAAAATAATTGTCACAAAGTAATTATTGGGGGTTTAGATGGATTGCTAAGAACTTTTGATCTCTATCCCACATTAACTTTAGACCCCTTATGGGTTCATAAGTTTGGATCTTCAATTAGTGGAATGCTATTACAAGATATTAATGGAGATGGAAAAAAGGAAATTGTGGTTTATTCTTTAGACAAAAGTTTAAGAGTATTATCTTTAATTGATGGATCATTGATTTGGGGGCAACTATTTGAGGATGGGATTAGTGATGCTATTGTTATTAAAAAAGATGACTATGATCCAGATAAAAATATCTTGGTTGCTGTTGGTAATGATGGAACAATCCGCTCCTATAATTGTATGAACGGAGATCTTCTTGGGTTTATGAAGTTTTCTAGTAATATCAGAACTCTCACTTCATTTAATCTTTTGGATAAGAAAGTGTTAGTATGTGGCGGAGATGATAAAAAAGTACATTTTCTTGATAGAAACTTAAAACTCGAAATTGATACAATGACATTTAATGATTTTGTATGGAAATTGAAATCGTTTGAATTCATGAATAATCAATTATTACTAATTTCAACCTATTCGTTCGATTTTCTTGATGATTCAATCCCTATCAATGAACACCAATTTTCTTCAAAACTTACTTGTCTCGATACAAATTTGGATGTGAAATGGGAATTAAATAATACTAATGTTGAAGTAATAACTCTATACTTATCTGATCCCTTTAAATTAATCATTGTGGGCACTACAAAAGGAGAACTTATCATGCTCGATCCTTTTGAAGGAAAAGTCTTGACTAAAATTAGCACTTTTTCGTGTGTTAATGACATAAAAATTGATTTTCCATCAAATCTAATAATATCATGCCATGATGACGGATCAATAAACGCGTATTTTATTGACGATCTTTAATTATATCATATATTAACTTATATTGAGGAATAAAAATGTGCCGAATGTTCTTTCAGTGTGCAAAACAACCATTTAACATCAGTCTTAACTTCCTAAAAAAATTCGTTTCCTCATGTCATTGGCAATATATGAGGAAGTATAATTTATTTGGGCACCATAATCTTGGTTGGGGATTTGCATTCATTTCCCAAGATAATGAAAGGCTAATAATTAAAAGAGACATTACCCCAATATATCAAGCAAATTGGAAGGATTTAAATCGAATCAAAACTCGTTTTCTTGTGGTTCATGCTCGAAAGGCGTATCCTTGGAATAAAAATTTCAAGAGCCTTCATCCAATAAATATTGGTGAAAGTTATCAAGTGGTTCATAATGGAGTTATCAAGACTGATTCTTTTATTGAATTAAAAGATTTAAAATTAGAAAAAATCCGGAGTGAAACAACGCTGGATACTCGACGCTATTTGTGTTATATCATGGATAAATTAAAAAGCGGAGAGGATCTCAAGAATTCTCTGGAAGAAATTTTTAGAACTATTATAATCGGTGCAGGTGCAAATGCATTCTTATTTAATACTAAAGAATGTAATGTAATAACTCATCATAATGATAATTTTAATGGACGCCATCATACATTATTTATTAAGAAATCAATGAACTGTATTAATGCATGCACTACTCCAATTATAAATGGTGCATTCGAAATACCAAATGATTCGCTTATTCAAATCGATTTAAAGAACCTCAAAATGGCATTTAATAAATTAGATATTTAAAGAAGATTAGAAAAAAAGGTAGTATATATATTTAGAATTGGAGAAAAATTGTATAACCTCCTATTGATAAATAATGAAATCAATCTCTTGGTTTTTAGTAATATCTTATTTTGATCAAGTAATAGGCCCTTCAATACTTTATTGCAATAAAGAAATTAATGAAATTCAGCATATTGAATTAAATAAACTCCTAGATTTTAATTCCCGAGAAAATTGCATCATTTTAGCTGATAATAAATATCAAACAATTAATTTTAGCTTTTTAATTAAATCAGAAGAGTCTCGGGGTGGTTATGACCAAATTCTCCTTTCTTATATTATAAAGGAGGAAGATATTAAAAATGAATACCTTGATGTTTTTAAATTCTTGAAGTCAAAACAACCGATCCTACAAAATCTAGCGAATGAACTAAAAAGAATGAGATGGTTACCAAAACTATTAAATATTAAAAATAAACCATTTGACACGACAATTTTAAAAAAAGCCTTAGAGAGAGATCAAGAGGTCTTTCTAAGGATATATAATAAATATTGTAATTTATTATTCCCAGAAATTACTCGTTTTGAAAATGAAGAATGGCAAGGAGTATTAGTTAACTGTCCCTATTGCAATAAACAAAGGAAAATTAAAATCCCCCTGAGCAAGATCAATACAAATTCTGAATTGACAAAAATATTAATACCAAAATTCAAAGTTTGCGAACATTCATTTCTTTTTTTTGTTGATAATGCATTAACTCCGAAAAAATATGAACATATCGATATAATCGTTACTGATCTTGAGACAGAGAATTTAGATATACAAGAGATCGATTTACTGCTAGCTGAAAATATTTATGAATATTTAAGAAAGATAGGAATAAGTAAACCACTAATTCCAAGAAAAATAATTAAATATCTTTATAATATATTGAATCTAAAAGTCAATAAGAGCTATCTATTTTACTTATGTGAGATTGTAAAAGAATATTTTAATATAGAGATTATCTGGACAAAAACACAAATCTTAGATGAATTAGAAGAATTATGGGGATCCTAAGAAAATCAAATAATAATGTGTTTATTTTCTTGCTTTAGAATTGGAGGATTTAGCAAGGTATTATTTTCTAATATCAATTTTAACATCGTTCGAAACGAAGGCACAACACCTTCTCCTTCGATTGCTACAGATTCTGTGATTTCTAAATTATAATACTTAGAGGCTCTAATCGCGGTTAAAAAAAGACTCTTATCTATTTTTGGAGATAAATCTTGTTTATTAAACACAATCACTTTTGGAAGGAAAAGAAAATCTTTCCTCAAATAATGTTCTATTTCTTTCCAAGAATTAACATTACGCATGAATGCATCCTTCATGGAATCAACAATGAAAATAATTCCATCAAGATTTCTAATCGTATCAGGTCTGGTAATTGCATAAAAGTCTTGCCCTGTTGTAGAATAAACGTGAGTTTTTAGGGAATATCTACGATTTTTGAAAAATAACAATAAATAATCAAAATATAATGTCCTACCCATGCTTGTCTCGATACTTAGAAATTCGTTCATCACCTTTTCTCTATAATATTCTGAAAGGAATTTCATCGTTGTGGTTTTGCCTGATAATGCTGGACCGGCATATACGATTTTACTATGAATAGTTGCCTCAACGTTATTAATAATCATCAAATATCTTTCTTAATTTGAGTATAAAAAGTCAAATTTTTATTATATTATTAACATTCTCTGCGAAGACGAAAATTTTACTTTAAAACTGAGAGAAATCTTCAATAAATTAAAAAAGGAGAAAAAAAATGAAATTGATTATCGATTCTCTATTCACTTGATTCAGCAGCTAATTCCTCTTCTAATTCTTCTAGAGGAACTGGAGCAGGGGTTGTTAGCATGCTGTAACCAATCCAAATTGCGATTACAGCAATTAACATGACAATAATCCATAATGGTAATACTACAAAAAGTTTCCAATCAAGCCAATCGATACCAAAAAACATGTTTGTAAATACTTGATCCCAATTTGGATTATTTCCAAGAGTATTGAACCATAAATCGACAACACTTCCCATCGTGTAAACAATCAGGATTAAAATTCCTATGAGCATAACTATTGCTCCTATAATTTTGTCCTTTGCTATGATAAACACCTTTTATGAATGAATTTTTTTTTGATTTTCTAATTTAAAGCAATATTGCTTAATACTATTTTTAAAACATTATTAAATTAAAACCATTCGGATTGAATCAAAGAGTTTTATTTGTGATGTTTCACAATAATATTAATACAAGTTGAAATTCTATACAAATAACTTATGAAATACGAAGATAATAGTAATTATGTATTGATCCTCGGATCAAGCAATATCGATCTTAATATCTATTCAAAAAAGCTTCCTACTCCAGGAGAAACAGTTACAGGAGGAAAATTTCGGCAAAATTTAGGGGGAAAAGGAGCGAACCAGTCAGTTGCCTCTGTTCGATCTGGCTCTAAAACGATATTAATTGCGAAAGTTGGGATAGATATATATGGGGATCAAATGATTTCTGAATTAACAAAAGAAGGGATCAATATGGATTACATTATTCGAGATAAAACTGAATCTAGTGGAATTGCTCTTATTTTGATTGATGAAAAGGGAGAGAATATGATAAGCGTTGCTCCTGGAGCAAATGCTAAATTAAATCCTCAAGATATAAGGAATTACTCTGAGATTATTAAAAATGCGATTTCAATTGTGGTCCAAATGGAGATTCCTACAGATACAATCGAAGAAATCTTCAATATCGCGTCTCAAGGAATGGCAATTAAAATATTGAATCCCGCTCCATTGAAATATCTTTCACCTAAAATTTTAAAAAATGTTGATATCTTAATTCCTAATGAAGGTGAATTATACGGATTGCATTCGTTATTAAATCTTGGACATTTACCCTTGGATTTAAGCGCAAGGTTAAAAAAAGCTTCTCGAGACATTGCAGAAATGGGAGTTAAGACCGTCATTACTACGTTAGGTTCAGAGGGATCAATTGTATTTCACGGAGATCAAGATAATTTTATCCATATACCTGCTATTAAAGTACATGCAATAGACACTGTTGGAGCAGGTGATTGCTTTATTGGAGTGTTTGCGAGTAGATTGAATCAAGGGAAAGACATACTAAACGCTGTTAAATATGCTTCTGTCGCAGCTTCGATTGCTGTTACAAGGGAAGGCGCTCAAGAGTCCATGCCCTATAAAGAAGAAATTGATGCAAAATTTATTTAATTAGATAAATAAGACCAAAAAGGTGAACCAAGAATTTTCTCACAATATTTAAAACCACAAAGAGGGACTCAACTAAGGAAGACTAAATCAAGCGAACTTACCATTAATATCGAACCTTTTCCTAATGAAACCCTTTTTCTAATTAATGAAAATCATTTTATTACAAAAAGTATAACTCAGGCAAATTTGATTATAAAACCAAATTCCCGTTTCATGATTATTAACAATAGTAATGAAGAAATTAACGTAAAGTATAGTATGGATATTTCTCATCTCGAAATTATCTATGATCCATATAAATTTGAAAATATAATAAATACTCCAATCGATCCCGATAAATTCATAAAGATTCATTCAGTTCCTGGAGGATTCTCTGAAATCCTTCCTAAATGGTATAGCATTAAGTTTACTTACCCCAACCACAACTTAATCTATATTAAACCAGAAATGGGGATATCGATTCAATTACATCAAGAACGAAGTGAAAAATGGGAAATTTTAAAAGGTCACCCAATCATAATTAATGGCAACAAGGTTTATTATCACGTTAAAAATGGATCCTGTTTCTCAAACCCAAAGAATTTTTACCATTCTGTAATTAATCCAAATAAGAAATTGAATGACTTCGTAGTGATAAAAGAGAAATGGGCAGGAAATTTCGATGAAAACGATATCATTCGTGTTTTCAATCCCAATCATTACTTTTTATAAAAAAAAAGCATGAAATTAGCTAATTAATGAATCGATATAATTCATTAATTGAAGATTCTATAGGTATACATTTGATAGTGACTTCAAATTCTTAAATGCTATTTTTAAAGTTTATGCTTTTTCCTCCTCACGTTTTAATAAAATTAAAATTCAATAAACAACTAAAAAGCATACCCGTTGTAAATATAATCAAAAAAAATTAAAAAAATTACCGAATGGAACAAATAGATTGATGCAATTATGACTCCAAAAGAAGACCCGATCGAAGAAGAACCAGAAGAATTGGAAGAAGAGCGTTTAGACGAAGAAATTGACGAATCTACTGAAGAAGATGAGAGTGAAGACGTGTTGGATACTCAGAAAGAGTTAGACAGGTTACGATTTCATTTTCGTGGACATACTCTTGAAGAACTAAAGAAAATGAATATGGATGAATTTATCCAATTATTACCCGCAAGAGCTCGCCGAAGTTTAAGAAGAGGATTACCACCACGACAAAAGAAATTACTGGAACGTCTTAGAAGAGCTTACAGAGCAAAGAAAAGAGGAAAAGATCTTCTAACGAGAACCCATATTAGGGATATGGTAATTTTCCCCGAAATGGTTGGTTTGAAAATTGGAGTTTACAATGGCAAACAATTTGAAATTGTAGAAGTTAAACCAGAAATGATTGGTCACTATTTGGGTGAGTTTTCCATGACTCGCAGATATGTACAGCATGGCTCACCTGGTATTGGAGCAACCCGATCCAGTAAATATGTTCCATTAAAATAATTATGATAATTTAGGAGATGACTAAAATATGCCTCACTGGGGTTATTCGTTTGCAGAACAAAAATATGATTCAGAAAGAATAGCAAAAGCATCCGGACGAGACTTGAGAATTAAACCAAAAGATGCTCGAGAAGTATGTGCTGTTATCAAAGGTATGAAAGTGGAAAAAGCTAAAATATTTTTAGAAAAAGTCATCCAGCTTAAACAATCTGTCCCTTATAGAAGACATAAAAAAAAACAAGCACATCGACACGATTTAAAAGAATTTAAATGGTATGCTGGACGATACCCTCAAAAAACAGCCGCGAGGATTTATGAATTATTAACCGCTGTCGAGTCTAACGCGGAATATAAAGGCTTAGATATTGATTTATGCCGAATCATTCATGCCGCAACTCATCACGCCAGGATAATAAAACGATATATCCCCCGAGCACATGGTCGATCATCTCCCAAAGATAAGCATCTAAGTCACGTGGAAATTGTAATTTATGAATTTCCAAGTTAATTAATTCAAAATAAATATAATGAGAAAAAGAGATTAAATATAATGAGCCCCTTAGCGAAACATTTTATTGAGAATGGTATTAAACTAATGCAAATTAATGAATACCTTCGATCAGAGTTAGTAAGAGCAGGATTTGCAGGTGTTGATATCCAGAAAACCCCTCTTGGGGTACGGATAACTCTCAAGACAAGTAGACCTGGTCTAGTAATTGGAAAAGGCGGTAAACGTATTCAAGAGATTACTGATGTCCTTCAAGATAGATTTGGTCTCGAAATGCCCCAGATAGAGGTAGAAGAGGTCCAGAATCCCGATGTTAACGCACAAATTATGGCTGAACGATTAGCGTATTCATTAGATCGAGGACGTCACTTCAGAAGGGCAGGGTATTATATCCTGCGAAAAGTCATGGATTCTGGTGAAGCAAGAGGGGTGGAAATAATTGTTTCTGGCAAGGTAACTTCCCAAAGAGCCAGAACCCAAATTTTTAGAGCCGGAACAATGTCTAAATCGGGTCAACCCGCTCAAGAAGGGGTCGATAAAGGTGTTGCTCAATGCATTCAAAAATCTGGGACCTTAGGAATCATAGTAAAAATAATGAGAGCAGATACCAGAATGGGTGATACTGTATCATTAAAAAGAGAATTATTATCACAAGCACAAACAAAAGCAGAAGTGAAATTAGCTAAGACTCATGCTGAATATAAAATTGAGGAAGTTGAAGATGGCGTGCTTCTAGATGAAGATAAGGAATTACTTGATAAAGTGGACGAAGAAGACATATCAGAGATCTCATTAAAACCTGATGATGAGATTCTGGATGATAAATAATAAAGAAATAATATTTTAGATTGAGTGAATAAAAATGGATATTATTACTGCTAAAAAAGTTCGAGAGATGGATGAAAGGGAGAGAGAAAGGACTTTAATCAGTTTGCGTGAGGAATTAATGATGTTATATAGCATGCAAACTGGAGGGGGTCTTTCAGATAATCCCGCCAAGGCTAAACTTCTTAGAAAACAGATAGCCAGAGTATTAACAGTTAAAAATGAGGGAAAATAATGATGATTGATCCAAAATATTTGATATATCATGATCTCATTGGTTTTAGTGTGTTAGCAAGACATGTATCCAAGGATCAAGGAGATTTTTCAAATATTGGGGTAATTATTGATGATACAAAAAACATGTTATGCATTAAGAGTGATAATAATATAAAAAAATTAGTCAAGAAGGATTATATATTTAGAATCATGCTTGAAGATGGTTTACTCGAAATTGATGGATCCAAAATCATAGGCGTCCCAGAAAATAGATTGAGAAGCCTAAAAAAGAAAAAACGGTTGAGAAGATAAAATGAGTATTAGAAATATAGGAATTCCCGGAATAACACCTCCTACCGCAAAAGAATGTGGTGATCACGATTGCCCTTTTCACGGAACTACAAGAATTAGGGGAAAAATTACTCAAGGAGTGGTGGTTAGTAAGAAATCTAAAAATACAGTAATCATTAGACAAGATTACATGCAATTCATTAGGAAATACCAGCGATATGAACGACGCAATTCTCGATTATCGTGTCATTTACCCCTCTGTCTAAAGAACGAGATAAATTTAGGGGATTTAGTAAGAATTGGTGAGAGTCGAAAATTATCGAAGACAAAATCATTTATAGTTCTAGAAAAAATATCAAGTGGGGCGGCGGTTTAAATGGGAACAAGAAGAAAAGCTGGTACAAAGAAAATTTCCATGCCCCGAACAAGTTATGGGGTTCAAAATGGCACCAGAATTCTTATTGCAGATAATTCAGGAGCAAAGATAGCTCAAATAATCAATGTGGATCATTCTAAGACCAGGATAAGGAGATTACCTAAAGCTTCTGTAGGATCGATATGTACGGTGACTATCAAAAAGGGTAGACCTGAATTGCGTGGAAATATCTTGAAAGCGGTTATTGTTCGACAAAAGATGATTTTTCGACGTCTTGATGGAACCCGTCTATGTTTTGAAGATAATGCAGGTGTTATCATTTCAAAAGAAGGAGATCCGAAAGGAACGGAAATAAGGGGACCAATCGCGAGAGAAGCTGCGGAAAGGTTTCCAAGATTAGCCTCAATTTCATCATTAATAATATAGGAGAAATGATTAAATATGAAAGTTAAATCAACACAACCCAGAAAGCAAAGAAAAGCATTGTTTAATTATAGAAACGATCAACGATCAAAATTATTATCTACGCGTGTAGCAGATTTCTTGCGAGAAGAATATGGTATTAAAAGATTACCATTACGGGTTGGAGACCAAGTTAGAGTGCTGAGAGGGGAATTTAAAGATTTTGAAGGAGAAATTACTGAAATAGTGAAAGGTCAACGAGTACAAGTGAAGGAGTGCGTTTTTGATAAAAATGACGGGACGCAATTTCATCCATCCATTCATGTTTCAAAACTCGTAATAACTAAATTTAAAGATGAACGAAAAATGGATCCTTGGAGAGCAAGTATTATTGAAAGAAAAGCGTTATACGGATTTGGAACTGAGGAATTGAAAGCACCTAAAAAAGAAAAAGGAGAGGAAATGAAATGACTCGACATGGTGGAAAGAAGACATTAAAAAGATTTAATACCCCAAAATACATGCAATTAAAACGAAAGCAAGGAACTTTCTTCGTAAATCCATCACCTGGACCACATACAAAAAGATTTTCTCTAACTTTATTACATATTGTCCGAGATCATCTAAAAATAGTGGATAATTATCGTGAAGCGAAAAAATTAATTGGTTTAGGCTATTTTAAAGTTGATGGACGAACGATAAAAGATATAGCTTTTCCCTTAGGATTAATGGATGTTCTAAGTATAGAAAAAATAAATGCTCATTACCGAATATTACCCGATCCTCATCACGGATTAATTTTGCATGAAATCCCTGTAGAGGAAAGCAATTTCAAATTATGCAGGATTGATGAAAAAACGACAATCAAGGGGGGGCATATTCAATTAAATCTTCATGATGGACGTAATATTCTCGTTACCGTTAAAGATCCTAAAAATCCTAAAGAGGATATTTATAAAAGAATGGATGTATTGAAAATTTCACTTCCTGAACAGGAAATACTTAAAGTTTATCGATTTAAGGAAGGGAATCTAGCAATTATCATGTCAGGAAAAAATATTGGTCAAGTTGGGAAGATAGTGAACATTTTAAAAAGATTTGGTCCTAAAGCTAGTACTGTTTCCATTGAACATGATTCAGATCATACCGAAACACTTTATGATTATACTTTTATTATAGGAGAAGAACAAGCAGAGATAAATTTACCATCAATTATTTAAATATCATAATAGAGAGAATGCAAAATGTCAGCTAAGTCAAAAAATAAGTCTAAGGTTGTTGGAGCAACACAATATGACGAATTATGGAAAAATCCCATGAAAAAACCATTTTTAGAGAAAATAGTGCTAAATATAGGTATGGGAAGTGGAGGAGAGGAATTAGAAAAAGCCTCCACGGTCTTAGAAACGATTTCTGGAATGAAAGCGGTAAAAACGATATCAAAAAAAAATGTGAAGGAATTTAACTTGAGGAAAGGTCGACCAATAGGTACTAAAGTCACCGTGAGAGGAGAGGAAGCGGGAAAGCTTCTAAAAAGGCTATTGATAGTAAATAATAATAAAATTTTACGTAAAAGTTTTGATAATTTTGGAAATTTTGGATTTGGCATTACTGAACATATTACCATTCCGGGAGTAGAATATGATAATGTAATTGGAATTTTCGGATTAGATGTTATAGGAAGGATTGTAAGACCAGGAATGAGAGTAAAATATAGAAAAAAGCAGAAAGCTAAAGTGCCAAAACATCATTATGTTTCTAAAAATGAAGCTCAATATTTTTTAAAAAGTAATTATGGAGTAGATCTTGTAGATAAATTAGAATTAGAATATTTTTAAAATCAAAAAAAGGATGATTAAATGCCACAAGGAAAAAACAGCGGAAAAGGTCAAAGGGAATGTAGACGATGCCATACTCATCGAGGTGTGATCAGGAGATATGGATTGTTTATCTGCAGGAGATGTTTCTATGAAATTGGGACAGAGATTGGATTCCGTCGTTATGAATAATATATAAAATAATATAATTAAATGAATAAATTGAGGTGTAAATGAAGGTGACAAATACGATTGCTGACGCATGCAATGTTTTAAAAAATGCGGAAATGGCCAGAAAGAAAGAAGTTGTCATTAGTCCAGCAAGTAAATTAATCCAACGCATTCTTCGTATCTTTCAGCAACACGCTTACATAGGCGAAATCTAATAGGCAGACCTATTAGACGCAAGTTTGAAAGATATGACGATGGAAGGGTAGGTAAGTTCAAGGTTGCTTTGGGAGGAAAAATCAATGAATGCAAGGCACTAATGAGACTTAATTATGGTTTTGGAGATTATGAGAGATTAGAGCGAACATATTTACCCGCTCCTGGACTTGGATTAATTATATTGACAACAAACCAAGGTATAATGACGATGAAAGAAGCCGAAGAAAAGAAAATCGGTGGCATGACATTATGCTATATTTATTAGGAAACTGGAGGCATGAAAAATGGTAAAAACAATGTATATTGAAGAAAAATTGGATATTCCAGCTGGAGTTGAAGTCACTGCTGATGTGAATCATCATATCACTGTAAAAGGCCCTAATGGCCTGATATCTAAGGATTTCTCTCACGTGAGAGGAATAAAGATAATTATTGAAGGAGATTCAATAATATTCTCAGCTAATTTTCCAAAAAGAGGAACAGTAGCTCTCACTAAGACAATATATAATATCATAAAAAATCTAATAATTGGTGTCCAAACTAATTATGTTTATACCTGTAAAATTTGTTATAGTCACTTTCCATTTAATGCTGAAATCAAGAAAAAGAGTAATGAAATTCATTTCGTGAATTTTTTGGGAGAACGAGCTCCCAGAATGACTAAATATTTAGATAACGTGTCTGTAGAAGTACAGGGTGACGATGTAATATTAACTGGTCCTGATAAAGAAACACTGGGACAAACGGCTGCCAATATGAAAAAGAGTTGCCGCATACGGAAAAAAGATCAGCGCGTTTTTCAAGATGGTGTGTATTTATATAAAATACAGTCAGGAGACGAAGTTCTCTGGCAAATAAGATAGGTGAAATTGAATTATGGAACAAAAACGATTAATGGATTTAAGAAAAAATATTGCTAAACATCGTCCAAGCTTTCGACGTGTTGAATCATGGCGATATAAAAGAGTAAAAGACCCTTGGAGAAAAGCACGGGGTATCGATTCACAAACTCGAATAAAATCTAAATCTGGTGTTAAATCACCTTCAGTTGGATATCGTGGACCAAAAAAAGTGAGAGGTATGCATCCATCTGGATATGAAGAGGTAAGAGTAGTAAATATTGAAGATTTAAAGAATTTGAATAACAAGATACACGCTTTAAAAATCTCTAGTAGGTTGGGAGCTAAAAAAAGATTAAACCTGATTGAGTATGCTCAAAATCGGGGATATAAAGTATTAAATATCGGAATTTCTCAAAAGGAAATAGAAGATTTGGAATCAATGCTAAAATCTTCATTAGAAGAAGAGGAATATCTTGATGTGGATGACTTGGAAGAAGAATTAAATGATGAATAAATAATAAATCAGTGAAATATCATGAGTTTAAAAGCCCAAAAAAGAATGGCTGCTGAAATTTTGAAATGTGGTGAGAATCGAGTCTATTTTGATCCTTACTTAATTGAAGATATACGGATGGCAATCACGCGAGAAGACATTCGTAACTTGATAAAAGAAGGCGTCATTCTAAAGAAATATGAAATAGGAATCTCAAAACATAGGAAAAACGTTAGACATGAAAGAAAGATAAGGGGTAGAGCAAGAGGTTTAGGAAAAAGAAAAGGAAAGAAAACCGCTAGAACTCCTAAGAAGCTCACTTGGATGAGAAAGATTCGGCCTCAAAGAAGAGAGCTTAAAAAATTAAGAGATCGAAAATTAATTACAACCGCAACATATAGAAAACTCTACAAGAATGCAAAAGGAGGCATGTTTTATAGCGTTGCCCAAATGCATCGTCATATAAAAGAAAAGGAACTATTGAAGCGAGGGAGATAAAAATGGCAAAAGGCCCAAGATATAGAATACCAAATAGAAGGAGAGCAGAAGGTAAGACGAATTATCATAGAAGACTACGATTATTAAAATCAGGTAAATTGAGAACGGTAATTAGAGCTTCAAATAATCACACTATCGTTCAAATTGTCCAATCAAAACTGAAAGGAGATAAAATTTTAATTTCAGCTCATTCAAAAGAATTGCAATCCAATTTCGGATGGGATGCAAATACTGGAAATATTCCTGCAGCATATCTTACGGGATATCTTGCAGGTGTTAGAGCTAAAAAAAATGATATTGACGAAGCAATCCTCGATTTAGGGATATTCTATCATAAAAACCGCGTTCTAGCCGCATTTAAAGGAGTGTTAAAAGCGGGGATTGAAATTCCTCATAATGAAGACTTCTTTCCAGAAGATCTGGAAGAAAGAATTAAAGGTTCCCATATTCAAAATTATGCTCAATTATTAAAAAAGGAAGAACCTGAGAAATATGAACAAATCTTCTCGGGATATTTGAATAAAAAGAAAATAAATCCCTTGAAAATTAATCAAAATATTACAAATACAACAAAATCAATAGAAAATAAAGCTTAAAAAAGTGAAATTTTATGAGTCGTCCTAGAAATATGGAAGAAACTTGGAATCCTAAAACGCAATTAGGTGAACTAGTTCAAAGTGGACTAATTACAATTGATAAGATCTTTGAGAACAATCTTGTCGTAAAGGAGAAACAAATTATTGATGTTCTTTTACCACAATTAAAAGAAGATGTAGTCACCATAAAAATGGTCCAACAAATGACCGCTAGCGGTCAACGATCTAAATTTAAAGCAGTAGTACTCATTGGATCTGATGGATTTATCGGAGTTGGTTCAACAAAAAGTAGAGAAGTAGGACCAGCTATTAGGAAAGCAATTGATAAAGCCAAACTTTCCGTCATTCCTATTCTAAGGGGATGTGGAAGTAAAGAATGTGGTTGTGGACATACGCATAGCATTCCATTTAAAACAACAGGGAAGTGTGGTTCAGTTAGTATTGAATTAATCCCTGCTCCTGCTGGAGTGGGCTTAGTATGTGCTGATAAAGTCAAACAACTCCTTAAATTAGCGGGAATTGAAGATATTTGGAGTAAAACATTTGGAGATACGAGAACAAGTGAAAATCTTGTTAAAGCAACCTTCGATGCGCTGAAACAAGCTCATAAGTTCCATTTTAATGTATAATGCGAGAGTGTTAGTAATGATGGCTGAACAAAATGTTATAATAAAAAAAAAAAGTAAAAAAGAAGGTAAACCACCGGTACTCTATTTCGCCATACGTATCAGAGGTGCCCCAGGCATGAAAGGAAAGATTTTAGATACAATCAAGATGCTAAGAATGCATAAAGTAAATCATGGTGTCTTGTTATGGGGAGAGAAAAGTGTAACAGGGATGCTTAACAAATGTAAGGATTATATTGCCTATGGTGAAATTAATGAAAAAACCTTAATAAGGCTCTTAAGAGTAAGAGGCAGGATTGAAGGTAATGCACCACTCACGGATGAGCATGTTAAGAATTTAACCAAGTATGCAAACATAAAGGAATTAGCAAAAGCTTTGTTAATAGGAGAAATACAATATAAAGAAAAAGATATTTATAAAATCAAGCCTGTATTTCGAATGCACCCTCCTCAGAAAGGATTTAGGGGCTCTATTAAAAAACATTATAACGAAGGCGGCACTCTAGGCTATGTGGAAAATTACATTAATGAATTAATTCAAAAAATGATTTAAAGAGGTGAATCAAATACATGAGAAAATATCCGAGTAAAATTAGAAAGAAAAGAGGCACTCGCGTTATCGGTTATGGAAAAGTAGGACAACATCGAAAAGCAGGTCAAAGGGTTGGAAAGGGAAAAACTACGGGTTGGAAAAAGAGTAATAAATCCTATTTCTTAAAACAAGTAGAACTAGGCTTTCCAGATCCAGATTATGCAAAACTGAACCCAAAAAATAAAAAAGGATTCAAGCGTCCACAAGATATAAATCGAATATATCACGTAAATACGATGAACATCAAGGATTTAGATTTTAACATCGAAAAATACTCTCAAAGAACTAAGGCTTCAAAATCCGGAAGCACATACTCGATTAATTTAAACGATCTAAACATCCAGAAAATATTAGGTCGTGGCGAAATTTCTAAACCCATTAACGTGACCGTGAATAAAGCTTCAAAACGAGCAATTGAAAAAATTGAAGCTGCTGGCGGAAAAGTATCTCTTAGTTCCTAATCTCTAATTGTTTTAAAATTATCAAGTCTCTACTTTATAAATTTTAAAGAATATAATTGGATTATTTAATCCAATAATTTTATTATTAATTGAATTAATCCAGGAAGAATAAACACAAACCCCAATACATTCCCGATAAGGTGTATTGTTGTGAAAACTATTCCCGTCAGATAAGTGGTCAAGAAATATTCGATCGATTGAGAAAATAACATTGCTCCAAAAAAAGTGCTCAAGATGTCATATAAAAACGTAATAATCGCTCCAGTTAATCCTAATATTACCAAAACTGGAAAAATATAGAGATCTTCTTTTGGTTTAAAATAATCCCGTTTATTAAAATATTGTCTCAACACTCCTCCTAAAAATCCCGTAAACGAATAATGCGCAATTTGATATAAGAATAGCGGGAGTGGTGAAGGCCCTAATGGATTAAAAAAGGTAAATATCATGGAACTCAATAACCCAACAATTAATCCTTCCTTTTTACCCAAAATGAATCCAGATAAAAAAACGGTTAAGGTAAAGATTTCAATGTTAGGAATAAATGCAAGCATATAGCCAAACACTACCGCTAATGCCGCAAAAGTACTCAAGATCGCAATTTTAAACGTGGGTCTTTCAAGCCAAGTGGAAATATTTTCTCTTTCGCTTTTCCCCTTAAATCTAGAAGTTCCACTCTCTCCCTTTAGATCTGATTTTTCTAATACCATCTTATTTTTGCATTTTTATGATTATTTGAAATAATATTTGAAAGTATTTATATATCTAGGATAAGTAAGCCGATCGTTCAGAAACACAATCTAATATTAATAGGAACGATTTCCGCATATGCAAAATATGATTAGTTTAAAGAGCTCAAAAATGGAGAGAAAAGTGATAAATTTGATGGATATTAGTTTTGCAGAAATGGTATTTTATATC
>Ga0315535_1000795_pt1 | contig 21742 bp, 26 predicted proteins | sample SalMarSW160220MG_2_FD_203092 | JGI IMG/M metagenome (GOLD analysis project Ga0315535, IMG submission 203092) | Salt marsh sediment microbial communities from the Plum Island Ecosystem LTER, Massachusetts, United States - Salt Marsh Sediment SW1602-20 ... | reverse complement strand
TCCGCCGCGTAAGGGTCTTTCAACCCGAAATCTGTTGTTAAAGTGGCTATTTTGCTTGGCATGCTAATTGATATGCTCATTGTGCCTCTTGATAGTTTTGCTCCACCCATTTCTCAGAGTCCACATAAGTCTCTGGTTCTTCTGTCGCTTTCTTCACTTTATTTTTTCTCTTTGAGTACACATCTAAACCTATCATTACGATGTAAGGCAGAGCAAGATAAAGTCCAGCTAGAGCGGGGTTCGTGAATAAGAAGGAGAAACTGAGCAGCTGAGCCAAGGAGGTTCCCGCGTAGTTTTGCAGGACATCCAACAGGGCAAAAGCCAGGAAAGTCAAGGTTAAGCATACAACGAATTGAGCGAGCACGCCTCGTTCTTTTCCGAGAAGAAGAGATGGGATTACAGATGACAAGACGAAGACCCAAGCGAAGGCATAAACGAAAACAACCATTTCTACTCGGGAGGATAACCAGAAGCCTATTGTTGGGATAAAGGCGTTGATTTGTGTTACAAGAGTGGTGACTGCGGTTTCTGTGAAGAGTTGATAGCTGATCATTAGTGTCCAAGCTACGGAGAGGTATAAGGGAGTTACGAAAGTCGCTTTTCCCAGCGTGGTCACCTCACATACAATAGATGTATTGAGTATTAAGTTTTACTATACAATACTCCCTATCACCGAACCATACCAAAAAACAAAATCCAATGCCGCTAGCCTTTCAAATCAGAACAAAAACCCAATTTTTGGATAGAACTTACCTTCTCAGCCACCGTGCACAAAAGGAACAAAAACTATTTCATCGCCGTCCTTCAGCTTAGACTCTAACCCGTTTAAGACGCTGATTTCCCTGCCGTTCACAAGTATCAACGCGTTCGATCTTAAGTCTTCAAGCTGCTGGCCAGTCAGGCTTGGTTTAAGCGCGGGCATTTCTCTCACAATTTCGGTCATCAGTTCCTTTATGGAAATGTCGCCTTTAATGTTCAAGGCAAGTTCGCCCGCGCCTGAAATATGGCGCAAAACACCGAGAAACTTTGCAGTTATTGCCATCTTCGCATTCAGCCCATGTTATAAAATGTATCAGGCTAACGCTAATAAACGATTTCTCCGATTTTTCAGGGATTGAATGGAATTGAAAACATAAGGTAAGCATCAGAAAGAACAGAGAAGGCGATTGCGAAGCGAAAAGGGGCTTTAATTTTCTAATCTTTCTTCAGTTAGAGTCTTTACGATGTCGGTGGCTATCTGGACCAGTGTGTCAGCCTGTTTTATCATTGCGTCACTGTTTACCTCTTCCAATTGCGTCAACTGCTGCACGATTCCTTCAATTTCCATGAGAAAACGCAGAACTGAGTCGTTTGTAGGCTTGGCTTTTCCCGCTTCTTCACGTATGAGAACCTCTATGAAGGCGGGTTCTCCCAGACTGTAGTATATCGCGTTTCTGGCTTTTCTAATTGACTCCAAAACCAGACTGGAAGCCATGTAAGGCATCTTTCGCGCCGCTTCTAACTCAGCCTTTGCCTCACGCAGGTATCTCAGCGCCCAGCCTCTTCTATAGTCGTCTATCATAAGGGTTCCTTTCCCGAGTTGTCCTAAGCTGCCAGTTCCTCTTCCCCAGTTTCACCTGAAGAATCGGGATGAGTTAAAGAAATAGTGTGCGTGATGTACCCAGCAACTTGGTTCCTCACTTTCGTGGTCGCACCTTCTGTGAGCGCGTCAACTGTATGCTTGTTATCGTCAAAATTGCTGGAGAACTTCTCTGGAAAACGTTCCAAGAGTTCCTTGCCTAATCGTTTAATGTGTTCCGTCTTAACTTTTCCCAACTGTAACGACCCCTTGAATATGTACCGTCTTTTTGTACTTCAATGCTTGAGAGCTTTAAAGTAATCTTCAATAGAAACGAGGCTTAATTTAAGGTTACGCCTCGGTACTCTTCTAAACTTCTCAGAAAACTGCGTCCTACTGATTTGCGATATTCTATATAAGGAAGGAAGAAGAAAAATTAACATTGAGGATGTGAAATCGTTGCCTGTGCCTAAAGTGAAGAAAGGTAAATGGTCAAAAGAGAGGGAAAGAACCAAATCTGGAAGATGGAGAAAGAAGCGGTCTGACGCGGACCAGCCGAAGAATCCGAAGCGTTCAACCCGCAAGTACGTTTTGGCAATTGCCATAATCGCGACGATAGTTGTAGCTGTCATCGTGCTTTACTTGCTTGTCCCAGACCTGTTCAGCTGGATTAAAATCTAGTTCAGCTTGATGTTGAAGAAGGTTTCAAAGTTTTTAGCTATCTGATTCGCCACATCAACAACAGCCATGTTCTTAACTTCAGCCACAGCCTCAACCACTGTCGGTATGAATGAGGGTCTCGTTAGCTTGCCGTTGAAAGGCGGCTTATAGTAGGTCACTGGTCCATCAGTTTCCGTCAGCAAGTTTGTCAGCGGCACCTGTTTCACGACGTGGCGGATGCCGTTGGAGTATGCGGCTGGCGGTCCTTCGGTGATGAAGTATCCGTGGTCCACGGCTTTATACAACGCGCCCATGGGGTGGCTGAACCAGTGCAGCAGAACCCGTTTAAGATTGTAGGATGGAAGCATGTCCACAATTTGCGCTGTGGTTCCGCGCGAGTGAATTATGGCTGGAAGGTCAAGCTTTTCGGCTGAGCGTAGCATCTTGTCGAAAACCATCAGTTGCTGTTCCCAAACGGTCTCGTACTTGTAGTCTAGCCCAATTTCGCCTATAGCTGCGACAGCCTTTTTCTGGTGTTGCTCATAAATCAGGTCCAGTGTTTCTTCAAGCTCATGTTCTTTCAACACATTCACGTTCCACGGGTGAATACCCAAGGCAGGATAAACTGTGCCGGGATGTTTTTCAGCTAGTTTCAGGCTGCCGATGCTTGTTTCAAGGTCCATTGAATTCGAAACCAACGCCACAACGTCCGCGTTTTTAGCTTCCGCCACAAGCTCATCTACACGATCAGCGTATTCCGCGTCGGAAAGGTGAATGTGCGCATCAACCAACTTCATTTCGTATTCCTTAGCCGCATTATCAGCCAAGGCGTTTTTATAATTTTCTTCTTTATGTGAATACTTTTGATGTTAAACGGTAATTTAAAGAAGTAAAAGACAAAAAAGGTTAAATACAGCTTTAAAAAGAAAAAGAAGCGACGGAGAAGTCTTTATGACCGATTTAGAATTAGCTGTAGCTCCCATGCACAGATTATGCAAAAAAGCAGGAGCTGACAGAGTAAGCGAAGCCGCAGCGAAAGAACTGGCGAAGGCGCTAGAGGAAATTGGCATTAAAATCGCAAAAGAAGCGTTAGATTTTGCCATGCATGCCGGACGCAAGACCATCAAATCTGAAGACATAGAAATAGCATCTAAAAAAGTAATGGGAAAATAGCTCCCTTTTCTTTCTTTTTTTGTTGAAACAGGTCCCTGGTTCATAGCCCAGTGTCTTTACCGTCATGCATTCTTCGAGGAGTCCCACAGAAACTGGAAGTACTCCCTTGCAAAACCCACTAAACCCACATGGTTGCTCCATATGACTAAGCTAGGCTTGTCCTCGCCCAAGAAGAGCATGGCTTCTTTGCCATCAGCAATTACTCCCCCACCGAACATGTGATTCCTGACGCGCAACTCGCTTACGACAGGAAACTTCTTCAGGAACCCCCAGTCCACCGTTTTCCCCGCCACCATAAGTTTAAGACTTACCGTTTTTTTTAGGCCAACCACTAGAGGGTCTGCTGAGGCGAGTATGGACCTCGCGAATTCGGGAGCCGCAATCATTATCTCTTTCGTGGCTTTCATGAGAACCTCTTCCAGCTTGCTCAGAACCGCCTGCTGCCCACGCAGTATCAGCATGTCTGGGCGCTCCACCAGTTCTCGCTTCTCATACAAAGGCTGCAACTCCTCAGCCACGGTGCTCTCCCAGCTTTGGTACTTATCTTCCAGCCTAAGTTTCGTGGACGCCATAGCTTCAACCGGCGGAACTGGATAGTACTTGAACGGACGGCTTTCTGAACTTTTAACCCAGCCCTTCTCTTTGAGCGAGTTCAAGACCTCATAAATTTTCGAGTATGGAACAGACGCCTCTCGGCTAATTTCCATAGCCGTCATCTGCCCGCCCTCCAACAACACGACGTAAGCATCAACCTCGTAAGCGTTCAAGCCCATTTCCCGCAGAGTAGCGCGGGTGTTTTCGCTGACTGACATCCTGATTCCCCCCCCAATCACCTTAGGAAACGTTTGGAAACATTTATGACCAATTTCGCTCTTAAGCCCTTCGAAAAGCTCAGTAGTGAAAAGCATGAACGAGATTAAGGATACGAAGAGTATTTGCCCAGAATGCTTGAAAGTTTTAGACGCCTCTATTTTTGAGGAAGACGGCAAAGTTTACATCAAAAAGGAGTGCCCTGAACACGGCTCTTTCCAAGAGTTATACTGGTCGGATTATGACCAATACGTGCGCGCTGAAAAACTCCGGTGCGACGGCGACGGACTGAACAATCCGCGCACAGAAACCGTGAACGGCTGCCCATACGACTGCGGCATATGCCCAGAACACAAGTCCCACACCGCGCTTGCTATAATCGACGTGACCAACAGGTGCAACCTCACCTGCCCCGTCTGCTTCGCGAATGCTGCGGCAGCAGGCTACGTGTACGAGCCCACTAAGGAACAGGTCATAGGAATGCTGGAGAACCTGCGCGCCAATGACCCCGTGCCAGCCACGGCGCTTCAGTTCAGCGGAGGCGAACCAACAATCCGCAACGACCTGTTCGACTTGGTTCGAAAGGCAAAAGAACTCGGCTTCCGCCACGTGGAGGTTAATACGAACGGACTTCGACTCTCGCAGAGCGTTGATTACTGCAGAGAACTGAAAGAGGCGGGGGTCAGCACGGTGTACTTGCAATTCGACGGATTAACACCTGAAGTTTACAAGTTCATCCGCGGCGTCGACCTTCTCGATACGAAGATGAAGGCTATCGAAAACTGCCGACAAGCAGGACTGCACAGCATAGTCTTGGTGGTCACGCTGGTCAAAGGCGTCAACGACAGCCAACTCGGAGACATCATACGTTTCGCAGTTGACAACTTCGACGTGGTAAGGTGCATAAATGTTCAACCCGTCTCCCTCTGCGGGCGCCTTCCACAGAAAGAACGCGACCGCATGCGCATCACAATCCCTGATTTCATGCGCCTATGTGAGGAACAAACCGAAGGCAAAATCAAGGTTTCAGACTTTTATCCCGTGCCCACGGTTGTGCCAGTTTCGAAAGCGGTGGGCGCGCTCCAGGACAAGCGGTACGTGGAGTTCACGGCGCACCCGCACTGCGGCATGGCTACTTACCTCTTCGTAGAAGACGGCAAAATTACGCCAATCACACGTTACGCAAATGTAGACAAATTCGTTGAAACCATGAAGAAAGTTAATGAGAACGCCTCGAAAGGAAGCAAGAAAAAAGCCAAACTTCGCCTGCTTGGCGCAGCTAGGCACATGAAATTCAGTTTTCTAAGGAAATACCTTCTGAAAGTCTTGACGGAGGGAAGCTACAAGTCGTTAGGCGACCTGCAAAGGAAAACCATTCTGCTTTCGTCCATGCACTTCATGGACCCGTACAACTTCGACATAGAACGCGTACAACGCTGCGTAATCCACTACGCCGTGCCAGATGGGCGCATCATACCGTTCTGCACCATGAACTCCATTCATAGAACTGAAGTTGAAAGAAAACTCGGCGTCCCCCTCAAAGAGTGGAAGAACAGGCATAAAGTTGAAATAACTCAGCCTTTATAGTTCAGCAACCGACAGACAAGAGAAGTGATAAAAATGGGCGGAAAAAAGAAACTCGGCTTAAAGCAAATGGAGCGCATGCAGGAAAAAAGAGACAAAGAAGATAAATCGAAAGAGAAGAAAGAAAAAGCCGCACCGCAGAAGGAAAGAAGGGCAATAAGCGTGATTCCTCCAGACGCGAAAAACGAGAAGATAGCTAACGAAGTAAAGAAGATGAAAGTTTTGACGCCTTTCGCCGTGGCTTCACGGTTCAACATACGCATAAGCGCAGCCAAAGATTTCTTGGAGCAGCTGGAACAAAACGGCGCAGTACAGCTGGTCTCAGGAAGCCACAAAATAAAGATATACAAACCCGTGGCTGCTTAATTCGCACTGGCAACGCTGAACTTTTTAAAAATTTTTACTGTCGAAAACTGGAGAAAACAAAGTGACGTTTCCAGAAAGAGTTTACACCGAGAAAGAAGTTAAAACTGCAAGAGAACTTGTGGATAAAGGCTACAAGCACAGTTTAACAGTGGAAGGAAGTCCGAACTTCAAACAAAAAGTTAACCAAGCTCTCGAACTGATTAAAACTGCGGGTTACTACGAGTTTTTGAGAACTTACATCAGACAGATAAAAGAAATTGACGGGATAACTCAACTCCGCGAAACAGAAGTGGCGATCTGGGCGAACAAGTTTGCGGTTGAAAATCCCGTTGACAACGCGAGCCTCCTAATTCAAAAAGCCAATCACATGAAGGAGTACCTTGAAGGCGAACTTTATTACGGAGGAAACGCCGAAAAGCGTTCAGTTGAAAAACGCATACATTTCTTGCAAGTTTTAAAAGACAAGAGCCAAGACGAAAACGTAAAAAAAGAGTGCGCGCGGCTCCTGCAGATGTGGGCGGACAGCTCAACAGTTTTCTAGCTTATTAACTCAACCTTAATCGTCGCGCCGCTTTTAACCTGCTTAAACAAGTCCAGGTTCTTGGTGATTTTACCCAGAACGTTCACTGGGCTGTACGGCTGTGATTCACCGAAAAATACGCATAAAGCGCTGCCCATGGGCCAAAAAGCGATGTCCCCAGGTTCCACGGTGGGTTTAGATTTTTCTTCACCTATTTTAACTGGAATTTCAAAGTAAACTTCCTCTTTCCACAGAGCGGCTCTACCCTCAACAGGAAGTTTCCGGACAATCGTGTCCACTGTTCTGGGCGCCAAAAACCTCACAAGCTCGCCTTCCGCTTCACCAACAGCTTCTATCAAGAATCGGATCTTAACTCGTGAAATATCTTCCTCATCAGCCAACTGTTTCACGTTCCCCTTGAGAAAACCATCAATTCTTCGAGACAGACAGATCTAGTAATGAAAATCATATTTAACTCTTACAGTTTACTCATTCACATCGCAAGTCCAACGCCACAACAAATCCCTTTTACCTTTTCAAGCCTCGCTACAAGAGGTCAAGAAGCACCTTGCCAATGTAATCCACCTGCTCCTCGGAGACGCCTGGATGGACGGGCAAAGAGAAAACCTGCTGCGCAGCCTTTTCCGTCTCGGGCAGTTTACACTCACCGAAAGTTTCACGGTAATATGGCATCGTGTGCACGGGATGTACGTAGTACGCTGCTGCGCCTATGCCCTTCTTCTCAAGCTCTTCCAAAATCTTGTTTCGTTCAGCCTCTACACCGTCTTTGAGTCTGACGGTGTAGAGATACCAGCTGTTCTGCTGGTCTTCGGTTTCCTTTGGCAACTGCAGTCTTTCCGTTTCCGCCAGAATTTTAGTCAGTCTCTGGGCGTTTGCACGGCGCTTAGCCACGAAAGCAGGCAGCTTCTCCAGTTGCACCACGCCTATGGCGGCTTGTATCTCTGACATGCGGTAATTGTAGCCAAGCATCAAAGAGGCGTACTTGGCTTTCTCCCCGTGAGTGCGTATCAGCCGCAAAGTCTCTGCCACTTCATCGTTGTCTGTTGTCACGACTCCGCCTTCACCTGTGGTCATGTTCTTGCTCGCGTAAAGGCTCCAGCAAGCAGCATCAGCAAAAACACCAGCAGGCTTTCCCGCGTACATTGCACCGTGAGCTTGAGCGGCATCTTCAACAACAGCCAAGTCGTGTTTAGTGGCGATTTCCCTTATCGGCTTGATGTCAACAGGCAAACCATACAGGTCAACTGGCACCACAGCTTTGGTGTTTTCTGTCACGTTTTCTTCGATTTCAGCGGAAGAAAGGTGGTAAGTTTCAGGGTCGATGTCGGCGAAAACTGGTTTGCCGCCAGCCATGACAACGGCTTCGGCTGTAGCCACAAATGTGAAACTGGGCAGTATCACTTCGTCGCCTTGTTTAACGCCCGCCGCTACCATAGCGGAGTGCAACGCCGCAGTGCCAGTGTTCACGGCTACGGCATGTTTCACACCCGCGAATCTCGCAAATTTTTCCTCGAAATGCGTCACCATTGGACCCGCGCCAAGCGCGTTGGTTAATGGACCGCTTCTTATGACTTTAACAACGGCTTCGATTTCTTCTTCGCCGATTTTTGGAACATTTATGGGAATCAAGTTTTCAGCCTCAGTTAACAACAGATTACTGTCATAAAGGTCTATATTTCAATTGCCACCGAAACAACCGTTACTCAACTTGCATCTCATACGCGGTTTTGTAGTCCGCCACAACCTTCATTTTGCGCGCTCGGAAAGCAGCATCCAAATCTGGATCACCAGTGTCCACCCTTAGAGCCTTGAGGCTCCTTAGTTTGCTTTCTGTCGCGACCACGGTTATGTTGTTTAACCCTACGCGGCGAATTACTTTGGGGCTTATCTGCTGGTTTCCCCTTCCAAAAATGAAGCCTTGACCGCCAATCGGCGTGACGATAATCTGCACGGGTTTTCCGTCTGTTGCTTCCAAGATTTGCTTCTCGTTTACGTCTTTCGCCATTATTTTCTTGTTGAGGAAGAGGTCTACGCCTAACAGAGTTTTCTTCGCATCCAACAGGTCGCCAATGGTGCGAGTGGTGGTTCCCGGGCCAATAATATAAATCGCATCAGGCTTCAAAGTCTCAATAATGTATACCGCTATGGCTGCTTGGTTACGCAGTTCGCTCTCCGTCATGGGACTTGTCAACTTATTTGCCTGGATCAAATGAGGTTCGTAAGGAGCTAACACGTATCCGTACAGTTCGGCGGATAAACGACCTTCTCTGAAGGCTTTTTCATCCACATCCATAACTTCTGCTTCTCTCAGGGACAATTCTCCGTAAAGAAACCTGATGGCCACTCTTGCTGCCGCTTGGGGGTTGACTGCGAAAACGGCGCTGTGCATCTTGACCCCTGTGGGAACACCCAGCACGGAAACATTCATGTTAACTGCCTTTTGTATGTCTCTGGCGGTTCCGTCTCCTCCACAGAAAACCAGAAGCGCGACGCCTGCATCCACCATTTTCTTTGCCACAGCCACTGTGTCTTCAGCGCTTGTTTCCTTCTTCCGCTGCCCAAGAACGTTATAAGTGAAGCCAAAGCTCTTAGTTTCGTCCTCTCCCATGCTTCCAGCCCCCACAACCAGTTGCACCCCATTTGTGGCAGGACTCAACTCTGAGAGGAAGGCTTCAGCCCTTTCTGGTGCTATCGACTTTGCACCTAGAGATCTGGCTTGATTAACGATTGCTTTTCCATCTGTTCCTTTTAGTCCGACAGCCCCGCCCATTCCGGCCACAGGATTAACAATTAAGCCGATTGTCTTAGCCTGTGGAATAAGCGTCTTTTCAGGTTGCGACTTGTTTTCGGTACTCATATGCGGCACCAGACGACTCTTATCTAACTCTATACGTGAATAAAAGTTAATGATAAAAACAAAATGATGACGCAGACAGTTAAAAATCTTAGTAGAAGAAAAGTATGGATGAGAGACTGCAGCTCTCACCAGTTTTTAGGCGCGTTAGAGCGGTTCGCAACTTATGTACTTCTTGTTCACGTCTTCCAGCCAAGGATAGAGCTTGCGCAGTTTGTCCATGGATTCCGCCACTTTCTGCGTGGGGTACTCGTAAGGTAGCAGTCTGCCGTTGAAGTATTCATCGTAGGCTTGCATGTCGAAGAAGCCGTGACCGCACAGCAGGAAGAGAATGGTTTTTTCTTCCCCTGTCTCCTTGCATCTTAAGGCTTCGTCGATGGCGCCTTTAATCGCATGCGCCGGCTCGGGCGCGGGGATTATGCCCTCGCTGCGAATGAAGGTTTTTGCCGCGTCAAAGACCTCTATCTGGTTGAAGGCTTTCGTTTGCAACTGATTCTCTGAGGCTAATACGCTTATGGTGGGGGCTATTCCATGGTAGCGCAGACCACCAGCATGTATCGGCGCTGGGATGAAATCGTGACCTAATGTGTGCATCGGAACCAGCGGAGTGATTCTCGCGGTGTCGCCGTGGTCGTATTTGTATTCGCCCTTGGTGACTTTGGGGCAAGCCGTTGCTTCTGTGGCTACAAACTGCGTTTCTTTCGGCGCTTTTTTAGTTACTTTGTCGTAGTAGAAAGGCCAGAAAAGCCCTGAAAAGCTGCTTCCGCCTCCTATGCAGCCGTATATTACATCGGGGTAATCTTCCGCGATTTTCATCTGCTCTTGAGTCTCCAAACCTATGACAGTCTGATGTAGTAGAACGTGGTTGAAGACGCTGCCTATGGTGTAGTTAGCTTCTTTCTCGTTCACTAGAGCGTCTTCTACGGCTTCGCTTATCGCGATTCCTAAGCTGCCCGTGCTGTTAGGGTCTTCGGCGAGGATTTTTCTGCCCGCCTCTGTTTGTTCGCTGGGGCTGGCGTAACATTGTGCTCCAAAAGCCTGCATGAACATTTTCCTGTAGGGTTTCTGGTCGAAGCTCGCTCGGACCATGTAGACTGTAGCTTTTAGTCCAAACATGGCGGCGGCGAAAGACAACGCGGAACCCCATTGACCGGCACCTGTCTCGGTGGTCAACCGTTCAGTTCCCTCCTTCAAGTTGTAGTAAGCTTGGGGAACGGCAGTGTTGGTTTTGTGGCTTCCCGCTGGGCTGACCCCTTCATACTTATAGTAGATCTTCGCGGGGGTCTTCAGAGCTTTCTCCAATCCAAGAGCTCTATAAAGAGGCGACGGGCGCCAAATTCTGTAAATCTCTCTTACTTCCTCAGGGATATCTATCCATCGGTCTTTACTCATTTCCTGACCGAGAATCGCCTTGGGAAATATCCTCGGGACGATTCCTGCTCCAGGCTCCTTTGTTTCGGCGTCTATAAAGGGAGGGAGCGGTTTAGGTAGGTCGGGAGTAATATTATACCATTGTTTTGGTATTTGATCTTCGTCTAGCATTATTTTTCTGTTTGGCATGGTATTCTCATCCGTTTTGTGTTTCCATTAGGAACTTGACCACCACATTTATACTTTACTGTACATAAATGTACACTAAGGAACCGTCTCATGTGGAACACAATCAAGAAGCATCTAGAAGAATATCCTGAACGCCTCAGAGTAGCCCGCGTTCTCGTAGAGAACGGACTAACCGCAAAAGACGGAAAGATATACCTGAACCAAATCGAGATTCCACCAGTGCGCATCGCAAGAGTCGCTGAAGTAGATAGGCGCACAGTAAACGAGACGTTAAAAACGATCAAAGCCAACCGCGAACTTCGGCTAATTTTCGAGGAAATGCGATCTGCTGGGCACTCGCTGAGGGAAATCGCGAAACCCCTGAACCTGGGCGTGATGGAAATAACTCCCGTTGACGCAAAAACAGCAGGAATTTTGTCCAACTCTGCTACACTGCTCGCTAAAGCTGGCTTAAGCATCAGACAGGCAATTGTAGATGACCCAGAGCTATCTCCAGAACCGAAACTCACGCTGATTGTGGAGAAAAAAATTCCTGGTGAATTAATCTCTGAACTGCTGAAAATAAAGGGAGTAGCCAAAATCTCCGTGTATTAAGTTAAAATAGCCAGCGGCAGAAATGCTCCAGAATGCTAAGTGGATTATGGGAAAACTTGGGCTTTAGCTCAGTTCAGTATGCCACGTCTAGAAAAACTTATATGGCAATTGTGTTTTGTTGTTGTGCGCATTAAAGGAGGTTATCTTTGATTTGTCAGCACCTGCACAAGCTGGCGGGGTGCCAGTTCTCGTATTAAAAGAGGGTTCAAATAGGTCTCGCGGAAGAGAGGCGCAGCATGGAAACATAACTGCTGCGAAAGTCGTGGCTGAAAGCGTGAGAAGCGCCTTAGGCCCTAAAGGCATGGATAAGATGCTTGTGGACAGCTTCGGCGATGTGACGATAACAAGTGACGGCCGTACTATCTTGGATGAAATGGACATTCAACATCCAGCAGCCAAGATGCTTGTCGAAGTTGCCAAAACACAGGATAATGAAGCAGGCGACGGAACCACATCCGCCGTCATAATAGCGGGCGAGCTTCTGAACAAGGCTGAAGAGCTAATAGACAAGAACATACACCCAACCATAATAATTGACGGTTACAAACAAGCCGCAGAAAAAGCGCTGGAAACTCTGGAGAAAATAGCTATTCCAGTGGACCTGAAGAAACAGGATTACTTGAAGAAAGCCGCCATAACTTCCATGGCAAGCAAAATCGTGGCGGAATACAAAGAATACTTGGCAGACATAGCGGTCAAAGCAATGCTCGAAGTCGCAGAAAAAGAAGGCAGCGCGTACAAGGCGGACGTGGAAGATGTCAAAGTTGAAAAGAAAACCGGCGAATCCCTCGGGGACACAAACCTGATAAACGGCATAGTTCTGGACAAAGAAATCGTGCATTCGGGAATGCCGAAGCGAGTGGAAAAAGCCAAAATTGCGTTACTTGACGCTTCTCTAGAAAACAAAAAGACCGAGTACGACGCGAAAATCAACATCGAAACCCCCGACCAGATTGAAGCGTTCCTCAACCAAGAAGAAGCCATGCTCAACGACATGGTCGAGAAAATCGTAGCCGCAGGCGCAAACGTTGTTATATGCCAAAAAGGCATCGACGATATGGTTCAGCACTTCCTTGCGAGAAAAGGAATAGTGGCGATTCGCAGAGCGAAAAAGTCCGACATGGAAAAACTCGCAAAAGCCACAGGCGGAAAAATCGTTTCCAAGTTAGACGACATAAGTTCAGCGGACCTTGGATTCGCAGCGCTTGTGGAGGAACGCAGAATCGGAGACGACAAAATGACCTTCGTCGAAGGCTGCAAGCACCCGCGGGCGGTTACACTTTTGATACGTGGCGGAACAAACCGCATAACTGCGGAGGCGGAGCGGTCAATCCACGATGCTCTGTGCGTGATCAGAGACATACTTGAAGAGCCAAAAGTGGTTGCAGGAGGCGGTGCTCCAGAACTCGAAATGGCAAGTGCACTAAAGATGTACGCGGAAACTTTGCCGGGAAGAGAGCAGCTCGCAGTCAAAATCTTTGCAGAAGCCTTAGAGTCTGTTGCCATAACGCTTACTGAAAACGCCGGGTTAGATCCAATCGACATACTTTCAGAACTAAGGGCAAGACATGAAAAAGGGGAAACTTGGGCGGGCATAGAAGCCATTGAAGGAAAAGTCCGAGACATGTCGAAAAAAGGCGTTTTCGAACCTATTACGGTGAAAAAGCAGATAATTAAGTCAGCAAGCGAAGCGGCTTCGCTGATTCTGAAAATCGACGATATCATTGCTGCCAGCAAAATGAAGGCGCCTCCAATGCCACCTGGAGGAGGGGCTCCTGGCGGAATGTATCCGGGCGCTGGGGAGTATTAAAACACGTCTGAAAAAGAAAAAATAACTGTGGGTCCTCCGAAAATAACGCGGTTTGAGAAGGCAAGAATAGTGGGAGCGAGGGCTCTTCAGATTTCCATGGGTGCACCGATACTTATAGAGGCTGAAGGAGCTTATTCAAACCCGATCGACATCGCCTTGGAAGAACTTGAAGGCGGCATCCTGCCAATCACAATCAGAAGAACTCTGCCTGACGGAACCTTCCAAGATATTCCGTTGAAGTGGCTTTTCAAATAAAGTTAAGCTATGAACCTTTAATTTTCTTTGCCTCTTCAAGAGTAGCGGTGATTCCTTTCCAGTGGGCGCCTTGCCAGTAAATGTTGCCGCAGTTTGGGCATTTCCAGAATTCGCTGTAATACTTGAAGGTGTTTTTTTCAACTTTGCCTGCAAGCTTCTCTTTGGGCGTTAACTGAATTGTAGTGTTGCATGCTGGACAACGCGAGCGTTTCAGGTCTATCATTAAGGGGAAGCCGAAGCGCTCAGCAAGTTCTGCTAGTTTTTCGGCTTCTGTTCTGCCTTCCACATAGAACGCGTCAATCCCCTTGGCAATGGCGCGCTTATAAAGTTCTGAATCTCTTGTGAGGAGAACCCGCTGCTCTTTCTCGGCCACCGAGATAAGTTCAGCGTCCTCAAGTTGAGTGGAATACTTGACATCTTGCCCGAGCATGCGAAGCCATCTAGCCAGTTTTCCAAGCATTCCATCCGCGATAAATTTCACGCGTGGTCTCCTCGGATTATGATGCCGCTTCCACCCTTCGCCACAATCGCCTGTTCATCCATAACTAATAAGCCGTTAACAAAAGTTTTCACGGGTCTACCCTGCACTTCCCAACCGTCAAAGGGCGAATACTTCGCTTTAGAATGGAATGTTGAAGCGTCAATCCTGAATTTCTGATTAAAGTCGACAACCGTTAAATCCGCTTTTCGCCCATGCGCTAAGCTACCACGGTCCTTTAAGTTGAAAATCTCCGCAGGTTTCTCTGAAAGCAGCTGAACCACACGCGCCAGTGACATCCTATTTTTTCTCACCATCGTCAACATGAGCGGAAGGGTAGTTTCAAGACCAGGCACGCCGACTTTAACGTCCCAAACGCTGCCAGCGGACTTCTCGCTTAAGGCGTGAGGGGCATGGTCTGAACCTAAAACGTCGACCCATCCGTCAGCGATGCCTTTCCAAAGAGCCTGAATGTGGCTTTCGCCGCGGAGAGGCGGCATCATTGTCAACATTAAGCCGTAACGCTCAAAATCGGCGTTTGACAACAAAAGATGCTGGGGAGTCACTTCACAGGTTACGTTTCTGCCAGATTTTTTCGCCTCAATCACGGCTTTTAAGCCCTGTTTGGTCGTCATGTGGCAAAAATGCAATCTTACACCAGTTTGCGCGCTTATTTCCAACAGGCGTTCGACCGCTTTGAGTTCAACACGTTCTGAATGTGCCTGGAGGAAGGCGGTTGTATCGTGACGGTTGGTTCGCTTAAGCCTTTCTCCGTTTGCCATCAACAGCGCTTTGTCTTCTGCGTGCACCGCGACGGGAACGCCTAAGCCGCCGGTTTCTGTAAAGGCTTCTTGCAAGGCATCGTCGTCATCAATGTTTAATCCGCCAACTTGGTGAGCCATGAAGAGTTTAAAGCCCACTGCGCCCTCGGCAACGATGCTGGCGATGTCACCTAAGTTGTTTGGAAATTCGGAATAAAATCCAACGTTGACGAGAACTCTGCTTTCTGCGATTCGCATGCGGTTCTTCAAGGTCTCCTTGCTCATGGTCACTGGCGCGTTGTTCGGCATGTCCAAAACCGTGGTGAATCCGCCTCCTGCTGCTGCTGCAGTTCCTGTGTAAAAGTCTTCTTTGTAGGCTTTTCCTTCATCGCGGAGGTGCACGTGAACGTCAATTAAGCCGGGGAGAACCAGCATGCTTCTGAGGTTTGTTTTCTCGTCAGCGTTTGGCATCTGCGTCTCTTTGCCTATTTTGAAGATTCTGCCGTTTTCAATAGCTATGCTGCAGTCAACTACTTCCTTGTTTAGGTACGCTTTGGCGTTTGTTAAAACAGAATCAACGATCAAGTTAAACGCGCTCTTATGGTGAATAACGAACGGGAAAGCTAATTAAAGTTTATTTTATTTGAAACCGACTTCTGCTACAGCGACGGCGTTTAGGTTTCTAATTCTATGCGGCAGTCTTCACACAAGTTTTGCCCGTTAACATCTTTCAAGTTTTCTGAGAACACTCCACAGCGGTCGCAATATCCAGAGAGAGGCGCTTCTTCTGGTTCCACGTTTTCCTCCGCTTCAGCGGCATCCTCAAGGCGTGTTCTTTCCTGAATTATCTCTATGAGCTCAGGCATAACGCCCAAAATGTCTTTGCTCGAAATCAGCCCTACAAGGTTTCCTTTGTAAACTACTCCGAGTCTTCTGATGCCCAGCCTGCTCATTCGCCTAGCCGCTTCGCTTATTGTTGCCTCCGGTTGCATCGTGACTAAAGGAGACGTCATGATTTCCTTCGATTTTATGGCATCAGGCACAAGATTTTTGGCTAGAACTCGCACCACTAAGTCGCGTTCGGTTATTATTCCGACGGGTTTTCCAGCTTTATTCGTGACTATAACGCAGCCTAGATCGTTTTCATCCATAATGTTAGCGACGTTGTTTGAAGTTGCGTCTTCATCTAACGTTACTACTGGACTGCTCATTATGTCTTTGACGACCATTCTTGTTCTTAATCCAATGTCAGACATCGCTTAGACTCCCAACAGTTGTCAAGTTTGGCTTTCACTTGTGAAAATAGTAATCGCACATTTAAGAGTTGCTAGCTTCAATAGTGTAAAAACGCGGCGTGCAAGTTTTATTAGTGTGAGAATAAACAGCATAATTCAAGAGGGATGTGTAATGTTGAGGACAAACGCTGATAACCTTGTGAAGATTTCGGTTGTGGGTGAAGTGGCCAGCCCAGTTATCGGAAGATCAGTTTACAGAGTCTCACCGGCGGGCACTCCGACGATTTTGCCTGGAGTAGGTGGAATAACGTATAATCTCAGAGTTGGCGACTTAGCATGCGGTTGGGAAGCGGACCATGTGGAGCCATGCGTTAGCGTGGAAAACAAAGAAAATGATCCGCGGTATGGGCAGGGAGCCAACGCCGCGTTCAATGTGTTTTCATGCATTGGAAACGAGGCAACCGTTGTAACTGGTGACGCGAAAGGAAGCAAAGGGGTTGTAACCGGCAAGCACGGCGGAATAGAGCACGTTCTCGTTGATTTCTCACCAGAAATGCTAGAGAAACTCATGCTGGGCGACAAGATTCTCGTGAAAGCCTTTGGATTGGGCTTGAAGCTTATTGACTTCGCCGACGTAAAAGTGATGAATATGGACCCACGTTTTTTGGAGGCTTTAGACCCAAAACCAAACGGTGAAAAACTTGAAGTCCCTGTAACTCATATGATTCCCGCGGCCATTATGGGCTCAGGGTTAGGAGCAAACCAAGTGTACTCAGGCGATTACGACATACAATTGTTTGATGAAAAAATAATAGAGCAGTATGAACTTGAAGATCTGAGGCTTGGCGACTTGGTGGCTATAATCGACGCGGATCACTCTTTCGGAAGAATTTACCGTCAAGGCGCCATCTCCATAGGCATAGTAATACACACAAATTGTGTCACAGCAGGTCACGGACCAGGAGTCACCAGTTTAATGACCTCGCCATCAGGAAAGATAATCCCCAAAATTGATGCAAAAGCCAACATTGCTTGTCTCTTAAAGTTAAGAGCAGATATATAAAGCAGTAATTTACTATTTGCTGTAAAGAACAAAGAGGCTTATAGAAAATTGCCGTTTAAACGAAAGAGTCGAGGAAGATCAAAAGGAAATAAAGGAAGCAGCGGTCTCGTACAATGCGTCAGTTGCGGACAGATGGTGCCGCGTGACAAAGCGAAAAAGTCTACGCGTAGAGTCTCTTTTGTCGAGCCTCAGTTAGCTAAGGAACTGCGGCAGAAAGGCACTTACATGACCTCGTGGGTAGACACAAAATACTATTGTATTTCCTGTGCAGTCCATCGGGGAATCGTGAAAGTTAGAGCCGAAAACGAAAGACGCACGCGTTACAGAAGAAGACGCTAGGTTTCCCGATTATTACCTTTTTTCTTTAACGAATTATAAACATGCAATCCCCTTTGCAGGACCGTGAAGTTCGAGAGCACGGCAAGCAGAATTATTCCGATGTTTAAGGCTGGAAGCCAGAAAATCGCGGCAACGCTCGCAACCGCTAGAATTAACATGCGTTCCGCTCTTTCGGCTACGCCTACGGACTCCATCTTTATCGCCGCCGCTTCAGCCCTTGCTCGACTGTAACTCACCATCATGGAACCCGCTAAAGCCGCTAACCCCCATATAGGATCGCATAGCCCGCCGATTATCACGCCTGCATAAACAGCGGCATCAGCATACCTATCCAAAAGGGAATCCAGAAATCCGCCGAACACGCTGGTCTGTTGATAGATTCTAGCTATTACGCCGTCCAGCGCGTCGCAGAATCCCGATGCCAAAAATAGAATCGTGGCCAAAAGAATCCCCAGAGGTTGACCTCGTGTTGCTGCATACACAAAAGCTGAAGACAGCGCCAAAGCCAAGCCTATGAGGGTTACAATGTTTGGGGTTAATCCCATGTTATGCGCGGCTTTTGCTTCTGAAGTCAGCATGGTTTGAACTTTTTTCTTTAGTTTTGTCAGCAATTTTTACTCTCGCTCTTTGTATGTTAACACCTTATTATTTAAGCTGGACTATAGCACAGGGTTGTGCATACCAGGATAAAAATTGGGCGCAAGCGATGGTTCCCATTGATGCAAATCTGCGCAAAATTTAGTAAACGACTATTGCACTTTCGATTTTTTTATCGCTGGAGCCGTGGATTGTCAACGGACTTATAAGGAAGATGTCAGATTATTTAGAGGCAGTAACGTTCTGTCCCTGACAGAAATGACGTAGACTGCAACGTTACCCAAAAGAACAACAAAAAGGAGTGAAGAAAATGGCTGAGAATGCAGATGTCATCTTCGTCGGAAACAAACCTCCAATGAGCTATGTGCTGGCAATAATCACAAGTCTTTCCTCAGGAAACCTGAAGGAAATAACACTGAAAGCTCGTGGCCAAGCAATAACTACAGCTGTTGACGTGGCGGAAATAACTAGGAATCGATTCGTAAAAGACTTGAAAGTAAGCAAGATAGCTATCGGAACAGTGGAAATGCCGCCCAGAGAAGGAGAGAACAAGTCCAGAATGGTTTCGACGATGGAAATAACGATGACCAAAGAAGAAATCAAGAAAGCAGCATAGCGGGACAAAGCAAACATTTCAAACTTTCTTTATTTTTTAAACCTTTTTTTAAAATAAGCTCATATGAAGCACTGTAGACCTTGCCAACCAACTAAACCACCCTAGTCTAAGCTTCGGTTTAATCTATATATAAGGGGGGTATAGACAAAAAATCGCAACAGTTCTCAACTGAGCAAGCCTATCACAAGTTTAAATAATTAACCATGATAGAATTGAGTTGATTTCGTGAGAACAGAATGTTGGACATCAAACTCATCCGTGAAAATCCCGAATTCGTAAAGGATAATTTAGCTAAGAGAGGAAAACCTGAAAACGGCGAAATGCTCAGCGACCTCATTGTGGTGGATAAAAACTGGCGACAAGAACTGACAAAACTGAACGAGCTTCGCCACAAGAGAAAACTTGTAACCGGCGAAATCGCCACGCTGAAAAAATCGGGAAAAGACGCTGCAGGCGAAGTTGAAAAAGCCAAAGAAATCGACGCTGAAATCACAACCATCGAAAAACAAGTAGCCAAAGAAGAAGAAAAAATCCGCAACTACCTGATGCAACTCCCAAACCTGCTGCACGAAACCGTGCCATTCGGACAAGACGAAAACAGCAATTTGCAAATTAAAGCATGGGGCAAAATCCCCAAATTCAGCTTCCCCCCAAAAAACCACATCGACATAGCCTTAAACTTGGATATAGTAGATGTTGAAAGAGCAGGAAAAATCACAGGCTCCAGATTCTTCTACCTAAAAAGCCAAGGTGTACTCTTGGACATGGCGTTAATGAGCTTCGCCATGGAAGAAATGACCAAAAAAGGTTACCAGCCCATAGAACCTCCATACCTGATGAGACGTGAACCATACGAAGGCGTAACAGCCCTCAGCGACTTCGCCGATGTACTGTACAAAATCGAAAACGAAGACTTGTATTTAATCGCAACTTCAGAACACCCCATGGCAGCCATGTACATGAACGAAGTGCTGAAAGAAGAAGACTTGCCGCTTAAACTCGCAGGAATAAGCGCGTGCTTCAGAAAAGAAGCTGGCGCACACGGAAAAGACACACGCGGCATATTCAGAACCCACCAGTTCAACAAGATAGAACAGTTCATCTTCTGCACACCAGAACTATCATGGAAACTACACGAAGAACTCCTCCAAAACGCGGAACACCTCGTCCAAAAACTCGGCTTGCCCTACCGAGTTGTCAACGTGTGCACAGGTGACATCGGAACAGTCGCAGCCAAAAAATACGACATCGAAGCGTGGATGCCCGCACAAAACGCCTACAGAGAAATCGTTTCATGCAGTAACTGCACGGACTACCAAGCTAGGCGATTAAACATCCGTTACAGGGAAAAAGAAGGCGCACCCACAAAAGGCTTCGTGCACACACTAAACTCAACAGCCATAGCCACTGGCAGAACCATGGTAGCGATATTAGAGAACTTTCAGCAAGAAGACGGCTCAGTTATTGTTCCCGAAGTTTTAAGAAAGTACATGGGCGACATTGAGAAGGTAAGCTTGAAACGGTAAACCTTTTAATATTGCATTGAGAATGATGAAGCCGCATTTGGAGGATAAACTTGTCTTCGAGATCTAAAAGCAAACACGTACGCGATAAATGGCGAAGCAAATCATGGTACATGGTAATAGCACCATCGTTCTTCGGAAACGTGGAGTTAGGCGCATTGCCCGCAGAAGAACCAGAACAGCTTATCGGACGAATTGTTGAAGCAACACTTTATGACATAACCAGCGACTTTTCCCACCAATACTTGAAAATGTTCTTCCAGATAAGCGAAATTGATGGAAAAACCGCTCACACCATATTCAAAGGCCACGAATACTCCCGTGACTATCTGCGAAGCCTAGTGAGGAGAAGAACAACAAAGGTTGACGGACTTTTCAACCTAACCACAAAAGACGGATACAAACTCAGAGTGGCAGTGTCAGCGCTTACACTTTCACGAATCAAAACATCCCAAGAAAAACTCATCCGCAACATGATGGCGAAAACCGCCAACGAAAAAGCCGCTGCGTTGACGCTGGACCAGTTTGTTCAAGAGATGGTTCTTGGAAAAATAGCCTCAGACATCTATAACGAAGCAAAGAAAGTGGCACCTCTTAGACACGTTGGAATCCGAAAATCAAAACTGATAGCTCAACCCGCTCAAGCGCCACTGCAAAAAGTCAAGCAAGCTCAAGAAGCCTAGACGTTAGATTCAGCGTTTTCAAGGTTAACATCGCGTTTGTTAAGGCGAAATGTCTTTAGAGACGAGTAGATTTCTTTTTAGAAAGGATGAGGAAGGTGACTGTTTGACCATACATGCAGGTGTTCATGAAAAAGGAACATTCTCTGTTTTAGATCTTTTAAACAACGCTAAGAAAAACGAAAGCTACGAAAATGCTGGAGCAATAGCCCTTTTTATCGGCGTGGTTCGCGGAGAAAATCTAGAAGGGGAAAAAGTTCAGAAACTCACGCTTGAAGCGTACGAAGAGAAAGCCAACGAAGTTCTCACCAAGATCTGCGATGAGTTGTCCAAGAAAAAAGGCATAATTGACGTTCAGATTCACCATTTACTGGGAGAATTTACCGTCGGAGAAGAGATGGTATACGTTTCAGTTGCTGGTTCCCATCGGACGGATGTTTTTCCGGTTTTGCAAGAAGCCGTTGAAAGATACAAGAACGAAGCGCCAGTGTTCAAAAAAGAGCAGATTATTGACGAGAAAGGGGCATCAACGGATTACTGGGTTTCAGAGAAAGAGCACCAGCAGGAATAAGTGGCATCGAATATTCTGCCGTGCTAAGCAAACGGAAGCTTCTTGAAGCCCTTGCGCACATATAGTTTCAGCGTGAAAGCCCATGATCACAGCTTTAGCAGGTGGAGTAGGAGC
>Ga0315535_1000792_pt1 | contig 21798 bp, 19 predicted proteins | sample SalMarSW160220MG_2_FD_203092 | JGI IMG/M metagenome (GOLD analysis project Ga0315535, IMG submission 203092) | Salt marsh sediment microbial communities from the Plum Island Ecosystem LTER, Massachusetts, United States - Salt Marsh Sediment SW1602-20 ... | reverse complement strand
CCCGATGGTCCGGATCTCATTCAGCATCTTGAGAGGATAGAAGCCTATAATACCAGGGCTGAAGATCCTACTTCATGGAACGAGATAGTATATAAGGATGACGATTTCCTGGAGAAAATGCTCTCTGAAAAAGCCGGAAATGTTGTTGTCCTGGCAGGAAATAACAGGAAAAAGGCAGAATATATTAAAAATTCTGTAGATGCAGGATTGAATGTCCTTTCGGATAAACCCATGATCATTACCCCTGAGGATTTTCCCCTGCTCGAAAAAGCGTTTGCCACGGCAAAACAAAAAGGTGTTTTGTTGTATGATATCATGACGGAAAGGTATGAGATTACCACAATACTTCAAAAAATGCTGTCGCGGCAACCTGATCTCTTCGGTACCCTGAAGACCGGGAGCTTTGAGAACCCTGCGGTGACCAAAGAGAGTGTCCATCATTTTTCAAAGTCCGTCTCGGGTATTCCCCTTCTCCGTCCCGAATGGTATTTTGATGTAGATCAGCAAGGTGAAGGAATTGTTGATGTTACAACTCACCTGGTTGATCTTGTTCAGTGGGAGTGTTTCCCCGGCCAGATCCTTCATCCGTCAGACATTGAGATGATTGAGGCCAGGCACTGGCCCACAGTTATCTCGCCGGAAGAATTCCATGAGGTGACAGGTGCCGGCAGCTTCCCTGAATACCTCGATAAAGATATAAGTGGAGGTAAGCTGAATGTTTTTGCCAATGGCGAAATGGAATACCGGATAAAAGGAGTATATGCCAAAATATCCGTTGAATGGAAGTTCAAGGCTCCGCCGGGTGGTGGCGATACCCATTACTCAGTAATGCACGGAACAAATTGTGACCTTTTGATACGACAGGGCGCAGAGGAGAAATATGTGCCTACCCTCTATGTTAAGTATACCGGAGGTAAAAAAATCAGCGACTTTAAAGCAATACTGGACAGGACTCTGGGCTCATTGCCATATGACAGTCTCTCTGTTGATCCGGCAGGATTTAATACATACAGGATAAATGTCCCTCAGAAATACAGGGTAGGTCATGAAGAACATTTCGGACAGGTGATGGCAAAATACCTTGATTACCTGAGTAAAGGAAGCCTGCCTGACTGGGAAGTGCAGGGTATGATAACAAAGTATTATACCACTACAGGTGCCCTTGAACTGGCGAAAAAATCTGAATGATCATTCGGTAAACAGATCCTCAACAACCATGGAATAAAGTTCCTCCGGGTTAATTCCTGCAGCGGCTACCATTTTGGGGAAGATGCTCTCTCGGGTCAACCCAGGCACTGTGTTGATCTCGAGGAAATACGGACTATTATCAACAACAATGAAATCTGCCCTGATAATACCCCTGCACCCCAGCAGGTCATAAATAAGTGAACTGAGCCTCTGTACTTCATATGTTATCTCCGATGGCATCCCGGCAGGTGTTATCTCATCAGATACACCCTCTGTATATTTGGCTTCGAAATCAAAAAATTCATTCTTGCTGATTATTTCTGTAACAGGCAGGACATAACTGTCGTTCTTCGTTTTAACCACACCACAGGCAACCTCCCTGCCTCCCAGGTAAGTTTCTACCAGAACCTCGTCACTCTCCTTGAAAGCCTTTTCTATCGCCGATAACAGATCTTCTTTTTTACTAACCTTGCTCACACCGAAGCTCGAGCCGCTTGTGTTGGGCTTGACAAAACAGGGCAGTCCTGTCTGATTTGTGATTGCCACAGGATCGAAATTGTCTCCCTTTCTAATCAGTATGGCATTTGCCATTGGTATTTTGTATTCTTTTAAATACATTTTGCAGGCCTGTTTATTGAAGGTAAGTGCGGAACAAAAAGCACCACAACTGGAATAGGGAATGCCCAGTATGTCGAAATAACCCTGCAAAAGTCCGTTCTCCCCGGGGGTGCCATGGATGGCAATGAAGACACCGTCAAACTTGATCCTGTATTCATCGGTGACCAGGCTGAAGTCATTTTTATCAATATTGAAAAATCGACCTTTGCTGTCCTCCCAGTACCAGTTGGTGCCCCGTATCATAACTATATATACAATATATCTTGAAGAGAGGGCATTACTGACAGCTACCGCACTTTTGACCGATATTTCATATTCCGAGGAATCGCCTCCTGCTACTATGGCTATGGTTTTCATCCTACTTCAGGTTTATGAATTCAAAAGTAGCTATTTTAGAAATGCAAAGAATAAAACTACTACCATAAAAATTACAGTATTATACCTGCCATGATATGAATAATTCCCGCATCATGTCTCTTATTACAGGCTTCTGAAACAGGTCTGGCTGAAAATTAATATAATGATTGGGTGGGGAATAACCTCTATATGTATTACTTTTGTTGTAAATTAAAAAATAATACAATGAAAAGGGGTTGTTTAATATGGATTATTGTAGCTACATTCTTTGCACTCATAGTACTTGCTGTTGTAATGTGGGGAACCAGGACCTACAACAATATGGTGAAACAGCAGGAAGCTGTTACCAGTCAGTGGGGCAATGTGGAAACTGCCTACCAGCGCAGGTCAGATCTTATTCCCAATTTTGTAAATACCGTTAAGGGCGCAGCCAATTTTGAGCAGACTACCCTGACACAGGTAATAGAAGCCCGTTCAAAAGCTACTTCTGTCAACATTGAACCTTCAAAAATGACAGATGCCAGCCTGGAACAGTTTCAACAGGCACAGGGTCAGCTGTCTTCTGCCCTGTCAAGACTCATGGTCGTTGTGGAACGCTACCCCGAACTTAAAGCAACACAGAATTTCCGTGACCTTCAGGTGGAGCTTGAGGGAACGGAGAACAGGATATCTGTGGAGAGAAGGAAGTTCAATGAGGAGGCACAATCTTATAATGCGTATATTAAGAGGTTCCCTCAGAGTTTTATAGCAAAGAGGTATGGTTTTGAAGACAAACCGTATTTCAAGGCTCAGGAAGGCGCTGAAAAAGCACCCGAGGTCAAGTTTTAAATTAAATTACTCTGGTTATGAAAGCATCATCATTCTTTACCAGGGAGCAGCAGGCCCAGATCCTGGCTGCTGTGAAAGAGGCTGAAGAGCAGACATCCGGTGAGATAAGGGTTCATATTGAGACATCTTTCACCGGTGATGTACTCGACAGGGCCGCCTGGATATTCAATAAGCTGGGAATGCAGAAAACTGCAGAGAGAAACGGTATACTATTCTATCTGGCAGTTGACAACAGGAAGTTTGCTGTTATCGGAGATGCCGGCATTCATGCTAAAGTACCGGATGGCTTCTGGGAAAGTATCCGGAATAGTATGACAGACTCTTTCAGGGATGGTAAATTCACAGAAGGTCTTACAAGGGGTATTTTAACAGCAGGAAGGCAGCTTAAGGAACATTTTCCCCACAGGGAAGATGATATAAATGAGCTGCCGGATGATATCTCATTTGACAAACCCAAAGGATAGAGAAGATTATGATGAAAAGATATATGTCCTTTTTAACCCTGCTACTGGCAATGCTGGTTTTATCATCGGGGCGGTTATATTCACAGGATATACCTGACAGACCTGTACCACCAAGGCTGGTAAATGATTTTGCAGGTATGCTGAAGACATCCGAGGTAAATATGCTGGAGCGTAAGCTCGATGCCTTCAATGATTCTACTTCCACACAGATTGCTATTGTGACAGTTCCTTCTTTAAATGGTTATGACAAGGCAGATTATGCTCAGCGCCTGGCAGAAAAGTGGGGTATAGGTCAGAAGGGCAGCAATAATGGGGTCCTTATCCTGGTTAAACCCAAGACAGCCTCGTCAAAAGGTGAAGTTCAGATAGCCACAGGTTATGGACTGGAAGCAGTGATCCCTGATATCACCTGTGCTGAGATTGTCGATTACCAGATTCTGCCGGCTTTCCGGAATGGAAATTATTACAAGGGGCTGAATGATGCTACCAGTACAATTATGTCTCTTGCTCGCGGTGAATTTTCTGCCTCTGATTTCGGAAAGATGGTGAACAGTCACAAGAAAGACTCCTCAGGTCTTATCCTGGCAATCATTATCGTTATAGTTATCTTCCTTATATCACGTGGCTCGGGAGGTTCTAAGAACAGGCATATCAGTACCGGCGGACTTCCTTTCTGGTTGCTGATGGGAATGATGGGATCTGGCAGAGGTCAGGGTGGCAGCTGGGGAGGGTTTTCCGGTGGAGGAGGCGGAGGCTTCGGTGGTTTCGGGGGAGGCAGCTTTGGTGGTGGCGGTGCCGGGGGAAGCTGGTAAGATCATTTCAGGTATCAGAGTCTCTTCCTGCAATATATCTTCTCCATTTGTCAAGGACCTGTTGCATATCATCCGGCAGGTCAGAATCAAACGACATTCTTTTTCCCGTTACGGGGTGGTCGAAGGCCAGTGATTTTGCATGTAATGCCTGTCGTGGAAGTATGTTGAAACAATTCCTGACAAATTGCTGGTACCTGGTGAATGTTGTGCCCCAAAGTATCCTGTCTCCACCATATTCATTATCATTGAACAGTGGGTGCCTGATATAGCTGAAATGGACCCTGATCTGGTGGGTCCTGCCAGTCTCAAGCTTGCATTCCACAAGAGAGACGTAACTTAGATCTTCCAGCACCTTGTAGTGAGTTACAGCAGGCTTTCCCTCATTGCCTTCAGGGAACACCTGCATTATCTTTCTGTCTTTCAGGTTCCTTCCGACATGTCCGGTTATTGTACCTTCATGTGGATCGGGAATGCCCCATACAAGGGCAAGGTATCTTCTGTCGGTTGTACGTTCATAGAACTGTCTCGACAGCCTGTTAAGGGCCAGCTCATTCTTTGCTATAACAAGTATGCCTGAAGTGTTCTTGTCGATACGGTGAACAAGTCCCGGTCTCTGATCTCCTGAGCTGAAAAGGGGAAGATCCCTGAAATGCCACATAAGTGCGTTGACAAGAGTCCCGGTATAGTTACCGTACGCGGGATGTACCACCATGCCGGCTTCCTTGTTAACCACAAGAACATCATCATCCTCATATACTATATTTATGGGTATGTTCTCCGGGATGAGCTCTATCTCCCTTGGCGGATTAGGAAGGACTATCTGTATGGTATCCCCGGGTTTAACTTTGTAATTGGGCTTTACAGGATTATTATTAACCAGGATGTTACCTGCACCAGCAGCATTCTGTATCCGGGTCCTTGAAATGTTTTCCATTCTGTCGGACAGGTATCTGTCTATCCTGAGCAGTGATTGACCGGGATCGACAATGAACCTGTAATGTTCAAATAGTTCCTGTTGTTCACCTGATTCCTCCTCTGCCATTATTTACCTCTATTTTATCTTGATGATCCTGTTATAACTCACAGGTTTGCCATTCAGGTCTATAACCACAATATATAATCCTTTTTTGAGTGAAGAAATATCAAGCTGTTCAGCGTAGGGGACATTAAGGAACTGTCTTCCGGAAAGGTCGATGATTCTTATGTTGGCTATGCCTGTAAATAGCTGTTCACCGGTATCCAGGTGTATATAATCCCCTGCAGGGTTGGGCCATATTTTAACTGTATTACGTCCTTTATAATATGTGTCTTCGATACCTGCAATAACCAGTGGATCGCCTACTACAGGCCTGATCATTATGCTACCGCTGACCTGCGACTGGTTCCATGTTCCGTTAAGCCAGTAGTATTGTCTGCCTGTATTTGGGGTATTCACATCAAATCCTGCATTCAGGAATGTATCGGAAGTCTGTCTCCATCCAACATAAAAAACATCACTAACCAGTACAGGTTCCGAAAGAGAATAGATATAATAACCATTGATGGCATTACCCTGCTGCACAAGCATATTATCCTGCGAATAGAGGACATTGCCGGGTAACCCGTTGTCGTCATCCCAAACCATTAGGTCAAAGGCTCTCTTGTTAGACTCCATATAGCTGTCGTTAAAGCATATGCTGATGGCTCTCAGTGTATCATCAATGTACGACTGGAACCTGTATGCTACCATTGCATTTCTGGAACCCTGGCCATTAATACCATAACCTCCTTCTGAGCTACCGTCATCAAAGGCAAAGTAATTGCTGAATACCTGGTAATAGACCAGGGTGTCATTCTCTTTCGGATCGAAAACATCTGTTTTAAGTGAGGCAGTTACCCTGAAAAGAGCTGAATCGGGATTATTGTTACTATAGGTATAAATCAGGTTTGCATTATATTCAATACTTGTCAGTGGATCGATATTTGTTGCTCCTGCGGTGAAGGAATAGGGCTGGGAGGCTGAGTACATATCCTTTATCTCGAAGTTACGTGTCACATTCCTTGTTATGATGTCATTGTTTCTGTAGTGCACCGGGATGAATGATCCCATTTCCTGGAGATATACCTGCTGGAACTGGTTCCAAGGCATCGCTTCGTGTGTTTTCAGAAGAGACCTGAGCGGAAGGGTAAAGGCAACATCAGCAAAAGCAGTGTCAGCTGCATTCCTGTTCCTGTCGAGCCTGACATAATCAATATTCCAGATATCACAGTTACCGATCATAGAAGGATCTATAAGGCTGGAACTGATACTTGCATAGTTGGTAAACCGGAACTGAAATCCTTTTTTCAGGAACCTTTCCTCATTGACAGGTATGATGGCGGATCGGAATACAGTATCACTGCTGCCGGCAATTCTCCATACAGAATACCATTTGTCTTCCTCCGGGGCATAGAATTGTAATGTCAGGGAGTCCATCGGTTCCGGAGGATCAGACAGACCGCCCGGTTCATACAGAAAGCTGAGCCAGATATTATCAGATGAAGGATAATCCAGATTTACAGGCTTTGATGTCAAATGATCTGCCTCAAATCCGGTGGTGGATGCATCGGAATACAAATGACCGGTATTGTCGAGAGCATCGAAAGTAGCTACCCCTTTTGTAGGCTGTTGTCTCGAATAGGTATTATTTATGTAAACATAATCATCGAGCCAGTACCTGCCATCAGGCAGTACTGACTGACCTGAGAAGTCATCAAAAAAAGGCAGGCTGACAGTGTCCGCTAACATAATATCCTTCCTGAGGAGGTTCTTGTAATGTTCATGTGAGATCAGGGGATTTGACTGCAGCCCGGTAACCACCTCCTGGCCTCTGGCGGGCGAAAAATAGATACTTATGATTATTATATATAACAGTCTTTTTATGATCATATGTACTAGTTAGACGGTAGTGTCAGAGTGTCCGGGACTGGCATGACCATGTCCTTAGTCATTGTTGAATCCGCCGGTAACCTTGTTGAGTCGACGGTAAGCCAAAGGTATATGGCCGATCCCATCTGGAGTGTTGCATCCTCTTTGTATTCAGGATTCTGTTTGTACACCATGGCTTTAATAGTGTCCTCTGAGTTTGTTATGCTGCTGTCGTATACGTAAGTACCAAGGCTGAATGAGGATATCACTATTTCATTTTTTGCCTGGTTAAGAGTGAGGCCGATAAGATCAGGCACAGGAGCCCGCTGGTTACTCAGTCCTTTGCCCAGAACAAGATCAATGACAGATCCTTTCTGAAGTGAATCTCCTTCGTGTATCGGTTTACCGTTGCACGATTGCTCGAGGACAACATTTATGGAAAGGTCGGGTTTGTATCTCGTCTCACCCATCTTGAAGCCGGAACTCTCAATTGATGCAATAGCCTGGCGTATAGGGAGATCAACCAGGCTTGGTACCTTCACCATCTCGGGGTTGTAGGCATTGATGGTCATTATGATGTTTCTCCATTTCTTGACTTTGAATCCAGGTTCAGGGTTCTGTTCAACAACACAACCCCTGGGTACCGCTGAGGTGTATACTGAATCGATAACTTCATACCTGAGCTTGCTTTTCGCAGCAAGATCAGCAACCTGTTGCTGGGTCAGACCTATGAAGGACGGAACTGGCCTGGCCTGCCCGTGCCTTGTATATAGATTCATCCATAGGAGAAGACCCAGGATAACACCAACAACGATCAATGCGGCAATAGCAAGATTTTTCAGAAATACCTTGCTCAGGAAAAATTCTTTCAGACTCATAAAATCAAATTGAACATTAATAATAACGTAAAGGTAAAGATAAAATTATTTGTTTACAGGATTGTAGAATGAATCTCTCTCAACAGGAACATACCCGGCATCACTTATCAGTTTGCGTAACTGGTCAGTTGTCATTGAAGGATTTTCCTCCTCCGATCCTGCCATAGAATATATCCGGGTGGTGTCGTCTATAGTGCCATCCATGTCGTCGGTCCCGAAAGAGAGTGAAAACTGGGCGCTCTCCTTGCCAGTCATAGGCCAGTATGCTTTAATATGAGGAAAGTTGTCAAGATAGATTCTTGAAACGGCATAGTTCCTGAGATCTTCAATAAGGCTGACCTCCCCAAGGTATGCCATGCTGTTGTTGCTTTTCTTATACTTCAGGGGGATAAAGGCATTAAAGCCTTTTGTTCTGTCCTGTAGCGATCTCAGCCTTTCAAGATGGTCGATGCGATGAGAATATTTTTCAATATGGCCGTAGAGCATGGTGGCATTTGAAAGGATACCAAGCCTGTGTGCTGCTTCGTGTATTCTCAGCCACATTTCCGAAGATGATTTTTCATCACATATCACCTTCCTCAATTCCTCATCAAAAATCTCCGCACCGCCACCTGGTATTGAGTCGAGCCCGTAATTCTTAAGTTCCTTCAGGCCATCTTCCAGTGAATAACCTGCCTTCCTTATCATATAATCCAACTCAATAGCCGAGAAAGCCTTGACATGGATGGAAGGCCTGTGCGCTTTGATCTTCTCTATCAGGGTACCCCAGTAATGAAGGTCATAGGAAGGATGAACACCGCCAACAATATGAACTTCCGTTACTCTCCTGTTGTCAAACTTCTTTACAATATCCAGCATTTCATCCTGGCTGTATTCCCAGCTTTCAGGATCACCTGCGGGTTTGTGATAGGAGCAGAACCTGCAGTTGTATATGCACTTATTGGTTGGCTCAATATGGAAGTTGTTGTTGTAATACGCCTTGTTGTCATTATATCGTCTCCTGACAATGCCTGCAAGTGTTCCTAAGAGGGAGAGATCTGCCTTGGTAAAGAGCAATAATCCTTCTTCCTGGGTGATCCTCTCTCCATCAGCAACTTTGTCAGAAATTTTCCTTAAATCACTGTCTGAAATTTGTTCTGCAAAATAGTACATGGCTGTATATTATCAGGCGTCAAAGTTAAGAATAATAGAAGAGTTTTTAGTTAATGTTCTTTGATGTTATCATTTCAGGCTTTTGTATTAACCGGTTATTATTTAATATTCCCCGGACATGTGGTACATAAAAAAAGGTGCCCGTTCAGGACACCTTTTGAGATTATAGCAAAGCCTAATATTTAACCTTTTACTCTGAGTTCAGATGATACAGAAAGTTTTTTTCTTCCTTTAGCCCTTCTGGCAGCAAGAACTCTTCTTCCGTTGGGAGTTGACATCCTTTCCCTGAACCCATGCTTGTTAACTCTCTTTCTTCTTGAAGGTTGAAATGTCCTTTTCATCTTTTAAAAATATTAAATTACCAAGTGTCAGAATTGAGACTGCAAATGTAGTACTTTTTTGAGATATAAAAACCCTTAAATTGTTTTTTTTCAAAAAATCAAGCATTAAGGTAAACTATCTTTTTTGTTTCAAAGAACGGTTCGGTAAAAAAGTCGGATATATTCCACATTTTAATCCTGTCGCCGAATAATACCTGTTCACCTGTCATATCCCCTCCCCGCAGGTATAATATGCCGTTCTTGAGGTTGTTATTGCCTCCTTTATAAATATTCTTGGATGTCAGCCTTACAAAAGAGCTAAAATCTGTAACAGCCCTGCTGACTATAAAATCATACAGGTTTTTTTCATTCTCAACTCTTTCGCGGATAGTGGTAACGTTATTCAGGCCAAGTTCCAATGCTACAGATGATGCCACTTTTATCTTTTTCCCTATTGAATCAAGCAATACGAATTCTGAGTCAGGGAACATGATTGAAAGGGGTATGCCAGGGAAACCTCCTCCTGTACCCACATCAAGGATCCTTGTTCCGGGTTTGAAGCTTACTATTTTCCCGATCGCAAGTGAATGCAGCACATGGTGGATATAAAAATTATCCATGTCCTTTCTGGATATCACATTGATCATGCTGTTCCACCTGTCGTAAATATTTTTCAGACTGGAAAATCTCTCTTTCTGGATGTCTGAGATGAAAGGAAAATAGCCGTGGATAATTTCTGACACTATCTGTTCCCTGTTTTGATAATTATATTGTACAGCAATGTCTTTGCCCTGAAAAGTTGTGCCTTTACAGTCCCGATAGGGAGATTAAGCTCATTGGAGATCTCTTCATACGAATATTCTTTGTAGTATCTCAGCTCAATAAGTGACTTGTATCTTGGTTTCAGCTGGCTGACAATATCCTTGAGAGTTGCTATTTTCTGGTGATTGATAAGCGATTCCTCCGGATCGGGCAGGTCGGACTGAATATTAACAGTGGGACCGTCGGTAATATCCTGAACATAATCGAGGGGGGTAGGTGAGAGCTGCTTTTTACGAATGAAATCCACACAGTTATTAGTGGCTATCTTGAAGAGCCAGGTACTGAACGCAAACTTGGGAGTATAGGAATCGAGATTACGGAAAGCCTTGCCAAAAGCCTCAATGGTAAGATCATCGGCGTCATAAGGATTATTTACCATTTTTAACAGCATGTAATAAATTGAATCCCTGTAACGGTTCATCAGGCTGGCAAAGGCTTTCTCATCACCTTTCTTTGCTCTATCAACCAGGATGAGATCATCTTTAGCCTTCTCAGATAAATCATTTCCTATTTCCATACATTTTTAGCGGATCGTGTCTTTTTGCTGCTCAAAAATACTAAACTGTTGATCAGTGGCGAAATAATATCGAAAAATAATGCATATATGGTTAATCCACGCTCATCAAGTTTCTGTTGCGTAAGCAACAATACTACTGTCTGTGTTATCAGCCTGACTCCAAAAACAATCAGCATATATGGCCACATAAACCTGAATGACAGAAGTATCACAAACAGGGAGTAGAAGAGTACTCTCGACAGGACCTCTGTGGTAAGCAGCAACTTATCCCTGAGTTTATAATAGGGAGCTGTCGTAAGATGTCTCTTTTTCTGGGTTATCCATTCCTTCAGACTTTTAGAAGGGACCGATCTTGTATGGGCATCCCTACGGAACTCGGCAACAGTATTTCGTGCAGTGGCTTTTGAATTAACAAAAAGATCATCGTCCCCTGAGACTATATGGTTAAAATTACCAAATCCTTTATTCTCAAAAAATACAGAACGCCTGTATGCCAGGTTTCTGCCTACTCCCATATAGGGGACGCCCCTGACAGCCATTCCCAGATATTGCATCGCAATTGTCATTGAGTCATAGCGAATATACATGTTTAGGAGTCCCTTTTCACGCCGGTAACCTCCATAACCCAGAACGAATGTAGTATCATTGTTAAAATGCGATGTCATCATCTCAATCCATTTACCCGAAACAGGCTGACAGTCGGCATCCGTGAACAGGAGTATCTCATTTACAGATGCCTTGATACCGATAAACTGCGCAAACTTTTTATTATGAGTGAATTTCGGATCCTTGTTGACATTGGATACCCTGAGGTTGGGATATTTTTTCAGGAATTCCCCGAGCACATCGTAGGATCTGTCTTCAGAGCAATCGTTGACAACTATGACCTCAAAATCGGGATAGTCCTGTTCAAGAACCGACGGGAGGAAATTCCTGAGGTTATCTTCTTCATTCCTTGCACAAATAATAACAGATACAGGTAACGCTGAATGTTCCATGACCTCTTCCCTGCGGCGGTAAACAGCAAGGTAAAAATAAAGGTAATAGAACAACTGAATTGCTGCTGATAATGCAAAAACTGAAAAAACAGTCAGGAAGATGATTCTACTGTAGTCCGGCATATGACTTTCATATATGGGGCAATATTAATAAGATATTTGAAATGGTAATGCTAAAACATCAACAAATATTTCAATAACCTCCTTTTACTTAGCAGTGCCATAAATGATAACAAAAATCTATGCATAATATTTTATAAGGCCGTATGGAAAAATTACCTTTGTGCTGCAAAAATGAAAAGAGGTCTATGTTTAAAATACTGAGCAGGGATAATGGGTCAAAGGCACGGACCGGTTTATTAAAGACTGCTCACGGCGATATACCGACACCAATTTTCATGCCTGTTGGAACGGCCGGAACTGTGAAGGGGATCCTTCAGCGTGATCTGCTGACTGATATCAATGCAAAGATCATCCTGGGCAATACCTATCACCTGTATCTTCGTCCCGGGACAAAAATACTTAAGGAAGCCGGAGGTCTGCACAGGTTTATATCATGGGACAGACCGATACTTACAGACAGTGGTGGATACCAGGTGTTTTCCATGTCGGATATACGCAAACTTACTCCCGATGGGGCCATCTTTAAATCACATATAGACGGTTCCAGTCATGTCTTTAGCCCAGAAAACACAGTGGACATACAGAGAGCAATAGGAGCCGATATTATAATGGCTTTTGACGAATGTACACCATGGCCCTGTGATTATGATTATGCCCGTAAATCAGTAGCCCTTACTCACCAATGGCTCGACAGAACCGTCACCCGTTTTAGCAACACAGAACCTCTTTATGGCTATGAGCAGTTCCTTTTTCCGATAGTACAGGGAAGTACATATGACGACCTGAGGAAATTTTCGGCTGAGAAAGTAGCTTCGTCAGGACTGGCAGGAAATGCTATCGGCGGACTTTCGGTTGGTGAACCTGCAGAGGAAATGTACAGGATCATAGAAATTGTGAATGATATACTGCCTGAGGATAAACCCCGTTATCTCATGGGGGTGGGTACACCCGCAAACATTCTGGAATCCATTGAGAGAGGTGTTGATATGTTTGATTGTGTAATGCCGACAAGGAATGGGAGAAACGGTATGCTTTTTACCAGCGAAGGCACCATCAATATCAAAAACAGGAAATGGACAGACAACTTCGGCCCGATAGATCCGGATGGTCCTTCAGAAGTTAGTAAAATGTATTCCAGGGCTTACCTGCGGCACCTTGTTATGTCGGGAGAAAACCTGGGAGCACAGATAGCTAGTATACATAATCTGGCTTTTTATCTTAAATTAGTAGGCGAAGCCAGGAAGAAGATTGAAGAAGGCGATTTTAAGAGATGGAAAGACATAATGATAAAAAAACTCTCAGAGAGACTCTGAGTCTGCTGAGAATAAAACGTATCGACAGGTATATAATTAAGAAGTTCCTTGGCACCTTCTTTTTCAGCCTTTTACTTATACTGCTGATTGCAGTGGTATTCGATTTTGCGGAAAAGATAGACAATTTTATGGAGAAGAATGCGCCTATCCATGCCATTATCTTCGACTATTACATGAACTTCATTCCTTATTTCGCAATGCTCTTTGCACCGCTGTTTGTTTTTATAGCCGTTATTTTCTTCACATCCAAAATGGCAATTAACACGGAGATAATAGCTATCCTTAACAGTGGTATGAGCTTTAAAAGAATGATGTGGCCCTATTTTCTCGCCTCCCTGGTAATCGCGATCTTCATCTTCATGCTTACCAATTTTGTCATTCCGAAAGCGAACCTGATAAGGATGAATTTTGAGGACAAGTATTACCGGTCGTCCAGCAGGCGTATGGCACAGGAAAATATTCACAGGCAGATAGATAAAAATGTCTATGTTTACATGGGAGCTTTTAATCCACTGAGTCTCAGGGGTCAGAACTTTTCGATAGCTCAGTTCAACGACAGTGGCAGGTTGAAATCATTGTTATCCGCATCATCCGTGAAGTATGACACAACAAAGCATAAGTGGACTGCATTGAATTATTATATTCGGCATATAAAGGGAGACGAGGAAGAAATAACAAGGGGACGAGAGATCGATACGACACTGATCCTTAAACCCGAAGATTTCTCCAGGGATCCGGGTGTTGTGGGTACCATGACATACAGGCAACTCGATAACTATATTGATCAGCTCCGGCTCCAGGGATCTGACGAGCTTAAGTTGTTCCTTATTGAAAAATACAGGAGGTATGCCAACCCGTTTGCAGTATTTATACTGACCTTTATCGGGGTGTCACTTTCATCTCGTAAAATACGGGGAGGACTTGGTATGAATATAGGGCTGGGACTGGTACTCAGTTTCTCCTATATCCTGTTCCTTCAGTTTGCCTCCCAGTTCTCACTCAAGGGTAACCTTAATCCCATGCTGGCCATGTGGATTCCCAATATCATTTATTCCGTGATTGCCCTTGTATTGTATAAACTGGCGCCAAAATAGAAAAATCATTAAAGAACTACCCATCTCATACATAGTGCACCACTGCCTGCATGATATCAGAAAATCAAAAAGACCCGATTAAATATTTAAATGCTATGCCGACTAATAAAAAGATCCTTGAATTAAAGGAAAAACGTCAGAAAGTTCTTCTGGGAGGAGGAGAAAAGGCCATTGAGAAACAGAAAGCCATGGGCAAAAGGACTGCAAGGGAAAGGATCCTGGCATTGCTCGACAAAGACTCATTCAACGAATATGACCTCTTTGTGGAACATGATGCCCGCGATTTTGACATGGATAAAAAATCGCTTCCAAGCGATGGTGTGATAATAGGTTCCGGTACCATATTCGGTGCCCCTGTTGCCATTTTTGCACAGGATTTTACGGTGGCAGGAGGATCACTCGGATTAATGCATTCGAGGAAGATAACCAAGATCATGGATCATGCTCTTAAAATGCGTATGCCACTTATAGGTATTAATGATTCAGGGGGTGCAAGGATCCAGGAAGGAGTGAATTCCCTGGCAGGTTATGGCGAGATATTCTTCCGCAATACCCTTTCAAGCGGTGTCATTCCGCAGATATCTGTCATTCTTGGACCTTGTGCAGGGGGAGCGGTCTATTCCCCCGCTCTTACCGACTTTGTCTTCGTGGTTGATAAGATCTCGAAAATGTTCATCACCGGACCTGAGGTCATTAAGACTGTTCTGGGGGAAGAGATCTCAATGGAGGATCTCGGAGGCGCCAGGGTGCACAGTGAGGTTACAGGGAATGCACATTTTTATGCACAGAGCGAGGATGAGTGCTTTGAGCAGATCAAGAAACTTATCACGTTTATTCCCTGGAATAACAAGCGTAAGGCAAAAGCCTTCGAGCCAGCTGAACCTAAGTCTGAATACGACATAAGTAAAATAGTACCGGAAGATCCGACCCTGCCGTATGATGTTAAGGATGTAATAAAAGCCATTGTTGATGACTCTGATTTCTTAGAGATAATGGAGCTTTATGCAAAAAATATAGTTATTGGTTTTGGAAGGATGGGAGGTCGCACAACAGGTTTTGTCGCCAACCAGCCTTACGAGATGGCAGGTGTCCTTGATGTGGATTCATCCGATAAAGCCGCAAGGTTTATAAGGTACTGCGATTCCTTTAATATTCCAATTATTACGCTTGTCGATCTTCCGGGTTACCTCCCCGGTGTCGACCAGGAACATGCCGGGGTGATAAGACACGGGGCCAAAGTCCTGTATGCCTACAGCGAAGCGACAGTACCGAAGCTTACGGTTATTCTCCGCAAGGCTTACGGCGGGGGATATATTGCTATGAGCTCGCGTCATCTGCGTGCCGACTTCGTATTTGCATGGCCGACAGCTGAGATAGCTGTAATGGGTCCGGAGGGAGCTGCAAATATCATATTCAGAAAAGAGATAACCACAGCCGATGATCCCGATGCGGTAAGAAAACAAAAGGTTGAAGAATACAAGGCCAAGTTTGCAAATCCTTATGTTGCTGCATCCCGCGGTTATGTGGATGCTGTTATTGAACCGGAAGAGACAAGGAAACTCCTGCTGCATTCCATTGAGGTGTCTGAAAACAAGGTGGTGCCTATGCCTGAGAAGAAACATGGACTGCCTCCTTTGTGACAGGATAATGTTAAAGATTATATGGATATTATTATGGAAAAAGACGATAAACTGGGATACCTCAATATTAATTCGAGCCTCTATCACACACGTCTCAGTGATAAATTCAAAGACAGGAAACCTTATAAGCCTTCTGATCCTAAAATAGTACTGAGCTTTATACCGGGCACTGTTCTGGAAATCTTTGTAGAGGAGGGGCAGAAGGTAAAAAAGGGTGAGAACCTCCTTATACTCGATGCAATGAAGATGCAGAACAGACTTAAGTGTATTATGGACGGAAGGATCAAATCAATTAAAGTGAAAATCGGGGATAAGGTACCAAAGGGTGCGGTTTTGCTCGAACTGGAATAAAGGATCACATCATTCCTTCCCATATGGTATATTGCTGCAAAAGGTTATTCAGGCACGGCTTTTGACCGAATATGCCGAATACGCTTGATCCGCTTCCTGACATCAGGCTGAACAGGGCACCCTGCCTGTAAAGTTCATCTTTTAACTGTCCTATCAGGGGATGCCTGTCTACTGCAAATGCTTCAAAATCATTTATTATCAGGTTTTTCCAGTCGGAAATTGGATTGCTGATCAGTTCAGGAAGCCTTGCATCAGGCACGGAAGGAGTACAACTCCGGTAGGCTTCACGTGTACTGATACCAACACCCGGATTCAGTAAAACCAGGTAATGATCCTTTATTACCTGGTTTACCGGTGTCAGTATCTCCCCCCTGCCTGTCGCAAAGGAAGGTGTGCTCTCAATAAAGAAGGGACAGTCACTGCCAAGTTCAAGCACTATATCCTTCACCTGCTCAACCGGTATGTTAAGATCAAAATACCTGTTGGCAGCCCTTACAAGATAAGCAGCATCAGATGATCCGCCTCCCAGTCCTGCACCCGGGGGGATAACTTTATGAAGGTGCATTTTCAGGACAGGTATCGCGTACATCTCGCGTAATTTCCTTGCAGCCCTGACAATCAGGTTGTCCATCGTTTCATCCACAATTTCAATGCCCGTGACAATAAGCTCATCGCTACCTCCCTGCCGGTCCGGCACAATAAATTCCAGGGCATCACACAGCCTGACAGGATAGAATATTGTCTCTATGTCGTGATAACCATCATACCGCCTGGATGTAATATTAAGCCCTATATTGATCTTGCAGGTTGGAAAAGTTATCATCACTCCCGATTTTTATGTAAAAATACCATAAGCTTTTGAATTTCGTATCATTAGTCCCATTTTTAGCTTTTCAACAAGTTTTTAACACAAGTTTGTTTGTAATAAAGATACAGGCATTTAGGTTCGTAAAGATGGTAATTTATACCTTTGATCACAACAGTATATACCATCAATTATTACATTAAGTCTCTGATATTAAATAATATATAGCAGATGGCAAAGCAAAGAAACACTACACGGCCAACCATAAATCCTTTTCCCGATTCTGGAAAGATACCTCCACAGGCAATTGACATGGAAGAGGCCGTTCTTGGGGCTATAATGCTTGAAAAAGAAGCAGTTATCGCTGTCCTCGATATACTTAAGCCCGAGAGTTTCTATAAGGAGGCACATCAAAAAATATTCAAGGCTATCTACGAACTATCGGCAAGAGAATATCCGGTCGATCTTTATACTGTTACTGAAGAGCTCAGGGCTCATAATGAACTTGACAGTGTCGGGGGACCGGTTTATCTGACACAGCTGACTTCCATGGTGGTATCAGCTGCCAATGTTGACTATCATGCACGTATTGTCGCCCAGAAATATATCCAGCGTGAGCTCATAAGGGTATCCACTGAGATACAGGCACGCTCATTCGATGACACCTATGATGTTACTGAACTTCTCGATTATTCAGAGAACGCACTTTTCCAGATTGCAGAAGGTAATATCAAAAGGGAGGTGGCACCTATTAATGCTGTTATCAAGGAAGCTATTCACGAGATAGAGGAAGCTGGAAAGCGCGAGGATGCACTGGTAGGAATACCCTCTGGCTTCACCAGGCTCGACAGGCTGACGTCGGGGTGGCAGAAGGCTGAGCTGATAATAATAGCAGCAAGGCCATCTATGGGAAAGACAGCATTTGCCCTGTCTATGGCAAGGAACATAGCTGTTGAACATGGAAAAGGAGTGGCTATATTCTCATGCGAGATGTCGGCAATTCAGCTGGTCAACAGGCTTATTGTGGCTGAAACGGATATTCCCGGTGGCAAGATTAAAAACGGAAGGCTAAATGAGGAAGAGTGGAAACAGCTTGATGCAAGGATCAAAAAGCTTGTACTGGCACCAATATACATCGATGACACACCAGCCATCTCCATATTTGAGCTTAGGGCCAAGTGTCGAAGGCTGATGGCTCAGAGGAAGCTCGATATTGTTATTGTAGATTATCTTCAACTTATGTCAGGACCTGAGAATGCAGGGAGCAGGGAGCAGGAGGTAAGTACCATATCCCGTTCGCTGAAGAGTATAGCAAAGGAGCTGAATGTTCCCATCCTGGCTCTGTCACAGCTTAACAGGTCGGTAGAGATGCGTGGTGGATCGAAACGACCATTGCTCTCTGACCTACGTGAATCTGGCGCTATCGAACAGGATGCCGATATGGTGGTCTTTATACACCGACAGGAAAAATTCGGACTCCCTACCTTTGACGATGGCAGCTCGACAAAAGGAATAGCGGAGATCATCCTTGCCAAGAACCGTAATGGTCCTGTTGATGATGTGCGGCTGAAGTTCCGTGAGGAGAAGGCACAGTTCGTGGATCTTGATGATTTTGACCTTGAGGAAGGTTTTGACAACGGGTCGGCACAAAGCATTACCCTCGGTTCAAAGATGAATCATGATAACCTCTCCAGGCTGGGAGGGGAGTTTGATAATGAAAATGATATTAATAATGAACCGCCGTTTGGCTGATGCGCCCGATGGGTGGATTAATTGAACCTTAAAACGAGCTTCCCGGTAATACTTCTGAACCTGGCATCGTCGAATCCAGCGTAGATCCCTATCTCCCCGACAAAAAGGAATTCGCTTATGCTGTATCCTATTTCCGTGTAATTGAGATGGTAACGGCTTCCGAAATATGACAGGATGAGATTTTCCCTCATAAGTGTATTGCTAAGACCGGGCAGCAGTTTCAGCAGGAGATACGGAGTGGTATATTTTACATGAGCTTCCCCGAAAAACTCCGGAGTGCTCATAGAATAATACGCAGGTATCATAAATGCATCTTCATAATTGTTGATCAGAACAGGCAACGACTGTGAATTAACATGGTAAAAGTCGTAGAAAGGTACATATCTGTTGTCGAGGAATCCTCCGGTCCTTACCCTCCACCTGAATTCACTCATCGCTCCAAGGTCCTTCCTCTTTGAGACCTCGAGCATAAACATGTCAAATTGTTCTATCCTGTCTGCGAGCCCACTGTAATCGTTTATCCCGTGTTTGTATGTAAGGCTGAAGGTAGGCCAGTCTGAACCTGCAGGACTTTTGTTGCCTGCGTATATCCTGTATTTCTGTCTCGGTGTGTAATTAAGGCTTATAAGAAGGTCCCCGTGTCCCTGGTTTCTTAATGAGTACATCGGGTATGATCCCGTAACAAGATAATTGTTAGCGGGAACATTATCAGTGTAGTCCACGGAAGGCTTCAGGATAGAAAAGTCGGTATTGTTACCGAGTACTTTCCTGTTTTCAATTGTTGTCCTGACTTCGATGTTAAGCCCGTTCACTATCTCACTCCTGTATCCAAGTGATATGAAATCAGAACTGTACAGCTTGAGGTAGTTTCTCCTGAAGAACAATGAGGTGACAGAGTTAAGGAAAGGATTGATACTTCCTGTGCTGCTTATATCAGTACTGATCATGCCGGCTCTCATGTATACCTGCCTCTGTTTGATACCGTTGAATTTATAATATGAGTTTACCTTCCACATCAGCTGTTCCCTGCTGAAAGCCCAGCTTACGGCAGGATTTATCATCAGCGACCTGTTGTTCTTCCAGTTTTTTGACAACCGGAAAGTAATTCCGTAAACAAAACCGTCAACAGTATTAAAGCTAAGGTTCCCCGGTTCGAAAAGCCCGTTGAAGTGAAACCTCAGACCGGTGGTGTCAGACCAGGTATGACCAAATGCAATGTTCTTTAATTCCCGGAATACCCTTCTCTTCTTTTGAGATGGAGTAAGAGGGATCGTGTCACTCCTTGATTCCCGTAGTTGATTGGATGCCCGTATGCTGTCTCTTATCCTGATACTCCTTTTCTCTATATCCGAGAGGGGAACAGGACGTATCTGCGACCAGTATGTACTGTCTTTTTTAGTAGCATCCTTATCGATTACCCGCCTGGTATGGTCTTTTATTTCCAGGTCATTCTTACTGCTGTCAGGCATACTGGCCTCTGATTCCTTTTCCATCAACTTCGACAGCTTTATCATATCGCGATTAGTAAGGTCTTCTTTTTGAAGGATCCTGTCTATCTTCTCTTTATTCCTTGAGACCTTTACAGTATCGGGTGATGTTGCGGCTTCAGGATTTATTATACCAGTTTCATTAATTTCCTTTGGCCTGGCCAGTGCCAGGTTAGGCTTTACTTCAGTATATTTTACAGAACTTGTATATCCTACGTCAGCCTTGAAGCCTATGATGGAAATATTAACTTCGAACTTATGACTTACCGGCATCCATATATTATTCTGAACAGGTATGTAAAGCTGTTGTATCCTTATTTTGCCCACCAGGTTATTATTGGTAAGATCGACACTGTAGAGGCACCACAGGTTCTCAATGATGTAAATGGTCCCTTCGAACAGCTGCTGACTTTTTCTTTTTGGTATAACCTGTATTTTGTTTATGGTATAATTACCCTGTAATGATGCTCCCTGGTATCTGAAATTATAATGTGAAAAAGCATCCGGTGAAAGTGGGGAAATGGCAATATCAGCAATTACCGGCTGGTAGAAGCTCGCCTCTATAAAGCTCATGGGAGATATCTCGTTTCCCTGCTGAGGGAAAGTGCTGTTATACGACAGGACCCTCTGGAAGTACTTGTCAGGAGCTGTAAACTCTATTTCATTAAGCGATTCCATGAGATAGGTATCCCCTTCCTTCATCACCTTTTCATTTTTATCTGTTTTCCCTCCGGCAGTGATGCTCGCGTTATCGCCTGAGGCTTCCATTTTCAGTGATCTTTTCATTATCCTGGGTATCCTGTTGATAACCAGGTCACCCTTAAGGTAGACCCGGGCTTTATAATAGCTTACATTATTCAGGTAATAAGGAGCCATGCCAATGGCTTTTCTCATGATCGCATATGCAGGATCCTCGCCGGATGCAGATATTCTAACTTCGGGGATCTGGTAATACTGAAGAGGAAGGGTAATATTTCTGGTAATGGTGTTGGCGGTGAGTGTTATGATTTCCGTGACAGGCTGGAATCCAAGACTCTGGTATGTAACCGTATAACTTCCGGCAGGCAGCTTTATTTCATAATCACCCCTGGCATTGGCTGTTGTACCCTGTTTTAATTCCTTAATATACACAGTGGCATATTGAACAGGCTTACCTGACTGGTTAACCACTTTACCCTTTAAAATCTGGCCGTTTGATATTGCTGAAGTAAATATAAATAACAGGATTAGCAGGGTGGTTTGTTTCATTTCGGTTACTTAATTAAGGTAAGACGAAAATAACAATTTATAAGTTACCTTTTCCCTGAAACAACAATAACTATTTCACCTTTTGGCGGATTTTGGTTATAATGCTCTGCCAGTTCAGAAAGAGTCCCTTTGATATTTTCTTCG
>Ga0315535_1000791_pt1 | contig 21798 bp, 16 predicted proteins | sample SalMarSW160220MG_2_FD_203092 | JGI IMG/M metagenome (GOLD analysis project Ga0315535, IMG submission 203092) | Salt marsh sediment microbial communities from the Plum Island Ecosystem LTER, Massachusetts, United States - Salt Marsh Sediment SW1602-20 ... | reverse complement strand
AACATTCTTATCGAACAACTGGCAAACCGCTGTGGCGGCCTTGTCAACCTCATTCAGCGCCTTTAACAAGGGCGTCTTATGGTCAAGTGCTTCGCCTGTATAGGATATAAACACGGTGGGGATACTCAGGGTATTATCAATGATAAAAGCCGGTGAGGCTGGGTCCCAAGCGGTATATCCACGAGCTTCAAAAGTGTTCCGGATCCCGCCACTGGGGAAAGAAGAAGCATCAGGCTCCTGCTGGGCAAGTGCATTACCTGAGAATGCCTCGACCACGCCGCCATAACTATTGGGCTGTATAAAAGCATCATGCTTTTCTGCAGTTCCGCCGGTAAGGGGCTGAAACCAGTGGGTATAATGCGTAGCGCCTCTTTCCGTGGCCCAGGCCTTCATACCTGAAGCAACTGAATCGGCTTTTCTCCTGTCAATGGGTGTGCCTTTTTCAATAGCATCCATCACATGATTGAAGGCATCTCTGGCAAGATATTTCTGCATCTTTACCTTGTCAAACACATTGATCGCATAGTAATCCGATGTCTTGTCCGAAGGAGGGGTTACGTGGACAGGTTTCCTGTCAAAAACCTTTTCCAGTGCTTTAAATCTGATAACCGCCATAACGAATGATTTAAGTTAATTTGCTAAATAGGATTTATTGCTGCAAATATATATAATATTTAATTATACCCCCGTATTTTTATACTTAAAGAAAATATTTTTGCTTTTTTTCTTACAATAACCCCTTTTTAACAACCTTTTAGTGCGAATTATACGTTTTTTAATAAAAAAGCTGCCGGAAAAATCCTGCGGCTTCATACCCTATCGGTTCCTGGGATTGTTATTTCATTTCCTCCACATAGTATTTGTAGAAAAGCGGTATGGTCTCAATCCCCTTATAAAAGTTGAACAAGGGATAATTCTCATTGGGAGAATGAATGGCATCCGAATCCAACCCAAAACCCATGAGGATTGATTTGATCCCCAGCACCTCTTCAAAATCTGACACAATGGGAATACTTCCCCCACTCCTGACCGGAATAGGGGTTTTGCCAAAACTCTGTTCAATGGCTTTGCTTGCTGCACGGTATGCCGGAAAATCGATGGGGGTTACATAGCCCTGTCCTCCATGAAGGCTTTTCACATTCACACTGGTCCCTGCTGGGGCCATGTTGTTAAAATGATCGATGAAAAGTTCATCGATCTTCTTTGAATCCTGGTTGGGCACAAGGCGCATGGAGATCTTGGCAAATGCCTTGGATGGAAGCACGGTTTTTGCCCCTTCTCCTATATAACCTGACCAGATCCCATTCACATCCAGACTGGGACGAATTCCCGTACGCTCGTTGGTGGTATAGCCTTCTTCACCCACAACCTCATCAATCTCCAGTGCCTTTTTATAGGCATTGAGGTCGAAAGGCACCTTGGCCATTTCTGCCCGTTCCTGGTCAGACACATCCTGGACATCATCATAAAATCCGGGAATGGTGATGTGATTGTTCTCATCGGTCAGGGAAGCGATCATTTTGGCAAGAAGGTTGGCAGGATTGCCTACAGCGCCACCGTACAAACCTGAATGGAGATCCCTGTTTGGTCCAGTGATTTCAACTTCCATATAACTGAGTCCTCTCAGACCAACTGTAATGGAAGGGATGTCCTGGGCAATCATGGTGGTATCCGAGATTAAAATAATATCGGCCTTCAGCAGTTCCTTGTTCTCTTTACAGAATTGTTTCAGGCTTGGAGATCCAATCTCTTCCTCCCCTTCAATCATGAACTTTACATTACAGGTCAGGGTTCCGGTCCTGTTCATCAACTCGAAAGCTTTCACATGCATAAAAAGCTGCCCCTTGTCATCATCAGCTCCACGAGCATAAATTTTCCCGTCTCTTACCTCAGGCTCGAAAGGTGGTGAATCCCAGAGATCGAAGGGTTCCGCTGGCTGAACATCGTAATGCCCGTATACCAGTACAGTAGGAAGGGAATCATCCACCATTTTGTGTCCGTAGACTACCGGCCAGCCATCGGTCTCCTTTACCTCTGCATGGTCAGCCCCGGCTTCCAGCAGGCTTTTCCTGATGAATTCAGCGGCACGGTGCATATCCTCTCTGGCTTCATCTTTGGCACTGATGGAGGGAATCCGGATCAGGTTAAAAAGCTCATCAAGGAACCGGTCCCTGTTTGAATCTACATAACGCTTAATCTCTTTCATTGGTATCTGTATTTGCTTGTATCAATTCACGGTATACTATTTCCATTTCATTGTAAAAGTCAGGCCCGTAAACCCTGGTGATGGAATCCTTCAAGAACCTGAATACCGGTTCACCCATTTTTTCGCCTAGGATCCTGGCAGGTTCACAAATGCCCCAACGGTGGTAGTTCAGGGCTATGGCGTTCTTCAGTTTGTTCACCCTGATGGGATAGAGATGACAGGAAGCCGGCTTTTGAAATGAGATGGATCCGTCTTCATATGCTTTTTCGATGGCACACTTTGCGATCCCATCCTCAAACACCACATAGATGCACTCCTCCCTGCCCACCAGGGGGGTCACCTGATCTCCATCATTGTCCACCACCCAGCTCCCCTGTTCACTGACCTCACGAATACCCTCAGCCCTCATGTAGGGTTTTATCTCCGAGATATGCTTTTCAAGCATCTTTGCTTCATCATCTTCCAGAGGAGCTCCCGAATCTCCAATTACGCAGCAATTCCCCTCACATATTTCAAGATGACAGATGAACTTTTGATCGAACAGATCCCTGCTTACAATCTTATCTCCTATCTGTATCATGTCATTTCCGGTAAAACACAAAAATGCAAAAAATGTGGTAATGGCAGTAGAATATGTATATATCTTTACCTCATGTGGCGGCATTCAGTAATACTGGTGGTCCTGGCCTGTTGCTTTTCATCTCTTCAGGCCCAATCGACATACATCAACAGGACTGACCTGATGGCTTTGGCAGATAGCTGCCTGAAGCATACCTACAATTTCTCCTTTGTCAAGGCTCGTCATTTCCAGCAGATTCTGGATGTCAAAACACCGAACCACCCGGCCCCCCCATTCCTGGAAGCGTTGATCATCTACTGGGAACACTTTCCACTGACTCCTGATGAGCCCGAATCGGAACTATTCACTTCCATGATGGATATGAGTATAGCCCGGGCCAAAGGGATGATGGAACATGATGCCACCCGTTTGGAGGGTATCTTTTTTGATCTGTTCAGCAGGGCCTTCAAGGCCATGTTCTGGGCCGATAATGGAAAATCCGGTAAAGTGGTCCCTGATCTCCGTACCATGTACAACCATACCAGGGAGGGCTTTGCTCTGATGGATGAATTCCCGGAATTTTACTTTTCAACCGGTCTATACAATTATTATATAGAAGCGTATCCTGTGGCTCACCCCATATACAAACCCCTTGTCTCATTCATGCAGGATGGTGACCGGGAACTGGGACTGGCCCAACTGAATCATGCCATTCAAAACACGGTATACCTCAGGGTGGAATCCATGTTGTTCATGTCGTTGATCCAGCTTCATTATGAAAATGACCTGAACACTGCGGCCATTTATGCCGAAAGGTTGCACATGGAGTACCCGGCAAACATTTATTACCAGGGACTCCTGGTGACCATCCTTCTTCATCAACACCGTTACCGGCGCGTTAGGGAAATCTTGGAACGTACCGGGAACCAGGAGGGAAATTACAATGAAATGATCAGTCAGCTGGCCAATGGATTCATGACTGAAAAAGAAACCGGAGATGACCTGACTGCAGGAAAAATGTATCAGAATGTCATTGAGCTTGCAGAAATTATTGGTCCGTTCGCAAACAGTTACAAGGCCATGGGATATATGGGTTTGTCCCGGCTTCATGAAAAAAAAGGGCTGACTGTAGAGGCAAGGAGATATGCCAGAAAGGCTTCAAATTATACAGAATACAGCTTTATTCTTGATGAGTAGATGGCCGCCACGCAATCAGCCACACCCCCGCCAGGGTCATGATCCCTCCCACCAGTTGAACCCCGGAAGGGATTACCCCCAGAAATATCCAGGCAAGAATGAGGGTCCACACCCCTTTTGAACTAATGATCAGGGAGGTTCTTGTGGCCTCAATCATTTTCAATGCCTGGTAAGCAAAGACAATGACAATCATGGTTTCAAGAAAGGATCCCAGAAGCAGGTTTCTCCATATCAGCAAGGAGATATCAAAAATTCCTGATTCCCCTCCGATCATGAACAGAATGGCCATGGCAATGGCCAGGAGCGTTGATCTGATCAGGGACATGTAGGCTGGATTCAAATGTTGTCTGTATTTCCTGCCTGCAATGGTCGCCAGTGCAAAGAAGAATGAGGCTGCGATCACATACAAAGCACCGGAATCCAGGAACCCGGCAAATCCTCCCTCACGGTAATTGATTACAAACACACCCAGTATGGTAACCAGGATACCTGCCATCTGAGAACCTTTGAATCTCTCCCTTAGCAGGGTCAGACCCATGATCGTTACAAATACAGGACCAATATTACCGATAAAGGAAACCACGGCGGGGTTCTCCATGGACTTTATGGACATGTAAAATAGTCCGGTTGCAGCGCCTTCCAATGCAGCAATAGCCAGTGCCACCCTGGTTTTCAATCCAAATGATGGAAAGAGGCTTTTATACTCCCTTCGAAACACGAACCATATTCCGTTCCAAAGGACTCCCATAGAGAACCAGAGAAGCCCGAAATGGATCATGGTTACCTGGTTCAGAACCGACTTGCTGAAAACAAATGAACCTGCCAGTGCGATGGATGCACCAAATGCAAAAAGGGTGCCTGTTGCCTGGTTCCTGTTCATTTGCTAAATTCAAGCGGAAATTGATGTTCAAAAATAGTAATTCCGTCGATACAAGAATCCTCCATGATACAAATCAGGAACCCGGGCGTTGAGTCCCTCAGATCGAATCCGGCTTATCGCCTGGTCCTTGAGATCGGCTTCCAGGATATGATCCCTTTTGTGCTTAAAAATATCAGGGCAAAAGGAATTATGTCACTGGCTTACCTCATTGTGAACATAGCCATGCTCGGATTCATTGCATTTCAGATCTTCTCGGGAGTGTGGAATCACACGCTCACCCTTGGGAGTTTTCTATCTCAATCCATCACCGGGATTCTGGGGGGTAGCATTCTTGTGATCCCGTTGCACGAGAGCATACATGGTTTGGCCTATAAACTCCTGGGTGCAAAAAAGATCATCTTCGGGGCGGATCTTCAACAGTTTATCTTTTTTGTTACGGCAGACAGGCACCCGGTATCGGGATTGCAGATCCATTTCCTGGCGCTTTTGCCATTCGTTGCTATCAATCTCACTACTTTCTCATTCATCCTGCTTCTGTTTCCAAACAACCTCCTTTTTTGTGGCTTCTTTTTGCTGAGTCATAACCTCATGTGTATCGGTGATTTTGCCATTTCCAATTACGTACAGAGGGCTAAAAACAGGCTATACTCCTTTGATGAACCTAAAGAGAAGAAGAGTTATTTCTATGAAAAGGTAAAGAATTAGCCTACGGTTTCTCTGAATTCTCCAGAAGATACATTGCCTTTTGGGCCTTCTTTTCACTGATTCTAAAACCGGAGTCCAGCGCATACGCTTTCTTATAGCTTTCATATGCCTCTTCATAACGGCCGGTGCTCATAAAGAAATCACCCTTGGAATCATAGGGATTGGCAACATCCGGAGAGAGCCTGATGTATGTATTGAAAGCTTCCTCGGCCCGGTCATACTTTCCAAGGTTCATCATGGCATATCCCAGCTGATTATAGGTAATTGCATAATCGGGTAGTGCTTCGATGGCCCTGTTCATGGACTCTACCGCACCCTCAACATCTTTCATGTACAGGAACTGATAATTGTACAGAATCTTATGAATATAAGGATCCATGGGATAGAGGTCAACAGCTTTCTTCAGATGTATGACCGCTTCATCCTCCTGCCCGTCCAGCATATATTTAAAAGCTGTTTTAATCTCTTTCTCCCCGTCATTCAGATCCGCTTCGGATTGAAAGGCCTTCTCCGCTACTTTTACCGGACTCTTGCCCGACATAAAATAGATCCAGAAATAGGCCATAAAAAAATCCGGATCTTCTTTTACAGCCATTTCAAGATTATAGAAAGCAAGCTCAAACTTGACCTGATCAAAAGCCAGCATTCCGGTTTCATACAACTCAAGTGCAAGATCCGAATCAGTGGTAACAGTCATCCTGGATGCTGATTCGTTTTTTGTGCAGGAAGAAATGACAAGAAAGGACATAAAAATCACCGAGGCTAAAATTACTATCCTCATAACAAATAAATTTTCCAATCTTACGTCCGATTCAAAAATAGCACTTTTCCCAACCAAAGGCAAATTAGCTAAGTGCAGGTTCCGGTTTTAACCGGGAGGAGTGTTTTTTGGACAGTCAAAGGCGTTCATATTCAGCAATGATCTCTTTTACATCATCCGGGGCAACCCTTCCATATGTTTTGTCGCCTACCTGAACCACAGGGGCCAGTCCGCATGCACCGACACAACGAAGACAACTCAATGAAAACCTTCCATCTGTGCTGGTTTCACCCACCTCAATTTCCAGCTGTTTTTTAAATTCACTGAGGACCTTCTCCGCACCCCTTACGTAGCACGCAGTACCGGTACAAATTGATATGGGATGTTCACCCCTTGGGGTCATGGTGAAGAAGGAGTAAAAGGTAACCACACCATACACTTTTGCAGCCGGAATCTTCATTTTTTCTGAAATGACCTCCTGAACCTCGGCAGGTAGATAACCGAAGGTCTCCTGGCACTTGTGCAACACGCTGATCAAATTTCCTGGCTGGTTGTCAAAGGAATCACATATGGCATGGATCTTATCAACCTGGTCCTGTCTGAGTTCTATCTTAACACTTGACATAACTATATGATCTTGAAAACAATTAAATCTGGAAAATCTTTTTACGCTTATCGAAATAGTGGGTGTGCAAAAGTACATGTGCCTTTTCGCTCAATGGTTCGCCCAGGAATTCATCGTATAGCTTCACGATGTATGGATTCTCATGGGATTTCCTGATGGTTTTTCCTTCATCCTCCCTGTAGATGGCTCTGGTCCTGGCCTGAAGAATGGAGGAATCTCCATGGTGGAGGGGCTGGCCACCACCTCCAATGCACCCCCCGGGGCAGGCCATCACCTCAATGGCGTGGTACTGGGATCTCCCTGCTTTCACATCATCCAGTAATTTTCGTGCATTACCCAATCCATGTGCTATGCCTATTTTGATATTCAATCCGTCAAAATCAACAGTCGCAGACCGGATCCCATCCATTCCCCTGAGCTGTTCAAAGTCAACTTTTTCGAGCGTTTTCCCGGTATAAAGTTCATAGGCTGTCCGGGTGGCCGCTTCAATGACACCACCGGTGGCTCCAAAGATCACTGCTGCGCCTGAAGACTCTCCCAGCGGGGCATCAAACTCATCCTCCTCCAGTTTATTGAGATCCATGTTGGCCTGCTTGATCAGGTGGGCCAGTTCGCGGGTAGAGATGCTGTAGTCCACATCCGGGTTTCCATCCACCGAAAACTCTTCACGCTGGCATTCATATTTTTTGGCGAGGCAGGGCATGATGGAAATAACCACCAAATCTTTCCTGTTCACCTTGATCTTATCAGCAAAATAGGTTTTGGCTATGGCACCGAACATCTGCTGGGGAGAACGGGCAGTGGAAGGCACGTCCTTCAATTCGGGATAATTGTGCTCAAAGAAGTTCACCCATCCCGGGCAGCAGGATGTAAGGATGGGAAGTTTCACACGCTCATCACCCTCCAGGTGCCTTTTTAAACGTCCCAGCAGTTCGGTTCCCTCCTCCATGATGGTCAGGTCGGCAGCAAAATCGGTATCAAACACATAATCAAATCCAAGCTGTTTGAGAGCTGTAACCATCTGGCCGGTTACCCTTGTTCCGGGCTCCATTCCAAACTCTTCTCCAAGAGCTGCCCTGACTGCCGGAGCTGTCTGTACAATTACTGTTTTAGAGGGATCATTCAATGCTGCAATAACTTTGCCTATATGATCCACTTCAGTCAGTGCCCCTGTGGGACAAACAGCCACACACTGTCCGCAATAAGTACAGGGCGAATGCTCCAGGTTCATCTCAAAGGCCGGAGCGACCACGGCATTGAAACCCCGGTTCACTGCGTGCAAGGCCCCCACGGTCTGGAAATCATTACACATGGTTTCACACCTCCGGCACATGATGCATTTATCCAGATCCCTGATAATGGAAGGGGAAGTGTCGAGACGGTAAGTTGACATCTCAGCATATTCCTGTCCCGGAATTTCCCTGATTCCAAGCTTTATTGCCATGTTCTGCAGGTCGCAGCTACCAGATTTTGGACAAGAGAGGCAATCCTTGGGGTGATCCGACAGGATCAGTTCCATCACCGTTCTGCGCGCATTGATCACCCGCATGCTGTTGGTTCTTACGACCATGCCTTGGGCCACATCTGTGGAACATGAAGGAGCCAGATTTTTCCTGCCCTCTACCTCCACTGAACATATTCTGCAGCCGCCGGGTTTATTCTCTATATTCAAATCTTTCAGATCCATGTAGCAAAGGATGGGTATCTCTATGCCCAACTCTTTTGCTGCTTTGTAGATGGTGGTTCCAGCCGGAACCTCCAGTTGATGACCATCTATGGTTATTTTTACAGGACTCATTGCTTTCATTGTTATATCAAAATCACAGCATCGAATTTACATTTCTCCAGGCAGGCTCCGCACTTGATACAGGTATCAGGGTTGATCAAATGCGGTTCCTTGCGTTCACCGGAAATGGCTCCCACAGGACATGCCCTTGCACAGGCCGTACAGCCGGTGCAGTTTTCCTCTATGATGAAATACTCCAGCAGGCCGGTACAAACCCCGGAAGGGCATTTTTTGTCCACCACGTGGGCCAGGTATTCATCAAGGAAATTATCCATGGTGGAGAGTACCGGGTTGGGTGAACTTTGTCCAAGTCCGCACAGGGAAGTATCCTTGATCACTTCTCCCAGGTTGCGCAGGCGCACCAGGTCGCTCTCCTCACCCTTTCCTTCACAGATTCTTTCCAGCAGTTCGTGCAGTCTCTTGTTCCCAATCCGGCAGGGCGCACATTTTCCGCAGGACTCTTCCACAGTAAAGTCTAGATAATACTTGGCAATGGATACCATGCAATCGTCCTCATCCATGATAATCATACCTCCCGAACCCATCATGGAACCATTGGCCACCAGATTTTCATAATCAATGGGTGTATCCAGGTGCTTTTCTGTCAGGCATCCTCCTGACGGTCCTCCGGTCTGCACTGCCTTGAATTTCTTTCCATTCCTGATCCCGCCGCCAATCTCAAAAATCACTTCACGGAGGGTGGTTCCCATGGGTACCTCGATGAGCCCCACGTTGTTGATCTTGCCTGCCAGTGCAAATACCTTGGTCCCTTTGGAGGTCTTTGTTCCAATGCTGCTGAACCACGCTGCACCTTTCAGAATAATCACCGGTACATTGGCCAGGGTCTCCACATTGTTCACATTGGTAGGCTTGCCCAAATATCCGCTCTCTGCCGGGAATGGGGGTTTCAGTGTGGGCTCCCCCCTTTCACCCTCCATGGAGTGGATCAGGGCAGTCTCTTCACCACACACAAAAGCTCCGGCACCGTATTTCAGATCAATATCAAAATTAAATCCGGTACCCATGATATCCTTTCCAAGCAGACCATACGCTCTTGCCTGTGAGATAGCAATCTTTAAACGTTCGATGGCCAGCGGGTACTCAGCCCGGATATAGATATATCCCATATCTGCTCCGATACACCGGCCCACAATGGCCATGGCTTCAAGGACCGAATGGGGGTCTCCTTCCAAAATGGACCGGTCCATAAAGGCCCCCGGGTCTCCCTCATCAGCATTACAGACTACATATTTCTGATCGGCTTCATTTTTCCTTGCCAAATCCCACTTCAAACCGGTTGGGAAACCGGCACCTCCGCGACCCCTGAGCCCTGATGCCTTCATCAGTTCAATGGTCTCCTCAGGTATCTGATTTGTCAGGACCTCCCCCAATGCCTGATAACCATCCCTGGCGATATACTCATCGATCGCTTCCGGATCAATCATTCCGCAATTGCGCAGGGCAATCCTGATCTGCTTTTTGTGTAAACGGGTTTCCGGTTCGGTATAGAGCAGGTGTTTTACCTTTCTTCCTTTGATTACATGCTCCTCCACGATCTCTTCTGCATCCTCCGGTTTTACCTGTGTATAAAATGTATTATCCGGCATTACCTTCACAATGGGGCCTTTTTCGCAAAACCCGAAACAACCGGTCATGATGACCTGTACAGTCTCCTCCAGTCCCTGTTTGGACAGCTCTTTGGTCAGCCTTTGGGCGATAAGATCGCTTTGCCGGGACTTACAGCCTGTACCTCCACAAACAAGCAAATGCATGCTGTATTTTGACATTTCAGTTCCTCCTTTATTCCTTTGATTCGATGGTTTCGTAGTTTACCGGGATGATTCCATTCACCAGTTCACCACCTTTGATATATTTCTCAATGATCTCATCGGCTTTCGCCGGGTTCACCCCGCCGAAAACCACTGGTTCACTATCCGGCAGAGTCACCTCAATGGTAGGCTCAGCATAACAATAGCCCATGCATCCTGTCCGGGTAACCAGGGCATCCACGCCGCGCTTTTCCAGTTCCTCAATCATAAATTCCATGGTATCCTTGGCACCCGATGCAATGCCGCATGTGGCCATAGCCACCTTCACAAGCACCAGATTTTCGGATGATTCACCCTTTTCCCGGGCCTGCAATCCTGTGATTTTTTCATCACGGATCTTTTTCAGATCAACCAGTGATTTGATTTTTTCCATCTTGGTTTAAAATTGATTTCCTGTTTCTAAATTTCCAATGAAATATCCATTTATTGTTATTCGTTTCACAGTAATAAGGCAAAAAAATTTTCAAGCTGTGATACAAAGATACAATAAACTTTATTTTCCCATTCTGGAAACTGGTTACAGGCATTAATGTATATTTGTTCTAAATAACTTCGGAACGAAGCTTAACCGTGCCAACATGTGTGATGTGAATCGTTGTGAATGGAGCAAAACCCACCCTATCTATGTGGAATATCACGACAAAGAATGGGGAGTCCCGGTCCAGAACGACAGAATACAGTTCGAATTCCTGGTACTGGAATCGGCCCAGGCCGGTTTAAGCTGGCTCACTATCCTGAAACGAAGAGAGGGATACCGGAGACTTTATGATAATTTCGATGCAGAAAAGGTGGCCCGCTATGATGAGGAACGAATCATGAAGATGCTATCCGATCCCGGCATCATCAGGAACCGAAAGAAAATCGAGGCATCCATCAACAATGCGCAACGCTTTCTGGAGATCAGGGAGGCGTTTGGAAGTTTCCGCAACTACCTGTGGGGATTCAACCAAGGCAGGCAGGTGGTGAATCAATTTACGCTACTCTCTCAGATTCCTGCCACATCCCCCTTGTCAGATTCCATCAGCAAAGACATGAAGAAGCGGGGATTCAAGTTCCTGGGCTCAACCATCCTTTATGCCCACCTCCAGGCCACCGGACTCATCAACGACCACCTTACCTCCTGTTTCCGCTACAGGGAATGCATTGAGTAACGCTTGCAAAGCAAGCTACTAACTGCGAGCACAGCTATTTAAACAAATCTTCATCCCGGATCAGCATCAGTATGGCAGAATGAGGAATGATCACATATTTTTCATTATTGAACTCTAGTTCATATCCACTGTTCTGAAGGTAGACAGCCAGATCTCCTTCCCTGGCTTGCAGTGGGACATATTTAACCGCATCACCCTGATCTTTCCATGGCTCATCCTCATCCTGGATGGCAGGAATGGGATATCCGGGACCGACCTTTACCACATAACCGCTGTGGATCTTCTCCTTCTCCTGTACTCCCTGAGGAAGATATAAACCCGATTTGGTCCTGTCCTGTTGATTCTTTGGTTTGATCAACACCCGGTCACCCACCACAATGAACCTGTCAATGTTTTTCTCATCTATCTGCAAACCCATGGCATATTGTCTTTCCTGTCAGAAATCAAGGTTACTCTTCAAGGCCTGCATTCCGCTCCTGCTCACGGGGACCTTATTCCCGTCCTTGAGAATCAAAATGAAATTGGTCTTTTCATAAGGTTCAATACGCTCAATGCAGCTAATATTTACTATGTACGAGCGGTGCACCCTCACAAACTGCTCCGAATCCAGGTGATTCTCAAAGTACTTCATGGTTTGCTGCTTCAGGTACTTTCCTTCATCCGCATAGATCATCACATAATCATCCTGGGCCTCCACGAAATTAATGTCATTTGTGGATATCACATGTATCTTTCCTGACTTTTTAATCACTACCCTGTGCAGTTTTTCCTCCCCTTCAGCCAGATGAATTCTAATCTTTTCTATTGCTGATTTACCCCCTGGTGAACCGGAGGTTTTATCAAGTCGGGACCTCAGCTTTGACAAGGCCTCCCCGAATCTTTCCCTGGAAAACGGCTTCAGAAGGTAATCCACTGCATTCTGCTCAAAAGCCTGAATGGCATACTGGTCAAATGCAGTTGTAAAGATCACCTCCGGTTGATGATCCAGAACCTCAAGCAACTCAAACCCGGTCAGCTTGGGCATCTGAACATCCAGAAAGATTGCATCGGGTTTCGCTTCATTGATCGCCTTTAATCCGTCAAAACCATTGTCATACTCTCCCACTATTTCGATGGCAGGAAAGTCGGTCAGGTAAGCCTTCAGCAGGTCCCTGGCAGGTTTTTCATCTTCTACAATAATGGTGCGAATTGTATTCATCGTTTTGTAAATATACGTGGAAATAAAATCGTTACCTCGAAATTCCCATCGGTTCCTTTCCAATGAACGGATCCCTGTCCCTCATATACCAGGTCAATCCGTTGTTTGACATTCTGGAGCCCGACTCCGGTCCCCCGTCTGCTGGGTACAGAAGGGTCATAATTGTTGCTTATCACGGTTTTCATCACATCATTTTCAGGGAAGCAGTCAAACTGGATGGTAACCGGCTCCGTGCTTTCATAAACACTGTGCTTGATGGCATTCTCAAACAGGGGCTGGAAGATCATGGTGGGAACAGGGAAAGATTCACAGGCCCCGTTGATACTGAATTCATAGCAGAGTTTCTCCCCAAATCTGATCTTCTCAATGGACAGGTAATCCTTCATATGGCCAATTTCCTCTTGAAGTGTGACAAACTCATTCTCCCTGTGCTTCAGGGAATATCTCAGAAAGTCGGAAAGCCTGATGATCATATCTCTTGCCTCATCTGGACTGGACATGGTCAGTGAAGAGATGGAATTCAAAGAATTGAACAGGAAATGGGGGTTGATCTGGGACTTCAACATGCTGAGTTCAGTTTCCCTCACCAGGTTTTTAAGCCTCTCCTCCTGTCGTGCCCGCTCCTGTAGTTTCTGGGCTGAAGAGGTAAGGTAGTAAACCAGAACCAGAACCAGGTAAACAAGGGCTCCAAGCATGCCCCTGAAGGCAAGTGACCTGTTGAGGAACGCAATGTAATCTACGTTTTGTGTGAATACCCCATTCAGGATTCCCACGCTCAGCAACAGCCAGGTAAACAATACCAGCATTGCAGCTGCTAAATGAGCTACAAGAGAATATACAGGCGTCTGCTTCTGAAAGGGGATATAACGGGTAGGATACCATGCCAGCAGCCCGAGAATTCCGAAAAGGAAATTTGAGATCAGGGGATCGGCGATGATCACCCCTATTGAGAACTCCTCGAAATACAAGTATATGACTCCTTGCAGGACTGCAATCAACAGCCAAACAAAGGAGTAGATCAGAATTGACCTTCGTTTACCCGTAATTGGATGGCTCATCCTTAGAGAAAATTCACAATCTCACCGCCGCCAAATAGGGTTACTCCCGATATAACCAGCAACCTGTCCCGCTCTTTCTCTATCACCGACCTGGACCTTTTATCCGAGAATCCTCCAAATACAGAAGTCAGTTCGATTTTCACATCCCATCCGTCAGGAATGATGAATTTGGATCCACCGAAAATCATGATCACCTCCAGATACTGATTGCCTTGGGCCAGCCTGGCTTTGCTCATGTCATACTTTGACCCTCCGAAAATGTTGGTAATTTTACCGCCCTGGAAATTCTGGGAATGAATGACCCTGTCACCCCCTCCGAAAACGGCTACATCGTCGAGGATGTCCTCACTCGATACTTTTTTTTTATGCCCGAAATAGGTACCGCTGCTTCCATGTCTTCTGGCCCCGAAAATGACAACCAGTCCCAGAATAATTAGCATGCTAGGCCAGAAAAGTGAATGCCAGTAATAGGGCAGGTCAAGAACCTTGGGCAACAGGAAGAAGCCCCCGATGGCAATCAGGATTATTCCGGTTCCCTTGTTTTCCTTATTGGAAAGGAAAACCAGACCCAAAAAAATCAGCAGGGCCTGCCAGGTAAAAATAAAGTCTCTTAATCTCCACGGTACAATGTCCGCCATATCTGCAATCAGAAACAATCCCAGGAACATCAGTACAATGCCCAGCAAAAGGTGGGCTCTCCCTGACCTTTTGAAATTTTGTGTTTGCCTCTCCATTTTCTTTAATGATTAATTTGGATCAAATGTAAAACCGTTCAAGCAATATTGAAAAGGAAATTCGGTAAACGGACTCATTTTACCGGCGAGTACCACAGACGATTATCTTGTTAACCAGCGAAGCCTTCGTGTATGGTCACCCAGTTTGGCAATGAAGGTAAATTCATGGGTACCATAACTGCTTTTCATGATGCTGTTCAAACCGATGTCGAATGCGTACCCGAATACAAGCCGGTCCACACTTAGGCCGGCACCTACCACCAGCGTATTCCCGGTCCTGTAGGTAAGACCTCCCCAGAACATCTGCTTGTAATAAAATTTACCGCTGATATCTGCCTGTACTTTACCGTTCTCAGCTATTTTCAAATGGGTAGATGGAGTTATTGTATATTCATTTGTGACAAGGAAATCGTACCCGCCCATCAGGTGATAGTTTCGGCTCATGGTAAGCATATCATACCCGTCCCCGCCAAACTTAAGCGAGGACTCCAACAATTGATCCACAGAAAATCCGGCCCAGATAGTTCGTGAGGTGTAATATACTCCTACATCTGCATCCGGAATAAATACAGATTGATCCAGATTGTTAAACAGAGCATCATCATCAGGAAATTCAAGTGAGATCCTCTCCTTATCAATCCTGTACTGATACCCAACCATTGAAAGTCCGAAGGAAAGCTGGGACTCATTAAGCTCCAGGTGATATGCATAGGTAATCCTGATCCCTGTGCGGTCCACTGCCCCGTTCCTGTGGTTAAAAATATAACCCCCCAGACCCACATGTCCGCCACTGAAAGGTGACTTGCTATTGCGCTTCACGTTTTTGGCTCTGGAAATATGACTTTCGCGCAAGAGTCTGGTCTGAAAACTTAAGGCATAGGTTGCAGGTCCATCCTGGAAGCCCACCCACTGCTCCCTGGCCGTCAGGTTAAAGGCAGAGTAACCTTCCGCACCTGCTACTGCCGGATTCATCAGAAAACCATTCAGTATGTACTGACTGTATACGGGAGTTTGCTGGGAGTATCCCTTTGGCATAAATCCGCTTAAAATCAACGCTATATAAAAAAACCTCTTCACCCGTTATCTGATCACAGTTATATAACCTATGTGACGTTTATCGCTTCCATCGTTATAGTGTATTACAAAATGGTATGAATCAACCGGAACCGGTTTCTCCTTCATATCGCGCCCATCCCATGGTTCCGGATAACCGGGTGCAGACCTCCACACCAGTGTGCCCCATTGGTCAAAAATATCTACAACCGCATTTTCAAACTCCTTCAATGCCAAAATGTTCCACACGTCATTCACTCCATCATCGTTGGGTGTGATCCCTGTAGGAATATCGATCAAATGACTCAGATCACACTCCCAGATCAGAACAGTATCGCTCCCTGCACATCCATTACTGTTTTGCACCTCCACCCAGATTTCCCGTGTTCCCTCATTGAATATAGTAATTTGCTGGCTTTTATCCCCGGTGGACCATAAATACGCATCCCCTTCATCGCCGGCATCCAGTATTATCCCCTCCATGGAACATACCGTAGTATCAGGGCCAAGGTCAACAAAAGGTGGTTCAACCTCTGATACATACAGGCTGTCATATGTTGAACAACCATTAGAATCATCAACTTCCAAAACTACCCACCCTTCCTGGTCAGCTGTATACTGCGCACCCGTACTTCCATCATGCCACAGGTATGAAGCGAATGCTCCTTCAGGTGAGATCGTGACAGACTCTCCAGCACAGAAAATTACATTTTCACCAAGGTCCAGGGAAGGTCCTCCAATATCAACGGACAAAGTGACCGGGACAGAAATACATCCTTCCATTGTGGTTTCTGTCAGTTCCAGGAAACCCGTTATGATCTGAGTTCCCCAATCTACAAAAATTGATTCATTGTCATTAATCACAATGGTTCCGTTTGTAATATTCCAGTTGAAAGTTGAACCTGTCTGGCCCCCCGCCGCATAATGGTAAAGCGGACCATTGATACAGGCTGCATCTTCCATTTCAACGAAGATTGGAGCAGGTACATCGTAGGTTGAAACAGTTACCGAAGCTGCGGATGTGGTGTCGCAATCAGATTCAAATCTGACGAAATAGGTTGTGGTTGTATCAGGGGCTGCAAGAACCAGAGCATTTCCGGTACCGACCGTCAATGCAAAGGAGCTATCTTTATACCAGACCGCAGTGGTACCTGCTCCTTCGGTTCCCCCACTATAACTCAGGGTAATGTTTCCATTACCAGGACAGACACTGTCATGATCAACGAATGCTTCATCAGGAGGAAGGGCTGATGTCAGGACGACAACCTGAAAGGAACATGAGTCCCCATTTCCCGTTAAATCCGCAATATTGTACCAAACAGTAGTGACACCGCTGTTAAAACTACTTCCACTGGCATCATCAGAACCGTTGCCTGTTGTGGCCCCTTCCAGTCTGTAGGTTACCAAATGCACACCGCAATTATCCCCGGCAAATTGGGGGGCTATTCCATTCACGACCATACTGCAATCGCCGGATTCCGCTGTCATCATTGCATCTCCCGAACAATTGATCTGGGGGTGAATCATATCTTGAACCGTAACGATAGCTGAGCATTGGGACCAATTGCCATTTATATCGGTAGCTGTAAGGGTCACCATGTTATCTCCAATCTCGGAACAGGAAAAGCTATTGGGGGCAACAGTAAATGACGCAATTCCACAATTGTCGACAGAACCACCATCGATATCTGCAGCAACAATTGTGGCATTGCCTGTGGCATCAAGTTGTATGGTAATGTCCTTGCAAACAGCTACCGGACGGATGGTATCCATCAGAGTCACATCAAACGAGCAGGACTCAGTTGCGCCGTAGGCATTGTGAGCCGTAAGTGTAACAGTAAGAGCAGTCCCATGACCAGTAAAAACAGACCCGATGGCTGGCAACTGGGTAACTCCCGTTTCGCCTGAGACAATGGCCAGACTTCTGTAATCGGGAAGCATAAATTCACAGTTCAGATCCACATATTCATTCAAGTTTCCCGGACAAGTAATTACCAGAGGATCCAATTCCTCAAGGGTTATATCAAATGAACATTGTGCACTGTTATCGCACCCATCATCCACTGTCATTGTTACAGTCTGTACAGTTCCAATCCCCGATATCACCGTTCCTGGAACTGGATTCTGTAAAATGGATGGTGAAGGATTGCAATTATCGGTTACCGTTAATAATCCAGAATAATCAGGAATTGTAAAGTTTTCACTTGGATCAACATTTTCTGTGGTGTTTGGTGCACAGACCGTTATTTCGGGATCGGTCGTGTCATCAACATTGATCGTCTGGGTTACTGAGGTCATATTGGGGTGGTCATCAGTGATGCGCCATGTCCTTGTCACAACGATGGGACAGCTGCCCGCCTGCCCGTCCTGGTAGGTCACACTCGCTATGTTGCAGTTGTCTGTGGCAGCGGCCCCCGCCAGGGCAAGGTATGCCGCCAGGGTAACGGTGGTCTCTGTTGTATTATAGGCAAAGTCGGTGATGGCCGTCACATCGCACCCTTCAAGGGTGTAGTCACCCGGCGCGGTGACAATGGGTGGGGTCGTGTCATCTCCGGTCAGGGTTACATCACAGGTGGCTGTGTTGCCATTGCCGTCAGAAACGTTTATTGCAACCGTATGGGTCATGCCTTCTCCGGATGAGAGAAGGACTCCGGCAGCTGGCACCTGGGTGATGATCAGTGACCCTGTTGCCGTGCAGTTGTCACCAACGGTAATCTCCCCGGTCATGTCCGGTACCAGTAGCTCACAGGAACCCGTCAGAACTACCGGACGGTCAGGTGCACAGACCGTGATCACCGGAGCAATGGTATCAACCACAGTAACTGTTGCCATGCAAAGGTCATTGTTTCCGCTACCGTCAATCACCGTCAGGGTGACTATATTAGGGCCAATATCCGCACAGGAAAAATTATTCACATCCAGGAACCTGAAGGCGATTCCACAATTGTCACTGCTACCGTTGTCAATATCAGCTGGTGAAATGTTTGCATTGCCACTTGAACTTAGCGGAAGGGTCAAATCCTGACAGGCTGCAATGGGAGGTATAGCATCATTGGATTCGGTCAGGACAAGTGTTCCATTCAATATGATGAAGCAAGAAGGAACGACCGCATCCCGGATCCGTACATCATATGTTCCTGCCGAAAGGTTAATAAAAGTACCTGAACCCAGCCAACCGAATCCTCCATTGATGGAATATTCATAAAATCCGCTGCCCCCACTGGGGGAAGACAAGACGATGGACCCGTCACTACCCCCTACACAGGTAACAGAATTGGAATTCAGTGTTGCATTAAGCTCAGCAGGCTCAGCAACAAAAAATGTACTATCAATTTCACAACCATTAACATCAGTTGCAATAACACTATAGGTACCCGCCTGCAATAGTGATACATCTTCTGAAGTTGGCCCATGACTCCATGCATATGAATATGGAGCCGTTCCTCCATTTACCGTTATATTGATTGCACCATCATTACCTCCACAGCAGTTTACATCCTTAATAATCCTGTCAATACTGAGTCCTGTACATTGTATATCTCCAACTCCAAATTCTGTTCCGGTTGCTGAAATTCCTCCTGAAAGATTATTTCTGAACAGATCAGGAGCTGCAGCCTCGCCATGAATTCCATCAAGTACCCAGTTTCCGCCAGACTGGCGATTAATAATCCGAGTTCCCGGTATAATGGTACAACTTGAAAAATTCGTGGCGGTAAGTTGAATATTGTAATCTGACGTTGTTAGGCCATTGTTTGCGGAAAGCGACCAGTATCCTTCTGTAAATTGATCCGTTATATTCACGGTCCCTTCGTTTAAAGGAAGTCCGGTAGATCCTGGGTTTGTAGCTATAAATTCACTCAATACAGAACCATTAACCAAGTTTGTAAAGGTAACCGTAGCAGGTCGATAAGAACCAGATGTGCCAATTGGAAACAAGTAGGGTGTTGAAAGCAACGTTACCCATCTTTCAAGCTTCCCAACCACAATACCGGATGTATAGCTAATGTTTCCGGGGCTTACAGATGAAGTTCCGATGGTTAGTTTTCGACCCTGGGTATTTATATTACCACCGTTCATTGATAGGGTATTTGAAACAGTCACATTGCTGTTTAAATACAGACTGGCTGTATTCACAATGCTTTGGTTATAGAATGTCTCCGGCCCCGTAATGAATTGGTTTTTAGTACCATCAAAGATGATAGTACCATTCCTCTCATTGAAAATCCCTCCCAGGTTATTCCAATTTCCGGCAACATTGATGGAGAAATTGGTTGGTGAAACATCAAGGATACTGGGGGTAATCATAATCAGGTTCCCGTTTACATCAAGGTTTCCTGCCAGGGTCTTGGTACCGCTTCCCTCTGTAATTAGATTATAATAAGAGGACTGTGGCAATTTGATGGTCTGTCCTGCTACACCGTTATAATAAACTGAATTACCAGTAGTGGAGGCCTCAAGTATCCCATCCCCGCTAAAAAGGGTTCCCCCTATTTTCAATGATGAATTGGTTTTATTGATCCATGTACTTGTTGGATCTGACCCGATCATATTCGCATTAAGCCTCAGAGAACCATAGTTCGAGACGCTTTTACCTGGTCCAACAACCACATTCCCACTGGTAATATCAATGTCTGCTGTAGTTGTGAAATATATATCAGCAGCAAATGAAATTCCCTGTTCAAGATTCCCCACTCCGTTAATATACTTTCCAAACCCATCCATGGTCAGTGCCTTGTTTCCTCCTTGGTATGTGCCATTCAATTCAAAATTTGCGTGGATGGTCATCTGCCTGTTGTTGGGATTCAGCGCCCCCCCGGTGACAATGATCAAGTTATTCACCTCGGTACCTCCTCCTCCTCCGGGTGTAAGCTGTACTGTATGGGATGTGCTGATCCTGACATTATCCGTACGAATAGGAACACAATCACAATCCCAGGTTGCCGGATCCGTCCAGTCCCCGGACGTAATACTTTCAATGATTACAAACTTATTTACCTCAATCTGGACGGCTGGTGCCATAGCGCACCCGGCTTTCTCGGCCTCAACGCTTACATAGCCTTTCCCATTGCTGCCCCAGTTAACCGTAATACTTTCTGATGATCCTCCGGATGCCTGGGAGCCCCCGGTTATTGTCCAGTGATAAATGTAACCGGGGATGCCTGTAATCGAATAGGGTTCAGCGGTTGTTCCTTCAGCCACAGATAAACGGCCATTGATCTTTTCCGGTTGAACCGCATCAATAAATACCGGCAGATCCACCGGTATGCCATTTGTACAAGTATTGGACTCAATAACCCTGACATTTCCATCAGCCATTCCTTCTCCCCCCCAGTCAACTGTTATACTGTTTGAATTTCCACCGGAAGTCTGGGTTCCTCCGGTAATGTACCAGGTATAAGCATTTGGCGGATTGTCAATAACCTCGTAAGTAACTGCAGAAGCCCCTGTACAAACTTCGGTAAGTCCGGTAACGATAGAGGTGACAGGGCGTGTGCAGTTTGTTGTATCCCCAAGCGAATACTCGCCCGGTATCGTACTCATTCCGGATCTTCGCACAACTGAACCGATGGGTGCCTGATGGTCACCTTCAACCGTCCATTGACTTGCAGGAGACCTGGCTAGTAACCTGGTGGATCCATCAATCGAAAAAGAGGAAAAGCCCGCACCGTCCAGGCTTAAATCATAGCTGTTAGAAGCACCTAAATTGAATCCATTCATATCAGCCATACTCCAGTATCCTTCCATGAATTCATTGAAAACAGAATCAGGATTATCAAATATGGGCAATCCTTGGCTGCCCCCATCGAAATTAAAATACTCCGATCTAATGGATCCCCCATTGTTAACTCCGCTCAGGGATAATTCCAGGGATTGCTTGGTGGATAAAGACCCTATAGGGAAAGCATACGTACCTGAGGAATTGATCCATCTTTCAAATGCACCGTTGATATGACCGGCGGTATAAACCAGAGTACCGGTATTGGCTAATCCTGAGCCCAGGGTCAGGCTACTACTTCCACCATCGATAATGCCTGCAGCCAATGTCAATATATTGGA